>Ga0070686_100000726_pt1 | contig 19148 bp, 14 predicted proteins | sample KBSS23LmetaG_FD_65654 | JGI IMG/M metagenome (GOLD analysis project Ga0070686, IMG submission 65654) | Switchgrass rhizosphere microbial communities from Kellogg Biological Station, Michigan, USA - KBS S2-3L metaG | ecosystem: Host-associated > Plants > Roots > Rhizosphere ... | reverse complement strand
TCGATCCGCGCGTAGAAGCCGTCGCCGCTGCCGATGTTGAAGGCGTCGCGGTTCGAAATCCCGGTGCGATTGCGCGTCGCGCTCGGCACACACCAGTGGCCGTTGTCCTGCAATCCACCGCAGATCACGTACGGATCCTGCATGTCGGCGCTGATCTCGTAGAACTGCCCGATCGGCAGGTTGTCGCGGAAGAGCCAGGTCTGCCCGCGATCCCAGGAGATCGACACGCCGCCGTCGCCGCCGACGATCAGGTGATTGTTGTCATCGGGATCGATCCACAGCGCGTGATCTTCGGAATGGACCGTGCTGAACACGTCGCGAAACGTCCGGCCGCCGTCGTCCGAGATGTAGAAGCCGCGGTTCGAGCCGAGCAGGTAGACGCGGTTGCGGTCGCGCGGATCGGTGCGAATCTGGCTGTAGTACATCGGCCGCGGATTGAGCGACGACCACGCCTGCCAGGTGTCACCACCATCGGCGCTCCGGTACACACCGCTGTCGCGACCGGATGCCTCGACGATGGCGAAGATCAGCCGTGGATCGCCGCGGAAGATGTCCAGCCCGATGCGCCCCTTGTCGCCCGAGGGCAGCCCGTTGGTGAGCTTCGACCAGGTCGTGCCGCCGTCGCGAGAGCGATAGATCCCGCTGCCGCCGCCGCCGCCGTTGAATCCCCACGCCTTCCGTTGCCGCTGGTACATGGCGGCGAACAGCGTTTGGGGATCGTGCGGATCGATCGCGACATCGGTGGCGCCTGTGTGCTCGTCGACGTACAGCACCTTCTGCCACGTGTTCCCACCGTCCGTGGTCTTGAACACGCCGCGATCGGCATTCGAGCCCCACAGATGTCCGACCGCCGCCACGAAGGCGACGTCGGGATTCGCCGGGTGGACAACGATGCGGCCGATGTGGCGGGTGTCGGCGAGGCCGGCGGCGTGCCAGGTGCGCCCCGCGTCGGTCGATTTGTAGACGCCGTCGCCCCACGATGAACTCTGACGGTTGTTGGCCTCGCCGGTGCCGGCCCACACCACGTTCGGGTTCGACGGCGCGACAGCGACTGCGCCAATCGACATCATGGCGTCGACGTGGTCGAAGACCGGTGTCCACGACGTTCCCTGGTTGGTGCTCTTGAACACGCCGCCGCTGGCGGTCGCAACGTAGATGGCGTCGGGCTGTCCGGGTACGCGCGCGACTGCGAAGTCGTCGACGCGTCCGCCGGTGTTGGCCGGACCGATGCTGCGCCAGCGCAGCGTGCCGAGCAGCGCGGGGTCGAGCGACGCGGCGCGTTGCGCGGCGAGGCGCGCGGTGCCGCCGCCAGCAGCGAGAAGACACAGGGCAGAGGCGAGGGCGCCGATCGCGCGGACGAGACGCATCCGCGAAGTATATCGGCAGATTTCAGGCTATTCGTAGCGCAGCCCTTGAGGGCTGCCCGCGGTCGGCATCCTAACGTAGCCCGCCGTGTGCGGCGCACGCGCTCGCGCGCGTCCGGCCAACATGCACGCGGCCGTCGTGGCATAGCACGCGCACTCGGCGCGTCGCCGTCGTCGTCGCCGAGTGGTGCACGGTACGATGCGTCCTCACCCGGCGGTGGTGGACCTTATGATCCAGGTTCGCAAATGTCCGGCGCATGCCGCGATCGACTTTGTGCACAATCTCCGGCGGGCTGGGTGGCTGCGCGATCGCCGCGGCCGGTGCCGCGAACACGATCGCCGTTGCGAGGGTCGTCGCGAGTCTTCGCCACATAGCGATCCTCCACCAGCCATGGCTGCCAGAGACGTGCCAGCCAGGTCGAGCGGCGGAGGTCCGACATCACCGATGCGGCAACTTTTTTGCTGCGCGCGACAGCATGAGATGGACTGGAGACCGTAGCGACATCGAAGACATGCGCGGACGTTCGGGGTTTGGCGGCGGGATGATGCCGATCGGCCTCGGCGGTTTTGTCGTTCTACTGCTGCTCAGTTGGGTCAGCGGCACGAACCTTTTTTCCCTACTGGGTAGCGGCACGCAGTCGCCGACGGCGGTCGGTACCTCAGGTCAAGTCAACAGTTCGCCGGCCGAAGAGAAGCTTGCCGATTTCGTCGGCGCCGTCTCCAAGGACGTGCAGGACATGTGGGCCGAGCGCCTCGGGCCGCAGTACGAGCGCACTCACGTGGTGCTGTTCCGCGACGCCATTCAGTCGGCATGCGGCTCCGCGGAATCGGCCACTGGTCCCTTCTACTGTCCCGCGGACCGGAAGGTGTATCTCGATCTCGGGTTTTTCGACGAGCTGTCGCGCCGCTTCGGCGCGCCGGGCGATTTCGCCCAGGCGTACGTCATCGCCCACGAGATCGGCCACCACGTCCAGACGCTGCTCGGGTTGAACGCTCGCGCCTCGCAGGATCGGCGCTCCGGCGCGCAGAGCGCGTCAGTCGGGCTCGAACTCCAGGCCGATTGCTTCGCCGGGGTGTGGGGACACGCCGCGTCGGAGAACGGGCGCTTTCAAGCCGGCCACGTCGAACTCGATCCCGGCGACGCCGACGAGGCCATCCGCGCCGCCGGCGCTATCGGCGACGATCGGCTGCAGCGGATGGCGACCGGCCGCGTGATGCCCGATCGTTTCACGCACGGATCGTCCGCCCAGCGCATCGAGTCGTTCAGCCGCGGCATGCAGTCCGGCGACCCGCGTGCCTGCACCGGGTCACCGGCGACGACGACGCGCTGACATCGCCGAGATGGCGGCGGCCACGCGCGCGGCGGCCTCGCGCTGCCGCGCGATGTTGCGCCTGGCGCGCTCCCGCGTCGCATCCACCTGCCGCCGCACCGCCTCGACCTGATCGGTCGGCGACCGGTGCCGCATCCGCGGCAAGTCCGGAAAAATCTCGAACAGATCGTTGGTGTGGGGCCGCCGCCGCATGACAGTCAGTGTAGCGCGCTCCACACCACCGCACCGATCGTGACCGCGCCGCTCGTCCCCGGCGCGGTGTTGTTGGTGTCGACGACGAACATCAGTGCGTCGATCGAGGCGAGCGGCACCGTCGCCGCAACCGTCCGCGGCACCGGCTGCATGTCGGAGAACACCACCGTAATCGTCCGTGGCGATTCGTCGAGGTAGACGGAGCGCTGCCATCGCGGCGGGTTGTTGCGGCCGGCGGGACGAAGCTGTACGGCGACGCGCATCGGATGATCGGCGCGGCCGCTGAAGGTGACGCTCGCATACGGCGTCAGGCCGCCGGCAAGCGCGCCGACCAGCGCCGCGAACTGGTTCGTCGGACGGCCACCGCCCAGCTGATATCGCATTGTCAGCGTATCGCGATCGATCCGCGTCATCTCGGCGGAGGTGCCGCGATCGTGTTCGAGGTGCCACGTGAGCGCCGGACCGGCGGCGAGGGCGGCGAGCCGAATGGCGAGGAGCGCGCCGGTGATCGTGGCGCAGGCCTTCAGGCCTGCCGACGGCCGACGGGCAGCCCTGAAGGGCTGCGCTACGAGATCCTTAAACGCATCACGAAGAAGCGGAGGGATCAGCGGCGTCCGCCGGCGGCGGCGATCGGCGCCGTCGCGCCTTCGGCACGTTCGAGGGCCAGCGCAAACGCCGAGTTGAACCGCTGCATCACCCGCTCGCGGTGGCTTTGCGTGTGCAGCTTCAGGTAATCCGACCGCATCCGCACCTGATCCGGCGACTGCCACGACGCCGCGCGCCGGCGCAGGTGGCCGGCGTACAGCCGACGGCAGACCGCTTCGATCAGCGGCGACGGCAGACGGAGGACCATTTCCAGTGCCGACTTGATCGCCGCCAGCGCCCCGCTGCCGATGCGTTCGTCGCCGACCGGCGGCAGCGCCGCGATCGCGTTCGGGTAGGTTCGCTTGACGAACGGGTTCGCAGCGAAGAACGCCGCGAGCGTTTCGGCGCCGATCAGCGGCCGCAGGTGAATCACCTGGTTGGCCGTGAACAGATCCGGCTGCTCGAGCACGAGGTGCGAGTCGGCGAGGATGAAGTTGGCGCAGACCGCGCGCCGCCGGTGCAGCAGCTTCGCGAGCAGCAGGACGGCGACAGTCACCGTCCAGACGCGCGGTCCCTTCGTGATCACGAACAGATCGAGATCGCCGTTCGGCTCGAGGTTGAGATGCGCGATGCTGCCGGACAACGCGACCAGCCGCGTATACGGGATCGTGGCGATCAGCCGGAGCACCAGCGCGTGGCGATCGAGGAACGCGCGGCTCCGCGCTTCGCGCCGCAGCCGCTCGGCGACGAGATCGGCGCGGCCGATCGGGAAGAAGTAGCCGTCGCGGTACTCGATCATGTGCTGCAGCATCTCGCTGCCGTCGTAGACGGCGAGAATCTCGGCCGCCGATTGATCCGATTCGATGAGCGTGCGGTGCAGCTGCTCGAGGGTGAGCGGGTAGTCGAACACCGAGGCGTAGATCACACTGCGGGCGATGGCCAGTTCCCGGGTTGTCATCATGATCCTGCTGTCACTGACCCGGGAAGCGACCGGGGGGCGGCGGCGGTCCGGCGCACGCGTTCATGGGTCGTCCACAATGCGACCGCGCACCCCGCGGTCAGGAACAGTTCCGTGGCGAGCGTCGTCCACGCCGCGCCGTCGATCGCGTACAGCGGAATCAGCCGCGCGTTGAGCGCGACGTTCAGGACGAGCGCGGCGGCGCACAACACCGCGTAGGCGCGCTGTCGATCCCAGCCGACGAGCTGATGGGTGAGCGCCATGTTCAACGCCATCAGCGGAAAGGCGAGGAGCAGCACGCGGAACGCCGGGACCGCGGCCGCGTAGTGCGCCGGGTAGAGCCTCGGGATGAGCGCGCCGGCGGCGATCCACAACACGGCGGCGACTGCGGCGGCCGACAGCGTCACCGGCATCGCCGCGCGCGCCAGCGGACGCAGATCGCCGGCACGGCAGAACGACGGCAGCGCGACGGCCATCACCGCGGCCGGAAACAGCCGCAGCGCATCGACGAGCCGGAAGACGGCGTTGTACAGACCGACCGCTTCGGTCCCGGACCACAACTGCACGAGAAAGACATCGATGCGGAAATAGGCCGCCGACAACACGACGCCGGCGCCGATCGGCCACACATCGCGCCCGAACGCGCCGGCGATCGACCGCTGCGCTGTGGCCGAGTCAGGATCTCCGTCATCGCGGCGCGGCGACGCGAACGGTCGCGGCGCCATCGCTTGCGCCGTGCGGAGGCTTGCCGCGAGCGTCACTACCACCGGCAGCAACATCGCGATCGCGAGGACCGTGACATCCGGGCGCCACATCAGGGCGGCGACGCCGCAGACCAGCGTGCCGGCGCGCTGCCACAGCGTGAGCGTCGACTCGATATCGCTGCGCGACAGCCCGCGGTAGAAATAATTGAGGAACTCGAACAGTCCGCTGCAGACGTAGACGAGCGCGAAGATCGCGATCGCCGCCGCGTCGCCGCGCAGCGACGGCGCGAGCGCGGCGGCGGCAACGGCGACGGCCAGCGCCGCGGCCGCCGTCGCCCACCGTACGCGCAGCCACGGCGCCAGCAGCGCGCGCGCCGCCTGCGGACGCCGGGCGACCGCGCGCGCGACGTGCAGCTGCATGCCGAAATCGCTGGCGACCGCGGCCATCCAGCCGAGGGTCGATCCGATCGCGAACACGCCAAACGCGTGCGGCGAGAGCCGCCGCGCCGCAACCACGGTCACGACGAACAGCGATCCCTTGGCCGCGAGATCCGCGACCGTTTTGTAAGCGATCAGGAACCCGTCGCGTAGTTTCGGGTTTCGAAACGATCTTTCGTTCACCGTAAGCCGGGCCGCCCTTCTGCGGCGCTTGGGGGAGCGTGTTCGACGTATATGCAGCACACGTGCCTTGCGGCATGCCGGTCAGCCGCGTGGCAAGGATCTTGGAGCCTTTTTTCGTCATTCGGCCCGGACATTCGATGGGGAGCTTTCCACTCTTTGCGGGCGTCGCGCTGCTGACGCTGGCCGCGCCGTTCGAGCTGACTGCGCCGCTCGTTCGGCTGCCGCGCCAGTCGATCAGCAGCCTCGAGACTGCCGTGATCGCGGCGTTTGCCGCGGCGGCGATCGCGGCCGTGCGTACGCGCCGCCTGCCCGAATGGCGGACGCCGCTCACCGCCCCGTGGATCGCGCTGCTCGCGGCGATGCTGGTCGCGTCGCTGGCCTCGCCTGTCTCGCGCCTCAACGCGCTGCACATGACGGGGCGCGTCGGCGCCGCGCTCGGCGTCTACCTTCTCACCGTCAACGGCGTCACCACCGCGCGGCGATTGCGCGTCGTGCTGGCGCTCGCGCTGGCCGTCGGTCTGGCGGTCGCGGTGCTCGCGATTCTCGAGTTTCTCGGCGTCGAGCCGGTGCTCGCCTGGCTGAAAGCCTTTCGGCCGTCGGTGTCGACGGTCGGGGCGCAGGTCCGCGCCGGCGGTCCGCTGCAGTACCCGACGATCGCGTCGATGTATCTCGAGGTGGTGTTCGCGTTCGGCCTCGGCGTGCTGCTCGCCGAACTCGACGCGCGTCACACGCCGGCCGTCGTGGCGATTGCCATCGCGCTCCTCGTCATCGCCGAAGGCATCGTGGTCACCTTCACGCGCGCCGGCGTGATCACGATGGCGGCGAGCCTTGCGCTGGTGATTGCCGCACGCGTCAGCGCGAACGGCCTCGACCGCGGCGCGCGTCTGGTCGCTTCGCTCGCGGTGATCGTTGCCGCGCTGTTCCTGACCTCGCGCTCGGCGCAGGCGATGTGGCTGCGGATGACGACGGAAGGGCAGGAGGCGTGGTATCGCGCCGAGATCGACGCGCCGGACGAGCTCGAATTGCCGACCGGACGGAACACCGTCGTTCCGGTCGCGGTCACCAACACCGGACGCCTCGCCTGGGATTCGACGGCCAGCCCCCCGATCACGCTGTCGTATCACTGGCTGGGTGAGGACGGCGATCGCTTCGTCGCCTTTGAAAACGTGCGGACGCCGTTTGCGGACGTCGTCGAGCCCGACGATACCGCGCGCGTCGACGTGACGGTGCGTCCGCCGCGCCAGCCGGGGCGCTATCGCCTCGAATGGGATCTCGTGCAGGAGGGCCGTCTCTGGTTCAGCACCGAGCCGGGCGCGGCCCGGCAAATGTCGCGTGTGACGATCACCGGCGACGCGGCCGATGCGCCGATCGTCGCGGCGATCCCGGCGCCGAAGCGGACGGTGCGTCCGGGCCGCTTCACGCTGTGGCGCGCCGCGGTGCGCATGGTGGCGACGCACCCGCTCGTCGGCGTCGGGCCGGACAACTTCCGCCTCGCCTACGGATCGTATGCCGGCGTTGCCGCCGCCGACCCGCGCACGCACAGCAACAACATGTATCTCGAGGTACTCGCCGGCGGCGGCCTGCTCGCCTTCGCGGCGTTCGCGTGGCTGCTGTGGCGCGCCTCGGACTGTGTCCGCACCGGGCTGCGCCTCGCCGCCGGCCACGGCCATGCGGCGACGGTCGGCGTCGCCGCGGCGGCGATCGCGATCGCGCTGCACGCGACGGTCGATTCGTTTCTCAGCTTTGCGCCCACTTACGTGCTGTTCTCGCTGACCCTGGGATGCGCCGTCGCCTGCGCGCGCGGCGTGGAGAGCCGGTTCGATGCGAATCGCGTTTGACGGAACCGCGCTCAGGCCGGGGCGGACCGGTGTCGGCTACTACACCGAGCACCTGCTGCATCACCTTGCCCGGATTGCGACCAACGACGAGCTGATCGTCCTGTCCAATCGCGCTATCGACACGACGGCGCCGCTGCCGTCGCGGGTGCGCGTCGCGACGCCGCCGCGCCGCGTGCCGCGGCTGATCTGGATGCAGACGCTCGCGTCGACCGCCTTGCGCCAGGTGGACGCCGACGTCGTCCACTTCACCAACGGGATGCTGCCGCTGGTGTCGCCGGCGCCGACGGTCGTCACCATTCACGACATGAGCCTGCGGCTGTATCCGCGCTACCACCCGCCGCGGCGGGTGCTGCTGAACCGGCCGCTCGTCGATCTCGCGGCGCGCCGCGCCGACGCGATCATCACGCCGTCGGAAAGCGCCAAGCGCGACATCGTGCGCTTCTACGATCTCGATCCGCGGCGCGTCCACGTCGTCTACGAAGCGGCCGCGCCGTCGTTCCGCCGCGTCGCCGATCCGGTGGAGCTCGAGCGGGTACGGCGGCGCTATCACCTCAATGACCGCATCATTTTGTATGTCGGCACGATCGAGCCGCGCAAGAACCTGCCGAAGCTGATCGACGCGTTCGCCGCGCAGCGCCGCGCCGGCCGGCTCACGCATCAACTGGTCTGCGTCGGCCCCTATGGCTGGCTGTCGCGCGGCATCGAGGATCAAATCGCGCGCGCCAACGTCGCGCACGCGATCAACTTCACCGGCTACGTGCCGTTCGAGGATCTCCCGGCGCTCTACACGCTGGCCGAGTTCTTCGTCTACCCGTCGATGTACGAAGGCTTCGGCCTGCCGGTCATCGAAGCCATGGCCTGCGGTGCGCCGGTGATCACCGGTGGCACTGGCGCGCTCGCCGAGATTGGCGGCGACGCGATCCTGCCGCTCGATCGCATCGACGCCGACGTGCTCGGGCAGGCGCTGGTGGCGCTTGCCGACAGCAGCGACCGCCGTTCAGCGCTGTCGGCGGCCGGACTCGAACGGGCCGCGCAGTTCTCCTGGGACCGCGCCGCCCGCGAGAGCATCGACATCTACCGCGAGACGGCCTTACGACGCCGCTCGCCTGAAAGGCTCGCGCTCCGGGAGACAGACGGAGCGCGACGCACAGAAGGCGCGCGAGCCTTTCAGGCGAGCGGCGGCTCTGAAAACGCGCCGCTTCAACGCTCGCCTGAAAGGCTCGCGCTCCAGCCGAAGCTCGCGGTCCAGCCGCCGCCCGCGCATCGCTCGGACGTCCTCTTCGGCCAGGCGTACTTCCTGCGCTTCGATCCGAAGCTCTGGGAAGCGCAGCAGCCCTACGCGCCGCTCGGCGCGCTCTACGCCGCTGCGTGCGTGCGCGGCAGCGGCTATCGCGTCGCGCTGTTCGACGCCATGCTCGCCGCCTCGGAAGCGGAATGGTCGGCGGCGCTCGATCGCCACACGCCGCGGTTCGCGGTGATCTACGAGGACAATTTCAACTATCTCAGCAAGATGTGCCTGCTGCGCATGCGGCAGGCGGCGCTGACGATGATCGACGCGGCGCGGGCGCACGGCATCACCACGATCGTCGCCGGCGCCGATGCCACCGATCATCCCTCGACCTATCTCGATCGCGGCGCCGACTTCGTGGTCGCCGGCGAGGGTGAGGTCACGCTCGTCGAACTGCTCGACACGCTCACCGGCAAACGCCGCGAACCGCTCGAGACGGTCCACGGACTGTGGCTGCGCACTGCCGGCGGGGTGGTGCGCACGCCGGCGCGCGAGATCATTCGCGGCCTCGATCAACTGCCGTTTCCGGCCTGGGATCTGGTCGATGTCGATCGCTACCGCGCGATCTGGCGGGCGCGCCATGGCTATTTCTCGATGAACCTGGCAACGACGCGCGGCTGTCCGTACCACTGCAACTGGTGCGCGAAACCGATTTACGGGCAGCGCTACACGGCCCGCTCGCCGGAACACGTCGTCTCAGAGATGGCGTGGCTGAAGGCCGCGTACCAACCCGATCACCTGTGGATTGCCGACGACATCTTCGGGTTGAAGCCAGGGTGGATCGAGCAGTTCGCTGCCCGTCTCGAGGAGCGCGGCGCGGCGATTCCCTTCAAGTGCCTGCTGCGCGCCGACCAGGTCACCGACGCGGTTGCCCGCGCGCTCAGCGCCGCCGGCTGCCGCACGGCATGGCTCGGCGCCGAGTCGGGGTCGCAGCGGATTCTCGACGCGATGGAGAAGGGCACGCGCGTCGATCAGATCGCCGAGGCGACGCGATTGCTGCACGCCGCCGGCGTCGAGGTCGGGTTCTTCCTCCAGTTCGGCTACCCGGGCGAGACGCGCGACGACATCGACCGCACGCTGGACATGGTCCGCACGTGCGCTCCCGACGACATCGGCGTCTCGGTGTCGTATCCGCTGCCCGGGACCACGTTCTACCAGCGCGTCCAGGCGCAGCTCGGACAGAAGCAGAACTGGGTCGACTCGAACGATCTCGCGATGATGTACCACGCCACCTACGTTCCCGACTTCTACCGCGCCTTGCACGCGCTGGTCCACGCGGAGTTCCGCGCCCGCAAGGCCGCCGCGCTGGTCGCCCGCGTCGCGGCGCGCCCGTGGACGATCGGCCGGCGTCACGCGCGCGCGGCGGCGCAGGCCGCCTACCACAGCGTCCAGGTGACGAGGCTGCGGCGCCGCCTCGATCGCCTGGCGCGCCTCACCGCCGCGGCGCCGCCGACGCCGCTGATTCCACTGCTCACGCCGCAGGCCGCGGCGGTGCCAACCGATCAGTCGTCGTTCAAGTAAGCGATGCTGGCTCCCCATCTCGCTCCCGGTGCGCTGACGACGTCGACGCTGGTCCGCCTGGGCCGGATCACGAATCGCACGTTCGTGCTGCCGCTGCTGATTCTGTTTCCCACCGGCCGCTGCAACAGCCGCTGCGTGTCGTGCGACTGGTGGAAGCAGAGCGGCGCCGACGACCTGACGATCGACGAGATGCGCGCGCTGGCGCAGTCGCTGCCGGCGCTCGGCACCCGCGTCGTGGTGTTCTCGGGCGGCGAGCCGCTGCTGCGCCCCGAGGTCTTCGACGCCGCCGATGCGTTTCTCGAACAGCACATCGCCCTCCACCTGCTGACCAGCGGCGTCCTGCTGGAGCGGTTCGCCGATCGCGTCGCGCGGCGCTTCAGCCGTGTCTGCGTGTCGCTCGATGCGACCAGCGACGCGCTGTATGAGCAGATCCGCGGCGTCAACGCGCTCGGCACCGTTGCCCGCGGCGTGGCGCGGCTGCGCCGCGAAGCGCCCGACCTGCCGGTCACCGGCCGGGCGACGCTGCATCGCGCGAATTTCCGCGAGCTGCCGCGGCTGATCGATCACGCCAGGGCGATCGGCCTCGATGCGATCTCGTTCCTGCCGGCAGACGTGTCGTCGCGTGCGTTCGGCCGCGAGCAGGCGCCCGACGCCGCCGCGCTGGCCCTCGATGGCGACGAGATCACCGCGTTTGCGGAGATCGTCGAACGGACCGTCGCCGCCTATTCGCGCGACTTCGCATCGGGCTTCGTCGCCGAATCGCCCGACAAGCTGCGGCGTCTGCCGCAGTACTACGCGGCGCTGCGCGGTGAGAAGGCGTTTCCGGCGGTGTCGTGCATGGCGCCGTGGGTCTCTGTCGTCGTCGAGGCGAACGGCGGCGTGCGGCCGTGCTTTTTCCACGAGCCGATCGGCAACATCCGGGAGACGCCGCTCGAGCGGATCATCGGTTGCAACCTGCGCCAGTTCCGCGATCGCCTCGACGTCGGCGCCAACCCGGTGTGCGTGCGCTGCGTCTGCTCGCTCAACACGTCGTGGCGGAGCGCGCCGTGGACGTGACCGTCAACAACGCCCTGCTCGACACCCAGCGGGCCTTCGACGGCGTGGCCTCGGACTACGACCGCGCCAACGCCGAGAACGCGATTCTCTGCGCGATGCGGGCGCGCGTCTGGGCGGCGGTGGACGCGCACGTCGCGCCCGGCTCGCGGCTGCTCGATCTCGGCTGCGGTCCCGGCTGCGACGCGGCGCGTTTCGCCGCGCAGGGACATCACGTCACCGCCATCGACTGGTCGCCGGCGATGGTCGCCGCAGCGCGGCGCCGCGTTCGCGGCACCGGCGTCGCCGCCCGCGTCGACGTGCATCATCTCGGCATCCACGATCTCGATCGGCTGCTGCCGCCGACACGGCAGTTCGACGCCGCCTACTCGAACTTCGGCCCGCTGAACTGCATCGCGCAGCCGAACGCCGCGGCGCACATGATCGCCGATCGCGTCCGCCCCGGCGGCGTGCTGGTCTCGTCGGTGATCGGCCGCGTCTGCCCGTGGGAGATCGCCGTTCACACGGCGCGCGGCCAGTTCGCACGTGCCGCGGTCCGCTTCGCGCGCGGCCTCGCGCCGGTGCCGCTCGAGGGGCAGACGGTGTGGACGCGCTACTACATGCCCGGCGAGTTCCAGCGCATCTTCGAGCTCGCCGGCTTCCGGCGCGTGTCGCTGCGCGCGCTCGGCCTGTTCGTGCCGCCGCCATACATGCAGGCCTTCACCGGCCGCCATCCCGCGCTCGTCTCCGCGCTGCAGCGGATCGACGACGGCGTCGGCAGCTGGCCGGGGGTCCGCGCGTGGGGCGATCACTTCCTGATCGTGATGCGAAAGGTGTGATGCCGTGTGGCTGCCACGCTTCGCGTGTGCTGAGTGCTCGACCGAGCTCGCCGCCGACGGCGACGACGTCGTCGTGTGCGGCAAGTGCGGTCTCCGATTCGTGCGCCGCGACGGGGTGTGGCGATTTCTCACGCCGACGCGCCGCGAACGGCTCGAACCGTTCGTCCGCCAGTACCGGGCCGTGCGACAGCAGGAGGGCTATCGCGCGATTGCTGCCGACTACTACCGCCGGCTGCCGACGGTGCCGCCCGACCACCCGCACGCCGGCGACTGGCAGATCCGCCGCGAGACCTATCACCACCTGCTCGGGCACGTGCTCGCGGCCGGGCCGCTGCCGCTGCACGTCCTCGATCTCGGCGCCGGCAGCGGCTGGCTCTCGCATCGGCTGTCGGCGCTCGGCCACCGCGCGGTTGCCGTCGACGCGCTCGACGACGACGCCGACGGCCTCGGCGCGGCGCGATTCTACGAGACGGCGTTCGCGGTCGTGCAGGCCGACTTCGACGCGCTGCCCTTCGCGCCGGGACAGTTCGATCTCGTCGTCTTCAACGGTTCGCTGCATTACGCGCCGGACATGGCCGGCACGCTCGAGCGCGCCCACCGCATGCTCGCACCGGGCGGCGCGCTGGTCGTGATGGACTCGCCGATGTTCGGCGGCGACGGCGATGGCTCGCGGATGGTCGGCGACAAGCTGCGCCGCTTCGCGACGATCTGCGGCATCACCGACGCGGTGCAGCAGGGCATCGGCTATCTGACCTTCGCCACCCTCGCCGCCATCGCCGAGCGGCTCAACCTCAGGCCCCAGTTCGTGCCGTCGCGCGGTCCGCTGACCTGGCGGCTGCGCCGCAATCTCGCCCGCGTTCGCCTGCGCCGCGCCCCCGCCGCCTTCGGACTCTGGGTGGCACGATGATCGTGCTCTTCAATCCGGCGTCGACCACGCCGGGCAAGCAGCCGCTGCCGCTGTCGCTGATGTCGCTGGCGGCCGTGCTCGAGGCCCGCGGCGACGCGTGGTCGCTTGTCGACGGCAACCTGTCGACGAATCCGGCGGCGGAGATCATCGCGCGGCTGGTCAACGTCCCGGCCGCCCGGGTGCCGCTGCTCGGCGTCACGGTGATGCCGGGGCCGCAGCTCGCGCAGGCGCTGCAGGTCTGCCGCACGGTCAAGTTCGCGCTGCCGCACGTGCCGATCGTGTGGGGCGGCTACTTTCCGACGCAGCACACCCGCACGGTGCTGCAGTCGCCGTACGTCGATTTCGTGATCAGGTCGCAGGGCGAGCGCGCGCTGCCGCAGCTCGTGGACGTCCTGCGGTCCGGCGGCATCCTCAACAAGGTGGCGGGGCTGTCGTGGCGCAGCACGCCGCCGTCCGGCGATCGCCCGGCTGAGATCGTCGACAACCCGGTGCAGTCGCTGAAGTCGCTCGACGATCTGCCGGAGCTGCCGTACCACCGCGTCGAGATGAGCGACTACCTTCACGCCAACTATCTCGGGAAACGGGTCGTCGCCTACAACTCCTCGTTCGGCTGTCCGTTCGCGTGCAGCTTCTGCGCCGTCGTCGCGATGTCGAACCGCCGCTGGATCGCCGAGTCTCCGCAGCGGATGGAGCGCACGGCACGCCACCTGGCGCACACCTACGGCGTCGATGCGCTGCAGATGAACGACATGGACTTCTTCATCTCCGAGGCGCGGGTCGCCGAGTTCGCCGAGCGGATCGCCGATCTCGATCTGCGATGGTGGGCGCTCGGGCGCGTCGACATCCTGATGCAGTACAGCGACGCGACGTGGCGCGCGATGGCGCGCTCGGGCCTGAAGATGGTCTTCTCGGGCGCCGAGGCCGGCAGCGACGAAGCGCTGGCGCGGATGAACAAGGGCGGCAAGGCAGCGGCGGCGCTCACCCTCGACCTCGCCCGGCGGATGCGCGAACACGGCATCGTCCCCGAGTTCTCGTTCGTGCTCGGCAGCCCGCCCGATCCGCTCGAGGATGTCGCCACGACCTTCGAGTTCATCCGCAAGGTGAAGCGGATCAACCCGGCGACCGAGATCATCCTCTACACCTACACGCCGGTCCCGCTCGACGGCGCCCTCTACGCCGAGGCGCAGCGCAGCGGCTTCGCCTTTCCGCAGTCGCTCGACGACTGGGCGTCGGCGGCGTCGCAGCAGTTTTCGATGCGCCGCGGCGAGGGGCTGCCGTGGATCAACAAACAGGTCCGCAAGCGGATCCGCAACTTCGAACGCGTGATCAACGCCTACTACCCGACCACGACCGACACGAAGCTCACCAGCTGGCATCGCGCGGCGCTGAAGCTGGCCAGCGGCCTCCGCTATTCACTCCGCTGGTACGGCGCGCCGTACGAGCTGCGTGCGCTGCAGCGGCTGCTTCGGTATCAACGGCCGGAGACGACGGGGTTCTGATGAAGACGGCCCCGCTCGAACCGAAGGCGGCGTACGACCTGTGGGCCGACAGCTATCCCGCGGTCGCGCACAACCCGCTGATGCGCGTCGAGCAGTCGGTGGTCGAGCCGATCCTGTTCCAGCTGCGCGCGCTCCGCGCGCTCGATGTCGGCACCGGGTCCGGACGCTACCTGCCGCTGCTGCGCGCCACCGGCGCAGCGGTCGTCGCCGGCGTCGACTTCTCGATTGCGATGCTGGCGCACGGCCACCGCAGCGGGAAAGTGTGCGGCGACGCGTGCGCCCTGCCGTTCCGGCGATCGTCGTTCGACGTCGTCAACGCCTCGCTGATGGTCGGCGACATCGCCGACCTGCCGCACTGGTCGCGCGAGATCGCGCGCGTCCTCGCTGCCGGCGGACACCTCGTCTACTCGGACTTCCACCCCTCGTGGACGCAGCACGGCTGGAGCCGGACGTTCCGCGCCGCCGACGGCGGGATGCACGACGTCGGCTTTCACCCGCACTCGATCGACGACCATCTCGCCGCGCTCGACGCCGCGGGACTCCGGGTGCGGACGATCCGCGAGCCGCGCTTCAAGGACGAAGGCGATCCTGGCGTGAAGGCGTTTCGCCGCCGCTGGGGCAATCCTCAGGTGGTCGTGGTGTTCCACGCCGTCAAGGAACGATGATGTTCGCGCGCGCCGTCTGCCTCGTCAACGTTCATGTCGCCGCCGACGGCGGTGTCGCCGACAGCGTGCGGTTCTCGACGCGGATTCTTGCGCTGGGTGATCGGCCGCGCGCCGGCGACATGATCATCGACGGACACGGGGCAGTGGTGCTGCCCGGGCTCGTCAACGCGCACGATCATCTCGAGCTGAATCACTACGGACGGCTCAAGGGTCGTGATCGCTACGTCAACGCCTCGGAGTGGATCGACGACCTGCGGCCGCGTCTGTCGGCGGACCCGGCTATCCGCGACGGCCGCGCGCACGCGCTCGGCGAGCGGCTGTTCATCGGCGCGCTGAAGAACCTGCTCGCCGGCGTGACCACGGTCGCGCATCACAACCCGTTTTATCCGGAGCTGCGCCGGACGGTGCCAATCCGCGTCGTCCGCCGCTACGGCTGGGCGCATTCCTTCCAGCTCGAACGTCAACCGGCCGGGGCGCGCGGCGAGCCTGGCGGGGACGTCGCCGAGCGTTCGCGGGCGACGCCGGCCGACGCGCCGTTCATGCTGCACCTCGCGGAAGGCGTCGACGCCGCTGCCGGTGGCGAGCTGCCGCGCCTCGAAGCGCTCGGCTGCCTGAAGCCGAACACGGTGATCGTGCACGGCGTCGCGATCGACGCCGACGGCTGGGGCCGCGTCGCGCGCGCCGGCGCTGGCCTCGTGTGGTGCCCGGCGTCGAACGATTTCCTGTTCGGCCGCACGGCACCGATTCGCGAGCTGCTCGATCTCAACGGGCAGGCGCCGGCGATTGCACTCGGCACCGACTCGCGCGTGACCGGCTCGCGCGATCTGCTCGACGAGCTGCGCGTGGCGCGCGAGGCGCAGTCGATCCGCGCGGCGGAGCTGTTGAACATGGTCACCACGAGCGCGGCAGCGCTGCTACGTCAGCCGCGCATCGGCCGCATCGTCGTCGGCGGCCTCGCCGACCTGGTCGTCCTCCCCGGAGGGGTCGGGAACCGTTTTCGCAGCGGTTTTCCGGCCGAAAACCGCGAGTTGAAGGGCCGAACGCCGCGCCATCGGGCCTCTGACGCCGAAAACCGTCCGCAAGTTGTTGACCCTGGCGAAAACGGTTCCCGACCCCCTGTGGAAAACCAAAACGGTTCCCGACCCCCTGTGGAAATCGCCGAGGCGCTGCTCGCGGCGACCCGGCGCGACGTCCGGCTGGTTGTCGTCGATGGCCGCCCGCTCGTCGGCGATCCGGACATGGCGGCGGTGTTCGAAGCGCGGCGCGTCGGGCCGCGGCCGATCCGGGTCGACGACGTCCTCAAGATCGCCGACTCCGGGCTGACGCGCCGGATCGCCGGGTGTCCGATCACCGAGCCGGGAGTGTCCGCGGAATGAACGGACGATCGACGCTGGCGCGGATCGCGCGATTGAGCGCCGCGTTCGTCTGCTCCAACCTGGCGCGGGCCGTCATCGGCTTCGCGTTGTCGCTGGTACTCGGCCGCGGGCTCGGCGCCGAGCGCTTCGGCGGCTGGATCCTGTGCACGACCTGGGCGTCGATGGTGACCATCGCCGCCGATCTCGGCTTCGGTGTCCTGTTGACGCGCGACGGTGCGCGGACCGACACCGACCCCGGCGGCCTCCTCGCCGCGGCGCTGATTCTTCGCGTCACGCTCGCGTCGGCGCTCGCCGTCGCGCTGGCGATCGCCGCGCCGGCGCTGACGGACAATCCCGAGCTGATCGCCGGCCTCCGCCTCGCGTCGCTGCTCGGTCTCGGCGGCGCCACCTACGGCTGCTTCGGATCGCTGCTGCGGTCGCAGCCGCGCTGGCTGCCGCTGGTGCTCGGGATCGAAACCGCATGGCTCGCCGCGCAGGTCGGCGTGTCGTGGTGGATCGTCGGCCGCGGCGGCGGCATCGCGCCGCTGCTCGGCGTCTCGATGGCGACGCAGCTGGCCGAGATCGCGACGGCCGTGCTTCTGTGGAAGCCGGTGTTCGGCGATCGGGCCACGCGCGTCAGGCCGGCGCCGCTGCTGGCGACGCTGCGCCGCGCCGTGCCGTTTGCGATTACCGGACTGGTGGCCAACCTCCAGGCGCGCATTGCGCCGCTGATGCTCGGCTACCTGGCCGCGCCGATCGAGCTCGGCTACTTCGGGGCCGCGTCGCGCGTCGGCCGCGTCGCCAGGCTGACGCCGAGCGCGATCTTCGCCGGCGCGCTGCCGGTCCTGTCGCGCGAATACGGGCGCGACCGCGAGGAAGCGCAGCGCGTGTCGCGGGCGCTGGATCGCATCCTGCTGATCACGGCGCTGTGCGGCGTCGCCGGCGCGCTCGTCTTTGCCGCGCCGCTGATGCGGATCGTCTTCGGGCCATCGTTCACCGCCGCGGCGCCGACCCTGCTGTGGGTGGCGATCGGTCTCGTCCCGGCGCTGAGCAACTCGAGCCGCAAGATCTTCCTCTATGCAGCCGGCCGCGAGACGACGGTCGTGGCGTGGAGCCTCGTCGCGCTGACGCTGGAAATCGGCGCCGCGATGGTGCTGATTCCGGTCGGCGGCAGCATCGGCGCCGCGATCAGCGTCGCGGTTGGCGAGGCGGCGATCTGGATGCCGCTGCGCCGCGCCGCGGACCCCGAGCCGCGCGCCGACGAGTCTCCGCTACCGGCAACTGCGGGCTGAAGGGACTCAGGGAGTTGGGGACAGAAGACCACGAAGCCTCAAGCCTCAAGCCTCAAGCCTCAAGCCTCACGTAAGCCTCAAGCCTCAAGCCTCAAGCCTCACGTAAGCCTCAAGCCAACCCTCAGTTCCCGAGTCCCCTAGTCCCCGAGTCCCCTCGCGTCGTTGTAGAGCCGACTGAATTCAGCGGCCGTCCAATCCGCATCATGCGCAATCGCCCACACGCGCGCAGCGGCAGCGATCTGCGCGCGCCGCTCGCGATCGCGGATGAGCGCGACGGTTGCCGCGGCGAGCGCATCGGCGTCGCCGACCGGGACGGCGATCGCGCGCCCGTCCCGCTCCCAGTCGGCGGCGTAGCCGACGCGCGTCGACACCGTCGGGACGTCGGCCGACGCCGCCTCCAGCATCGCGACGCTCGCCGCCTCGTGTCGCGACGACACGACGTGCACGTGCGCGCGGCCATAGAATCGCCGCCCCAGCGCATCGCTTGGCTGGACGCCGTGAAAGGTGACGTGCTCGTGGAGGCCGAGCGCGCGGCACTGCGCCTGGACGGCGCCGTTCAGCGTGTCTTCGCCGACGATGTCCAGGTGCGCATCGGGGAGCTGGCTGACGATCGACGCCATCGCGCGCAGCAGCGTCGGATAATCCTTCACCGCGTTCAGGCTGGCGACGCGCAGCAGCCGCCACGGCGGGCCTTCGGCGCGCAGTGCGACGCGAAACAACGCCGTGTCGATGCCGATCGGGATCACGTCGACGGCCCGGCCGCCTAGTGCCGGCATCGACGCCTGGTAGCGCGTGCAGACGGTGACGCGCGCGGCGTCGCGCAGCATGCCGGCGACCATCCGCCGGTCGATCCAGCGGCGCTGCAGTCCGTAGCCGATGTCGTCGATGGCGACCAGCTCGCCGCTGTCGAGCGTGACGATCACCGGGATGCCGAGATCGCGTCCAACTCGCGTCGCCACGATCCCCGGCATCCCCCAGTAGGCGTGCAGCAGATCGAACGGTCCGTGCGCCGAGACTGCGCGGCGCAGACGGGCCGCCACCCTCAGGCGGCGGAAGCCCGGCGGACCGTCGACGCGGCCAAGATCGTGAACTGTCGCGCCGAGCAGCGGGTACGACATCGGCTTCCGGTGATAATGCAACGCGAAGACGTGGAGGTC
>Ga0070686_100000725_pt1 | contig 19148 bp, 12 predicted proteins | sample KBSS23LmetaG_FD_65654 | JGI IMG/M metagenome (GOLD analysis project Ga0070686, IMG submission 65654) | Switchgrass rhizosphere microbial communities from Kellogg Biological Station, Michigan, USA - KBS S2-3L metaG | ecosystem: Host-associated > Plants > Roots > Rhizosphere ... | reverse complement strand
ACGCGTCGAACAGCCGCAGGTACATCGCGTTGAAAGCCTCGACGCGCTCGCCGATCGCCTCACCGCGCGCGTCGCGGACGATGAGGTCGGTCGTGTAGTCGTTGCCGATCGCAATGAAGTCCGAACCGGGTGAGTAGAACGGATCGGTGAAGACGCCGGCTTCGCCGACGAGCGACCAGCGATCGGGAGAGAAGACGCGCGCGCAGCCGTGGGCGAAATGCTGCAGCGCGAGAAAATCCTCGAGCTCCGACGCGTGCGCTTCCATCACCGCCGCGGCCTGCGGCTCGAACTCGCGCAGCCAGTCGAGCGCCCGCTCGAAGCGGTTGATCCGCGAAAACGGATGGAGATCGCCGTCGGCGACGATGCCGAAGCTGTGGCTGCCGGAGCCGAGCGGGATCAGCCAGAACCAGTAGCCGACGCCCATGAGGTGCACGGTGCTGTGCCAGCGGAGGCCCGATGGCACGCGCGCCTTCCACGCCGGATCGTTCGACCAGTCGTCGATCTTGATCCGCGACCGAAATCGCCACCATGCGGCGTTGGCGCCGTGCGTGCTCGGGCGGACGAGGCCGAGCTGACGCTTGAGCAGCCCGGCGCGGCCTGCGGCATCGATCACCCACCGCGCCGTGATCTCCTGCGTGCCGTCGGCGCCTTCCACCGTGACCCGGTGACCGGCGGCGCCGTCGAGCGCGATCGCGCGGACGCGGTGCGCGTCGAGCACGGTGACGCCGTCGTCGGCGTTGGTGCGCAGCAGGTGGTTCTCGAGCCGGCCGCGATCGAGCTGGAACGACGGCACCGGCGCAAAGTCCGGCGGCCCGAGCTCGACGCGGGCGGTCAGGTCGCGGTTATCGCCCTGCGGAAAAAAGTAGCGGAGCCCGAGCTTCTCGAGCTGCGCCGATCGGAGGTGCGGCTCGAGCGCCAGGCGCTTCTGGAAGTAGTGCGCGCCGATCTCGACGCTCGATTCGCCAACCTTGAAGGCCGCCTCAGGAACCGGATGCCGCCGCTTCTCGACGACGAGGACGCGAAGCTGCGGCGCTTCCATCCGAAGCTGCCGCGCGAGGCACCCTCCAGCAAGTCCACCGCCGAGGATGGCCACGTCGTAGCGATCGATCGCGCGTGCGTCCGGCACCGAGCGGTCATTGTAAATCACTATTTATGGCAGCCGACGCAGCTCGAGCCGTTCGCCTTCGGCACGACGCCGGTCGCGAGCCATTCGCGCGCTTTCGCCACCTGACCTGATCCCGGAGCGTCGGCGATCAGCCGTTCGAAATACTGTCGCGCTTTCTGCGTGTCGCCGATCCGCGCCCAGCCGTCGGCGAGACCGAACAGCAGTTCGCCTTTGCCGTGATCGCCCAGCGCGCCGAACGCGGGACCCTGCACCTCGAGCGCGCGCTCGTAGTTCGCGACTGCCGACTGCACCAGTGGCCGCGCCATCTCGGCCGGCATGTTGCGCGTCGCTTCCAGCAGCACCGCGCCGCGGGGAATCAGCACGCCGGGATTGTCCGGCGCCAGCGCGACCGCATCGCTCATCTCCTTCACACCCTTCTCGAAGAGCGGCCGGCCATTGGCGGCATCACCCTTCTGAAATGCCTGCGATGCGCGCACCAGCACCGTGGCGCCGTGCCACACCATCGCTTCGGCATGCTGCGGGTTCGCTGCGAGCGCTTGCTCGCACACGTCGATCACTTTCTGCAGCCGCGCCTCGTCACCGGCCGCGCCGGCGAAGAAATCGGCGCGGACGACGTAGTCGAAGCGCTGCGGTCTGGCCGCCGTGTCCTGTGCCGCCGCGAATGCCACCGCCGCTGAAACCAGCCAGGTCAAAATCGCCGTGATCACGGTCATTGCTCTGTCCTCCATGCGTTGACGGTAGCTGGCCGTCGCGGCGCCGGCGTGGGTCGCGCGACGAAGGGTCGAAAAACGTGGCCGGAGGGGCTAACATCGGCCTTCTATGACCCGTGGCCTTTTCCTTTTCATTGTGACGGTCGTCGTCGCCCTCGGCAGCTCGACGCTCCCGGCGCAGAACCGCATGACCTACTCGGTGGTGTCGGCCGACAACGGCCACGTCGCCCTCGGCCTCGCGATCCGCAAATTGAACGTCTCCGGCACCTTCATGCAGGCGCCGGCGCATCCCGACGACGAGACCAACGCGTTGTTTGCGCTGTTCACGCACGGCATGGGCCTGCGCTCGGTCGACGTGCAGAACAACCGCGGCGAAGGCGGACAGAACGAAATCGGCCCCGAGCTGTTCCGCGACATCGGCGTGCTGCGCACCGCCGAACTGCTGTCGGCGCACCGCATCGACGGCGCCGAGCAGTACTTCACCCGCGCCATCGACTACGGCTACTCGTTCGATCCCGAAGAGGTGATCAACAAGTGGGGCCGCGACGCGATCATCGGCGACTACGTGCGGCTGATTCGCACGCTGCGGCCCGACGTGATGGTGACGATGAACATCCAGGGGCGGGGCGGCGACCGCGCTCACGAAGCGACGACGATCCTCGCGCGCGAAGCGTACCGCGTCGCCGGTGATGCCAATCGCTACCCGGAGCAGATCGCCGAAGGGCTGCGCGCATGGCAGCCGAAGAAGCTGTACTTCAATGCCGGCGCCGGCGTGATCGGCGCCGGCGGCCGCGGCGGCAGGGGCGGAGGTCCTGCTGCGGCACCGCCGGCGGCGCCTGCACATGTGACCCGCGTCGTCACGGCGACCTACGACGAGCTGCTCGGCCGGACCTACGCAGAGATCGGATCCGACGCGCGCAGCAATCACAAATGCCAGGGCGCCTCCGGCCTGCCGCCGCTGCCCGGCTTCGGCGGCGGCCGCGGATTCGGCGGCGGCGGCGGTCAGCTGCAGTACCAGCTCGTCGAGTCGTCGATTCCCGGCCAGATGCAGAAGGACGAAACCGGCCTGTTCGACAGCGTCGACATCACGCTGGCCGGCATCGCGCAGTTTGCCGGCGCGAACCCGCCCGAGCCGCTGGTCAGCGGTCTGGCGTCGATCGTCGAGCAGGCGCGGCTCGCGAAAGCCGCATTCGACGGCGGCAACGATGCGGCGACGGCGGCACCGATCGAAGCCGGGCTGACGGCAATTCGCGCGCTGCGATCGCAGCTGGCGGCGATGCGCCTCACCGACAGCGCGCGCTATGAGATCGACTTCCGCCTGCGCAACAAGGAACGGGATTACCAGGACGCCGTCATCGCCGCGCACGGCCTCACCTTCGACGCCGTCGCCGACGATGGCCTGGTGATCGCTGGCCAGCCGGTGAAGCTCTCGGTGCTTGCGGTCAATCGCGGCGCCGCCGACGTCGACGTGACCAGTGTGGCGGTCGCCGGCTTCGACCCTTCGACAAGCTCAGGGCAAGCCGGTCCATCCTGCGCGGCGAATACGTTGAAGAAGGATGCGGTCTACACGTGCAGTGCCGACGCGCGCGTGCCACGCAGCGTGAAACCGACCACGCCGTACTTCTCCGACGAGTACTGGAACAACCCGACGCGGCCGGCGATCAACAGCTTCGATCGCGGTGTGCCGTTCGGCGTCCCGTTTGCGCCGACGCCGTTCCGGGTCACGTTTCACGTCAAAGCGGGCAGCGTCGAAGTCGCGCGCGAGCTCCCGATCACGTTTCGATACGTCAAGGACATCTACAACGGCGACAAGCGCATGGAGCTGAACGTCGTGCCGGCGTTCTCGGTGCGAACGACGCCATCGCTGGTGGTTGCGCCGATCGCCGGCGCGTCGGCGGCGAAGCCGCTCGAGCGCGAGATTCATGTCGCGGTGACGAACGGCACCAAAGGCGCCGCCGATGCGACCGTCGCGCTCGACGTGCCGGCCGGCTGGAAGGCGACGCCCACGACGGCCGCGGTGACCTTCTCGCGCGAAGACGAATCGCTGTCGGCGCGGTTCATCGTGACCGCGCCGGCGCAGGTGAAGACCGGCGACTACACGCTGCGCGCATCGGTCACGTCGACGTCCACGGGCACCGAGCGGTTCGCGTCCGGCTACCAGGAGATCGAGTACCCGCACATCCAGCGGCGGCAGGTGATGAAGCCGGCGCAGGCGGAGCTGAAAGTGGTCGATGTGAAGGTGGCGCCGAACCTCACCGTCGGCTACGTCAACGGCGTCGGCGATCAGGTGCCGCCGGCGATCGAGCAGCTCGGCGCGAACCTGTCGTTCATCGATCAGGACGAGCTGGCGTGGGGCGATCTGTCGAAGTACGACGTCATCGTCACCGGTGTGCGCGCCTACGAACGCCGCAGCGATCTGCGCGCGTACAACCGGCGGCTGCTCGACTATGCCGAGCGCGGTGGAACGGTGATCGTGCAGTACAACAAGTACGAGTTCAACCAGTCTCAGTACGGTCCCTACCCGGCGCAGGTGAGCGGCAACCGTGTCTCCGACGAGAACGTGCCGGTGAAGATCCTGGTGCCGGATCATCCGGCGTTCAATTACCCGAACAAGATCGGCGCGGCAGCGTGGGCGAACTGGGTCCAGGAGCGCGGTCTGTATTTCCTCGGCGAGAAGGATCCGAAATACGTCGACCTCGTGTCGATGACCGATTCGTTCCAGGACAACCCGGGCGAGAAGCTCGGGTCGCTGGTCGAGGCGCGCATCGGCAAAGGCCGCTGGCTGTATCTCGGCCTGGGGCTGTGGCGGCAGCTGCCGGCCGGAACGGTCGGCGCCTACGAGCTCCTCGCCAATCTACTGAGTCTGCCCAAGGCGCCCTCGGGTACAGCGGCGCCGTGAACAATGCGGATTGCGGATTGCGCATTGCGGAATGATGTAGCGCGAAGGCTTCAGCCGAGCGATCAGCGGGGGACACGTCGATGAGAACTGACCGGCGGACGTTCCTGAAAGAGACCGCGGGTCTCGTTTTCGTTGGCTGCAGCGTCGCCGCCGGCGTCGCGCAAACGCCGTCGCGCGCGCCGGCCACGCGCCGTGCGGTCACGATCAAAGGCAAGCGGATCGCCACCGTCGACATGCACGCGCACTGCGCGGTGCCGCGTGCCGCGGAGCTCCTGCGCCGCGCGCCGCCGGCGCCGACGCCGGCGCAAGGATCGCTGCTCGCGCTCGACGGCGAGCCGCTGGCGCAGCGACTGGCGGCAATGGACGCGCAGGGAATCGACGTCGCCGTCCTCAGCATCAACCCGAACTGGTACGACGCCGATCGCGACCTCGCCGCGCAGGTGATCGCGCTGCAGAACGAGGCGATGGCCGAATTCTGCGCCGCGCATGCCGACCGGTTCGTGGCGTTCGCGTCGGTGGCGCTGCAGTTTCCGGATCTCGCCGCGCAGCAGCTGGAGCAGGCGATGAAGCGGACGGGACTGCGCGGCGCGGCCATCGGCGGCAGCGTCGCCGGCGCCGAGCTCGCCGACGCGAAGTTCCACCCGTTCTGGGCGAAGGCGGAGGAACTCGGCGCAGTGGTCTTCATCCATCCGCAGGCCACCGGTTCGGCGGCGCTCGCCGACCGTCTGAAAGGCAACGGCCTGCTCGGCAACGTGATCGGCAACCCGCTCGAGACGACGATCGCGCTGTCGCACCTGATCTTCGAGGGGACGCTGGATCGATTTCCGCGGCTGAAGATTTGCGCGGCGCACGGCGGCGGCTACCTGCCGTCCTACATGAGCCGATCCGATCACGGCTGCCAGACCTTTCCGACGCAGTGCACGTCCGGCGTGCCGAAGCTGAAGCCGACCGAGTACGTGAAGCGGATCTACTACGACTCGCTGGTGTTCACGCCGGAAGCACTCCGGCATCTCGCCGCCGAAGCGGGCGCCGACCACATCGTCATGGGCACCGATTATCCGTATCCGTGGGTGGATGCGCCGGTCGATCACGTGCTCAACACCCCCGGTTTGAGCGACGCGGAGCGCGAAGCGATCCTCGGCGGCACGGCGCGGCGTCTGCTCGGGCTGGCCAGGACTTAGAGGCGCGTTTTCAAAATTACGAGAGGCCTTTTGTAGCGCAGGCCTTTAGGCCCGCAAAACGGCCGCGGGCAGCCCTGAAGGGCTGCGCGACGGTAATGTCGAATCGCGCTCTTCGGGAGGCGGTTCGCCTCAGAGCGTACGGTCGAGCCGCCGCCGAAGGAGCGCAGGCCTTCAGGCCTGTCGGCGGACGGCGTTATAATCGTTCGCCAGCCAGCCTGCCTTCGGATCATCCACGGGTGTCCGCCATGGGTCTGTCGAAATACGTCGTCACGTCGGCCGCCGTTCTCGCATTGGCGCTGTTCGCCGGCGACGCCTACGCGCAACATCGCGGCGGCGGCGCTCGCGGCGGTGGCTCCGCTCGCGGCGGCGGGTCGGCTGTGCGCGGGTCGGCGCGGAGTGTTGCGCCGCGAAGCGGTTTCTCGCCGGCGGCGCGGATGGCGCCGCGCGCCTTCGCGCCGCGAGGCTCTGCGCCCCGTTTCGCCGGGCCCAGGTTTTCTGCGCCGCGCGCCGGCGCTGCGCGGATCGCGCCGTCGCGCGGTTTCGGCATCGCGCCGTCACGCACTTTCGGCGTCGCGCCGCGCGCCGGTTTCGCGTCGCGCGGCGTGATTCACCCTGTCGTCGGCGGCCGGGCCTTCGTGGCGCACGGGTTCGCCCCCCGCTTCATCGGCCCGCGCATCGTCGTCGCGCCGTATCGGTTTGCGCGGCCGTTCTACGCGTTCCGGCCGCGCTTCAGCATCGGCTTCGGGCTCTGGGTCGGATTCCCGGTCGCGTATCCGTATTACTACGGCTACCCGTACTCATACGGGTACCCCTATCCCGCGTACCCGTATCCGTATCCGGCCTATCCGTACAGTGCGGCCAGTCAATACGCATATCCGCCATCGACCGACGGCTATCCCGCGTCGCCGTATCCGGCCGCTTCATCTGCTTATCCGGCGCAGGTGTACCCACAGTCGGCGTCCGGCTATCCATCGGGCACGTCCGGCACAGAGGTATCCGCGTCATCAGGATCGGCGTCGACGCAGCAGCGACAGGACGCCGGCGGCGTGAGCTTCGAGATCACGCCGAGCACTGCGCGCGTCATCGTCGACGGTACGGAAGTTGGCAGCGTCGCCGAGTTCTCCCCAACTACCACGCCGTTGACGCTCACGCCCGGCTGGCATCACATCGTACTCAGCGCCGCCGGCTACCAGATGATGTCCTTCAATGCGGAGATTGTTGCCGGCCAGGTAATTCCGTATCGCGGCGAGATGCAGCCCAAACGCTAGAACCATGGCGAAGACCATCGTCGCCGGACTCACGGTGGCGGCCGTGTTTGCGATCGCGCAGATCGATCTGAAGCGCAGCGAGTCCGGCGCCGAGGCGAGCGCCATCGGCAGCTTGCGCGCGATCTCCTCGGCGCAGGCGATTCATGCCGGCGCATACGGCGCCTACGCAAGATCGCTGCGCGCGCTCAGCACACCGTGTCCGGGCGTCTCGACAGGTTTCGTGTCCCCCGATCTCGGGCGCGATCCGGCAATCAAGGTCGGCTACGAAATTCGTCTTCATCCTGCGCCGCCGTCGGCGGACCGTCGCGACTGCCATGGAGAGCCGATGGCGACTGGCTACCACGCGACTGCTGTACCCATGCAACGGAGCGGTGGTGCAGCGCGCGCATTCGCGGTCGATCAGAGTCAGATTATTTGGGTCGACGAGACCGGCGTCGCGCCGACGCCGCCGTTTCGCGAAACGCGCACGGTCCGACCGCTGCAGTAATTCCGTCCAGTGGCGCGCGCCGTTCACGGCATCGCACACGGCACGACCTGCCGGCTGTGCCGTCGATAGACTTTGAAATCCGAGTCGGTGGTGAGGACCATCGGCTCGCTATCGATTTCGCTCATCCGGACAAGACAGGCGTCCGCTAGGGACATCGGTACGTCGGCGTACTTCTCGAGCAGGCGCAGGACCGGATCCAGCTCGCGCGCGAGATCGAACGCGAGCGTCAGCGATCGCCGGCGGAGCAGCGCGTGGAGCGGAGACACGCGGCGGGTACCGAGCAAAAGAACGGCCTCGGAAACGACCGACTCGCAGGTGCGCCACGGCGGCGGAAACCGGGCCGCCGTATCGCGTGCCCAGCGGTGGTGCGTATCGCGGCGGCTCAGGAGCGCGACGAGGAAGCCGGCGTCAACGATGACGCTTGCGGCCATAGCCGGTGCGGCGCAAGTACGCTTTCTTCTGCGCGCTGAGTTTTGGCGGCAGGTCGTCGAGCGATCCGATCAGATCCTCTATCGCATCCAGGACCGGTGCACGCGGCGTCGTCTTGCCACGCGCCTCGAGCCGCTCCCGGATCACATCCGACTTCGACAGCCCGCGATGCCGGGACTCCGCCGCGATCTCGGCCGCGAGCGGCTCCGGCAGACGAACGGTCAGCGTCTTCATATCGCCATCAGTGTATTACATAACTGCCGCATCAGCAATACACGGCGACGGACGGCTGCCGACCACCCGATGCGATCACCGGTACCGCGGCCGGGAGAGCGGCCGCTACTGGGTCGCGTAGGCGACGTTCTTCTTGCCCTGCAGCCATTGATCCATCCAGCCGACGATGTGCTGGAGGCGTTCGACGCGGTGCCACGGTTCGCCGGACCGTGAGAGCTCGTGGGTCTCGCGCGGGAACCGCACCATCACCGTCGGAATCTTCCGGTACTTGAGCGCGCGGAACATCATCTCGCCGCCGTCGGCAGGCGGCGTCCGGTAATCCCAGTCGCCGTTGATCAGCATCAGCGGCGTGGTCACGTTGGCGACGTGGGTGATCGGCGACCGCGCGGCGAAGTCCTGCGGATCTTCCCACGGCGCCTTCTTGAACCAGGTCGGCTGGAAGAGCGTGAAGTCGGCGGTGAACCAGAACCCGTACCAGTCGGCGATGTCGCGCTGCGCGACCGCCGCCTTGAAGCGCTGCGTCTGCGTGATCGTCCAGTTGGTGAGCAGGCCGCCGCCGCTGCCGCCGGTGACGCCGAGCCGGCTGGCATCGACGTAACCTTTCTTCAGCACCTCGTCGACGCCGGCCATCAGATCCTTGTAGTCGTCGCCGGGGTAGCGGTACTGGATGATGTTGCCGAATTCCTGCCCGTACGACGTGCTGCCGCGCGGGTTGGTGAACAGCACGACGTAGCCTTTCGCGGCCATCCACTGGAACTCGTGCGTGTAGGTGTTGCCGTAGGCCGAGTGCGGGCCGCCGTGGATCTCGAGAATCAGCGGGTACTTCTTCACCGGGTCGAAATCGGGCGGCTTCAGGATCCAGCCCTGGATGTTGCGGCCGTCGAAGCTCCGGTACCAGATCTCCTCGGGTTCGCTCTGGCGGATGTCCTTGAAGAGTTCTCCGTTGACGTGAGTGATTTGATCGCCGGTCGCATGATCGCTCGCCTGAAGCCTTCGTGCCACATTGAAAACTGCGATATCGCCGATGTTGGTTTGCGTCGATTCAGTCGCGGCGATCTTGGTCGCATCGGCGCTTGCGCTGTAACCAACCAGGTCGTGCGCGCCCGCGGTGACGTTCTCGACGACGCCGGTGGCGATCACGAACCGCTTCAGGTTGCCGCTGCCTTTCTCGGCCGAGACGACGAGCAGCGAGGCGCCATCCCTGGACCACACGATCGGCCGGCGGTTGCCGCCGCGCGGCGCCGCCTGATCGCCGCCGATGCCGCTGGCGACGTCGTAGTCGTACTTCTCGGTCAGGTTTTTCGGCGTGCTGTTCGGCGCCGCGTCGACGACCCACAGATCGGGCTGGCTGTACGAGCGAATCGGCTTGCCGCGCAGTTCGCCGATGAACGCCAGCCGCTTGCCGTCGGGCGATACCGACACGTTGCTGATGCCGCCCTCGATGGCGGCGATCTTCGTGATCGGTCCGCCGGCGGCCGGCACGGCATAGAGCTCGTCGCCGCTCTCGTCGTAGTACGGTTCGGCGACCCGCGTCGAGAGGAAGTAGATCGTCGCTGCATCGGGCGACCACTGGATGCCGCGTTCGTCGAACTCGCCGTCGGTCAACTGCTTCGGCTGCGGCCGGCGGTCGGCGACGCCGGCGGCCTCGGCGACCGCGACTGCGAAGATGTGGGCGTGGTGATTGTGGTCGACGTAGCCGGGCGTTCCGTTTTCGCGATACACGGCGCGCGTCACCACCTCGACGTCGCTGACGTGCTCGGCGGCCGGCGTCGGGTCGTCTGCCTTCTTCTCGTCCTTCTTCATGTCCGCGTTCGTCGTCGAGCTGTTGAACGCGATCGTTTTGCCGTCGGGTGACCAGGCCGGGCTGCTCGCGCCCGACGCGATGTCGGTGATCGGCCGCGCCTCGCCGCCGTCCATCTGCAGCAGGTAGACCTGCGGCGGCAGCGGCTTGCCGTCTTTCTCGGCCGCGCGCACGAATGCGATCCGTTTGCTGTCGGGCGCCCAGCGCGGCGAGGTGTCGCGGACGCCGGCGGTGAGCCGGCGCGGCGCCTCGCCGCCGTTCGCCGGCACGACGAAGAGCGCGGTCTCGTAGCGGTTGTCCTTGTCGTTCACCGTCACGCGCACGAACGCCACCGCGGTGCCGTCGGGCGAGATCTGCGGGTCGGCGATCCAGGTGAACTTGAACAGATCTTTTTCGGTGATCAGCCGTCGTTCCTGCGCGCGCGGCGACGCGGCGACGGCGACGATCAGGCAGGCGAGCGCGGTGAACCTCTTCATAGCGCCGCTATTATGAGCCACGGAACCACGAAGATAGGAAGACACACGAAGATCACGAACATTCTTTGCACAAACGAATTTTTCGTGTGCTTCGTCGTTCTTCCTGTTGTCGCGGTTCCGTCACTCGGCGCGCAGCGCGTCGGTCGGGTTCACCGTCGCGGCACCGTACGCCGGGACGAGTGCGGCGGCCAGCGCCACGGCGCCAAGCAGCAGCGTCGTCGCGGCGATCGTGATCGGATCGGTTGGCTTCACGCCGAACAGCTGCGACTCCACCAGCCGGCCGAGCACGGCGACACAGGGCAGGCCGATGGCCGCGCCGGCGGCGATCATCACCACCGCGTCGCGGAGCACCAGCCAGATCGCGGAACGGCGGCGCGCGCCGAGCGCGATCCGGATGCCGAGTTCGCGCGTTCGCTGGGTGACCAGAAACGACATCACGCCGGTCAGGCCGACGAGCGACAGGAGCAGCGCCAGCGCGCCAAAGCCGCCGGACAGCGTCGCCAGGATGCGCTCGGTGTTCAGCGATCGGCCGATCTGCTCGTCAACTGTTCGCAAGTAGGTGAGCGGCAGCAACGGATCCGCCTCGTGGACGATCGTGCGGATCGTCTGCGCGGCCTGTTCGGGCGTGCCGCGGATTTTCACATAGAAGTTGCCGCCGGCGTCGGTTTCTTCGCCGCCTTCGAGCATCGGGAAGAAGGCCTGCTCCGATTCCTCGCGCAGGCCGCGATAGCTGAAGGTCGTCACCACGCCGACCACTTCGACGTCAGGCTGCACGTCCGGGCCGGAGCCGACGCCAAGGCGGACGCCGAGCGGATTGCGGCCGGCCAGGTATCGCGCGGCAAACGCTGCGTTGATGATTGCCGTATGCGGCCCGGCGCCGGCTCGCGTATCGCGTTGGTCGAAGTCGCGCCCGGCGACGATTCTGGCGTCGAGCGTGGCGAAGAAGCCTGGCGTGACCGCGTTCAAGTTCGCTTCGCGATCGGTGGTGATCCGCCGATCGGCGAGGATCGTCATGTGGTTGTTCCAGCTGCCGCCGGTGAGCAGCGCGTAGCGCGCGACCGCGGCGGCAGCGGTTGTCGGCGCGGCCCGCACCTGGTCGTAAATGCGAAACACCAGCCGCGTTCCGTCGACTCGCGAGTAGCCGCTGCCGCGGGGCTGGACGCCGAACGAGACCAGGCTGGTGGTGTCGAAGCCGGGACCCTTGGCGAGCAGCCCGGTGAGCGTCCGCGCGAACAGCACCGCGCCGATGACCAGCACCAGCGACAGCGCGATCTGCGCCGCGACGATCATCTTGCGCAGCCGCGCGCCGCCGCCGCTGCCGGCACGCTCGCGGAGCGAGGTGATGAGCGAGCGGCGACCGGCGTGCACAGCGGGTGCACATCCGCTGAGCAGCCCGGCGGCGACGCTGACCGCGAGCGCGAACAGGAGCATCCGCGCGTCGACGTTCGGGTGCAGTGCCGTGGCGGCGGTTTCCTGCGGCAGCAACGCGATGAGCATCCGCAGCGTCACCGGCGCGAGCACGACGCCGCACGCGCCGCCGGCCAGCCCGATCAGCACGCTGTCGGCGATCAGCTGCCGGCCGATGCGGCCGCGCGATGCACCGAGCGCGACGCGGGTGGTGAGCTCACGCTCGCGCGCCGAGCCGCGGGCGAGAAACAGGCCGGCCACGTTCAGGCAGGCGAGGCCGAGCAGCACCGCGGTCGCGGCAAACAGCACCCACAGGGGCTGGGCCAGGCGGCGTCGCAGCGGCGAGTGTCCCTGCGGCGCCGGCGTCAGCTCGAGACGCGAGGCGAGAAACCGCTGGCGGCGCTCGGGCGTGATCGTCGGAAATCCGGGCAGGCCCATGTCCTCGACCAGCATGGCCTTGAACCACGGCTGCAGCGCGGCCTGGGCCCGTTCGATCGTCACGTCCGGTTTCAGCCGGCCGAGCACCTGCATCCAGCGCATGCGCCGGTCCATCAGCCCGTCGAACCCCGGAATCGCGCGGGATGACATCGCCGCGGGAAGCCACAACGCCGGGACCTCGCCGACGTCGACGCCCTGGAAGGTCGGCGCGGCGACGCCGACCACCGTGATCGGGTAGTGATTGACCAGGATCTTGCGTCCGACGACCGTCGGGTCGCTGGCGAGACGGGTTCTCCAGAAGTTGTACGCGAGTACTGCGACCGGGCTCGCGTCGGCGGTCGTATCATCGCTCGGTCCGAGTACCCGTCCGAGCGCGGCTCCGACGCCGAGCACGGGGAAGTAGGTGCCGGACACGATCTCGGCCGCGGTGGGCTCGGGTGCGCTGCCGATCGACAGCGTGACGGTGGTCGCGGCGCGGCACAGAACGCCGTCGAACGCCTCGTCGTGGCGCTGCAGATCGCGGCAGAGCGGGTACGACATCAGGTTCCAGCTGCCGAAGGCGTTGGCGACCGGCTCGCCCTTCCAATCGATCAGCACCAGCCGTTCCGGCTCGCGCACCGGCAGCGCATGGAGGACGACCTGGTCGACGAGCGAGTAGATCGCGGTGGTCGCGCCAATCCCGATTGCCAGCGACAGCACCGTCGTGCCGGTGAACGACGGCGCGCGACGAAGCGATCGGACCGAGAAGCGCAGGTCGTAGACGAAATCGCGAAGCCACCGCGTGAGCCAGACGTCTCGGACTTCCTCACGCACCTGCGCCGCGCCGCCGAGTTCGATCCTGGCGCGGCGCCAGGCATCCGCTTCGGAGAGCCCGGCGGCGGTCAAATCGGCGACGCGGCGATCGAGGTGATAGCGCAGCTCGCGATCGAGGTCCTCTTCCAGCCGGCGGCGGCGGAGCCAGTTCAGCAGCCTCACGAGCGCCCTCCTTCGCCAAAGATCAGCCGCACGGCGCCGGCCAGCCGCGCCCAGCTGTCTTTTTCCACCGCCAGCTGCTTGCGGCCGGCACGCGTCAGCGAGTAGACCTTGGCCTCGCGTCCCGTCTCCGACGGTTTCCACTCGGCGCGCAGCCACTTCTTCTGTTCGAGCCGGTGCAGCGCCGGGTAGAGCGAACCCTGGTTGACCTGCACGACCGCGCGCGAGATCTGCTCGAGCCGCAGCGCGATGCTGTAGCCGTGCGCCGGCTCGAGCGACAGGATCTGCAGAATCAGCATGTCGAGCGTGCCTTGCGGGATCGGAAAGCGGGCCGGCGGCATCAATACCTCAAGCTTCGACACATGACGATACGCCTCTAGGCCGCGCCGTTCAAGGGGGGACGCGCGCCGGTGCGCGCACACCTCGCCGCTGACCTAAAATCAGTGGATGTCGGTTCGCGACGTGCTCATCATTGGCGCCGGCCCCTCCGGTCTGTCCGCCGCCATCGCCTGCAAACAGCGCGGTCTCGATTACCAGGTGGTCGAACAGGGCGTGCTGGTCAATTCGATCTATCACTTCCCGCCGCAGATGGTGTTCTTCACCACGCCGGAACTGCTCGAGATCGGCGGCCTCCCGTTCATGTCGCCGTTCGACAAGCCGACGCGCGCCGAGGCGTTGAACTATTACCGTAAGGTTGTCGACACCCACGATCTGCAGATCTGCTACGAGGAGAAGGTCCTCTCGATCGAGCGTGAAACCGAGGATGCGGCGCGCGTCGACACCGCCGGCGGTGGCGATGCCGTCTTCGCCGTCGAGACGCGGTCGTCGCGCGGCGTCCGCCGCGCCCGTCACGCGCGCAACGTGATCATGGCGATCGGCTACTACGATCATCCGGTGACGATCGGCGTACCCGGCGAGGATCTGCCGCACGTCCGCCACTACTACGGGGAACCGCATCCCCACTATCGCCAGCGCGTCGTGGTCGTTGGCGGCGGCAACTCGGCGGCCGAATCGGCGCTCGAGATGTTTCGCGCCGGCGCGCACGTGACGCTCGTCCATCGCTCGCCGACGCTGAAGCCGTCGATCAAGTACTGGGTGCGGCCCGATATCGAAAACCGGATCAAGGAAGGATCGATCACCGCGCATTTCAGCGCCGTCGTCCGCGAGATCAGGCCGACGTCCGTGGTGATCGGTCCCTGCCAGATGCCGGATGTCGGCGTGGTACCGGATGTCCCGGTGCCGGCGGACGGATCGGCCGGCTACGTCGCGCCCCGGCGAGAAGCGCAGGCGACCGAACAGGAAATTCCCGCCGACGCCGTCTTCTTATTGACCGGCTATCGTGCCGACGCCGATCTCATGGTCCGCGCCGGCGTCGCGCTCACCGAGCGGCAGGCGCCGGTGCATGATTCCGAAACGTTCGAGACCAACGTTCCCGGCCTGTTCGTCGCCGGCGGCGCCATCGCCGGCGTCGACACCGGCACCGTCTTCATCGAGAACGGCCGCTTCCACGGCGAAAAGATCGTCGAAGCCATCGCCCGGCGCGCCTTCGCGTAGTGCCGCGGGCGGGTTCAGGGTTCAGCGTTCAAAGTTCTCGTTCGGGTTCGAGTTCTGGTTCTACTCTGAACGCGAACAAGAACCCTGAACGTTGAACCCTGAACGCTGAACCCGATCCTGAAGATTCAATTTTTTGTTGGTGACCCGGCCGCGACAGGCCGCGACAAAATATCCGCCGGGGGACCCTGGACGTAGCCCTTAGACTATGCGCCAGTTCTGTCCTTTCGCTGGTCGTTCCCCGGAGGCTGCATGCGCAGGTGGACCGCGTTTGGTGTGTTCGTGCTGGCAATTGCCCTTAAAGGCGCGCCAGGCGCGACGCCACCACGGATCGATGTCAGCGTGCACGAGGGCACGTCGATGTCGGTTGGCGTGTCACCCGATGGCCGCACGCTCGCCGTCGACCTGCAGGGCAGCATCTGGACGCTGCCGGCATCCGGCGGCACCGCCACGCGCATCACCGACGTCTTCAACGACGCGCGGCAGCCGACCTGGTCGCCCGACGGCAAGTGGATCACCTTCTTCGCCTATCGCGACGGCGGCTACGACGTCTGGGCGATCGCGCCCGACGGATCGCATCAGCACAAGCTGACCTGGGGACCGTTCGACGATCGCGAGCCGATCTGGTCGCACGACGGCTCGCGCATCGCGTTCTCGTCCGACCGCGGCAGCCCGCTCGGCAGCGACTACAACATCTGGACGCTCGACGTGAAGAGCGGCGAGCTGAAGCAGATCACGAAGAACCCGGCCGACGACTACATGCCGTCGTGGTCGCCGGACGACAAGGAGATCGTCTTCGCTTCGTCGCGCGAGGAGCAGCAAGGGCTGTGGGCGGTGAACGTCGCGGACGGCACCGAGCGAAAAGTTGGCGCCCCGGCCGGCGGCGGCCGCGTCGACTCGCCGTCGTGGGGACCCGACCGCCAGATCGTCTATCACGTCGGCCGCGGCGGCGGGCGCGGCGCGGCGGCGACCGGTCCTGAGAGCTCCTCGTACGTGCTCGGCGCCAACCGCATCACCGGCGACGAGAACGTGTTCGCGTTCCGCGCCTCGTGGGCGTCGCCGACGACCTTCTATTACGTATCCGACGGCAAGATCCGCAAACGCGACATCAAGGCCGACCGGCCCGAGACGATCGAGTTCACGGCCACGCTGCAGGTGACGCGTGCGGCCGGCACCTACACGCGGCGCAAGCGCGACTTCACCTCGACGACGCCCCGCCAGGTGCTCGGCGTCGTTCGCCCGCAGATTTCGCCAGACGGCAAGCAGATCGCGTTCGCCGCGCTCGGCGACATCTACCTGATGCCGGTCGGCGGCAAGCCGGTGAATCTCACGAAAGATGCCGCGCTCGACATCGATCCGGCGTGGTCGCCCGACGGCTCGCAGCTCGCCTACTCGTCCGACAAGGACAGCGAGCATCTGCAGCTGTGGATCCACGACATGAAGTCGGGGCAGTCGCGGCGCATCACCAACCTCACGACGCAGCCGCAGGGCGCGGCGTGGTCGCCGGACGGCAAGCGGATCGCCTTCTTCAACGTCGACGGGATGTGGCGCGTCGCCCAGATGTCGGTGGTCGACGTCGCCAGCGGCGAAGTGAAGAAGGTCCACGACTCGCTGCCGCAGCCCGGCGCGCCGGCGTGGTCGCCCGACGGCAAACGCCTCGCGATCGCCGGCATCGCGCCGATGACGAAGCGCTTCCGCGAGGGGACCAACCAGATCCTCACGATGTCGTCGACGTCGCTGAACGATGACAAGTGGTTTGCGCCCGTGCCGATGCTGTCGATCGATTCGCGCGGCAACTGCGGCCCGGCCTGGTCGCCTGACGGCACGAAGATGGCGGCGATCTACGAAGGCGTGCTCGCCGTGTGGCCGGTGTCGGCCAACGGCGAACCGGTCGGCCCGCCGCGGCATATCACCTCCGAGAGCGCGCACTCGCCGAGCTGGCAGGGCGACTCGCGTCACATCCTCTACCAGTCGCTCGACAAGCTGCGCATCGTCGATGTCGAGAGCGGAGAGACGCACACGGTGCCGGTCGACCTGAAGTACACGCCGGCGATCCCGACCGGACATCTCGTCGTCCACGCCGGCAAGCTGATCGACATGAAGAGCGCGCAGCCGCGCACCAACGTCGACGTGATGATCGACGGCAACACGATCGTCAGCGTCGCCGCGCATGCCGATGCCAATCATGCCGGGGGACAGGTGGTCGACGCCGCGAACCTGACGGTGATGCCCGGGCTCGTCGAATTCCACTCGCACCTGCAGCCCGACTTCGGCGAATCGGAGGGCCGCGCCTTCCTCGCCTTCGGCATCACGACGGTGCGCAGCCCCGGCAACACGCCGTACGAACCGGTGGAGGAGCGCGAGGCCAACGACGCCGGCGTCCGTCCCGGGCCGCGCGTCTTCGGCACCGGCAATCTGATGGAGTGGCAGCGGGTCTACTACAAGATGGGGATCGCGATCTCCAGCCCCGCGCACTTCGAGCTCGAGCTGCAGCGTGCCAAGGCGCTGCAGTACGACATGCTCAAGAGCTACGTGCGCCTGCCCGACCTGCAGCAGAAGCGGATGGTCGAATTCGCGCACAGCATCGGCATTCCGGTGGCGACGCACGAGATTTACCCGGCGTCGCTGGTCGGCGTCGACAACACCGAGCACACCTCGGCGACCAGCCGCCGCGGCTACTCACCGAAGATGGCGACGATGTCGCGCGCCTACGACGACGTGATCCAGTTGTTCGGCAAGAGCCAGCGCTTCCTGACGCCGACGATGTTCGGCGCCGGCAAGATCCTCTTCGAGCGCGATCCGGATCTGAAGAACGATCCGCGGTTCAAGCTCTATCCCGACTGGATGCAGGCGCAGGTGCAGACGATGGGCAGCGGCCCCGACGGCGCGGCCGGCAACGGCAAGATGGTCGTCGACGTGATGCGCGCCGGCGGCGTGATCGTCGCCGGCACCGACACGCCGAACGCGATCAACCTGCACGCCGAGCTCGCCGCCTACGTCAAGGCCGGGATGACGCCCTACGAGGCGCTGAAGGCGGCGACGGTCAACCCCGCCAAGGCGCTGGCGCTCGACGCCGGCACCATTGAACCCGGCAAGCTCGCGGATCTGGTCGTCGTCGACGGCGACCCGCTTGCCGACATCACCGCCACGCGGAAGGTCCGCCGCGTGATCGCCAACGGACGCGTCTACGAACTGAATCGGTTATTGAAGCAGCAGACAACGACAACCACGCCGTAGCAAGGAATGTGGAATGTGGAATGTGGAATGTGGAATGCGTGGCACGAATTCCAAATTCCAAATTCCACATTCCTAATTCCCGAAGGAAGGTGACCCGTGAGAAGGTTTCGCGTCGCGGTCCTCGTCGCTTTAGCGCTTCTCGTCAACTCGGTGGTGTACGCGCAGCAGGGGTCGATCATCGGCGTGGCCGTGGACGACACGAAAGCCGTGCTGCCCGGCGTCAACGTCACTGCCACCGACCAGGAAGCCGGACGGCAGCTGGTCGCCGTCACCAACGAGAAGGGTGAGTACCGCCTCGCCAGCGTGCCGGCGGGCAAGTACACGATCCAGGCGGAGCTGTCCGGGTTCACCACCGTCGTGCTCCGCGACGTCGAGATCCTCGTCGGCCAGAACGCGACGATTCCGATCACGATGAAGCTCGCCTCGGTCACCGAGACCTTGACGGTCGTCGGCGAAACGCCGCTCGTCGATGTCGCCTCGTCGCAGGTCGCCGGCAACGTCGATCGCCGCCAGATGGAACAGCTGCCGCTGCAGGGCCGCAACTGGATGGAGCTGTCCAAGCTGGTGAAAGGCGTCACCGCCAACGACATCGGCAACAGCATCGGCACCGGCGCGATGGACGATCTGTGGCAGCTCAATCTCGACGGTCAGCAGATTACGCAGAAGGTCGCCGGCTCCGGCTTCGGCCAGCCGCGTTTCAGCCGCGAGTCGATCGCCGAATTCCAGATCGTCACCAACATGTTCGACATCACGCAGGGCCGCTCGGCCGGCATGGAGATCCAGGCGATCTCGAAATCCGGCACCAACAACCTGAGCGGCAACGTCTACGGCTACTTCCGCGACGATTCGCTGAACGCGCCGGATCTCGTCGCCAACAAGGTGCTGCCCTACTCGAACCAGCAGATCGGCGGCACGCTCGGCGGGCCGATCGT
>Ga0070686_100000724_pt1 | contig 19155 bp, 16 predicted proteins | sample KBSS23LmetaG_FD_65654 | JGI IMG/M metagenome (GOLD analysis project Ga0070686, IMG submission 65654) | Switchgrass rhizosphere microbial communities from Kellogg Biological Station, Michigan, USA - KBS S2-3L metaG | ecosystem: Host-associated > Plants > Roots > Rhizosphere ... | reverse complement strand
CGGGCCGCGGCAACGAGGCGCGAATCAACCGGCGATGGATGGGACCGTCCTGCTCGTCGCGCGATTCGTCCTGCTCGCCGACGTCGGCGTCGGCGTCGCTCGTCGCATCCACATCGCTCTCGTCGACGGCGTGCGCGCTGGCCGCGGCGAGCGGATCCTCGGCGGCGACCGGTTCAACATCCTCAGTGGCGGTGACGTCGAGCGCGGCATCGAGAGCGGCGATCGTGTCGACCGGTTCGGCGTCGTGCGGCGCCGGCGGCGGGTCGTGGGCGACGCGCTTGGGACCGGTTGCGGCAACCTGCGCGTACAGCGCGGCCGGCGTCTCGCTCTTGCGGCGCTGGCGCGGCACCTTGGCGTTCTTGTATTCGTGCTCGGCGTCGCACGTCGTGCAGCGCGTCTGCTTCACGGTATCGCCGACCATGGCGACGACGGCGTGATTGGTCAGGCGCCGCTCACGCGGACAGTAGTCGTCCAGAATGTCACCAAGCCGAAGCTGGCGCTGCTGCATCAACGCTCCCGAAAACCTTTGGCTGCGCGCGAGGGAAATGATTGCGAAGGCGGCCCGATCTTAGCAGAGCTCGCCCAAACCGTCCAGCCATTGCCGCACATCGGCCAGCCGGGCGGCCACTGCCCGGGGGGCCGTCGATTGCGGCGTGCGCTTGGCCGCAACTGATACGCCCGGCGTAACCCGCTCGACGACGTCGCTGTCGAAATGCTCGCTGGCGGCGCGCCATTCGGCAGCCGAGAGCGAGGCGAAATCGCGCTCGTCGGCCACCAGTTTCCGCACCAGCGCCCCGACGATTTCATGCGCGCGCCGGAAGGGGACACCGCGGCCCACCAGGTAGTCGGCAACATCGGTGGCGAGGAGCAAGCCCGATGCCGCAGCCGCGGCGCGCTCGCGGTTGAGCGTCAACCCGGCCACCACCGACCTGACCACCGCAACGCTGCCGGCGAGTGTGTCTTCTGCGCCGAAGACCGCTTCCTTGTCTTCCTGCAGATCCTTGTTGTAGCCCGTCGGCAACCCTTTGATCGTCGTCAGCAGTCCCACGAGGTGACCGATCGCGCGGCCGGTCTTGCCACGCACGAGCTCGAGCGGGTCGGGATTCTTCTTCTGCGGCATCATGCTGCTGCCGGTGCTGATCGCGTCCGAGAGCTCGAAGAAGCGATGTTCGTCGCCGCACAGAATCACGAGATCCTCCGCCAGCCGACTCAGGTGGACCATCGTCATCGCGCAGGCGTAGAGAAAGGTGGCGGCGAAGTCGCGATCGGACGAGGCGTCGATGCTGTTGTCGACGACGCGCGAGAAGCCGAGATCGCGGGCGAGCATGTCGACGTCGACGCCGTAGGAGGTGCCGGCGATCGCGCCCGACCCGAGCGGCAGCGCGTCGGCCTCCTCACGCGCGGCGGCGAGGCGCGCGAAATCGCGCCGCAGCGGCGCGGCGTGCGACAGAAAGAAGTGTGCGACCAGCACCGGCTGCGCCGGCCGGAAATGCGTGAACGCCGGCATCAGCGCGTCGCCGGCCGCCATCGCCTGGGCGGCGAGCGCCTCGACGAGCGCCGCGACTGCCCGCTGGAGTCCGGGAATCCTCCGCCGCAGGTAGAGGCGCAGATCGAGCGAGACCTGCTCGTTGCGCGATCGGCCGGTATGCAGGCGCCGTCCGGCGTCGCCAAGCCGTTCGACCAGCAGACGCTCGACAAAGCTGTGGACGTCTTCGTCGGGGCCGTCGACGAAGGCCGCGTTCGCCCGCCCGGCTGCAAGGATCTCGGCCAGCGCGTGCTCGATCTGCCGGGCCTCGTCGCCTGGCAGCACGCCGGTCTTCGCGAGCGCGCGCGCCCACGCGATGCTGCCGGTCACGTCGTCTTCGAACAGGCGGCGGTCGAAGCGGAACGACGCGCCGAACTCGAAAGCCGCCGCGTCCGGCGCGGTGTCGAACCTTCCTGACCAGAGATTAGCCACAAGCCTCAAGCCTCAAACGAAGCCGCAAGCCGGCTTACCGTGAACCCGAAAGCGCGATGGTGACCGGTTGCGGCGGCGCCGGTTCAGCGGCGACTACGGCGAAGTCGCCGTTGAACAGCTGCAGCCGCACGGTTCCGGACACGCGCTGCTGCAGGACGTCGACGCAGGCGTCGAGCGCGTGGCGCAGCGGCGTGAACCATGAACCGTCGCGCAGCAGGCGCACGTACTGATCGCCGATCTGTGCGGAGAATTCGTGGGCGTGCGCCGGCAGCGCGGCCGCCTGCAGCGCGTCGTGAGCCATATGCAGGACGCCGAATGCCGCGGCGCTCACGCCGTGGGCGGTGGCGAGGATGTCGAGGCTGGCGACCAGGTCGCCGATCGCCATCATCACGCGGTTGGCGGCCACCGGCGTGCCGCGCTCGAACGTGACGTCGATCACCGCCGGGCCGGGAACGACCGGCGCTGTCCGGACGGCCACGCCGCCGCTCATCTCGGCCGGCAGCAGTACGTGGCGCTGGCGGGCGTATTCCACCTGCTGCTCCGGCGTCATCGTCCACTCATCGGCCGGCGCCTTGACATCGAGCGACGGATCGATCGCACGAAGCACACGGTCGAGCGGCGCCGTCCCGCCCTCTGCATCGGCGTGCGCGACCGCGCGCGCGTGCTCGATCCGCGCCACTTCGACCAGCTTCTCGGCGATCAGCGGGACGGCGAGCGCAGCCGCCATCGACGCGCCGTGGTGCCACAGCATCCCGGCGCGCAGGCCGCGCAGGATCGCCTCGCGGAGGTAGACGTCGCGGGCATCGATCACGTGCGCGCGCAGGGCGCCGGTCGCGAGCGCGCGATCGCGGATCTCCTCGAGCACCTCCTTGCCCTGTCCGAGATCCATGGTGACGGCGATCACTTCGGCGCCATACCGTTCGGCCAGCCACGGAATCGCAATCGATTCCGCCAGCCCGCCGCCGTAGGCGAGGACGACCCGGGTCATTCGGCGATGTACTCCCTGAGCCGCTTGCACAGCGACGCCGCGGCGCGGCCCCCGCGCGCGACGACGAGAATCGTGTCGTCGCCGGCAATCGTGCCGACGGCTTCGTGCAGGCTGGCGCGATCGAGCGCCTCGGCCAGCGCCTGCGCCTGAGCGCGGCCGGTGCGGATGACGACGAGCTGCTGAACACGCTCGACGCTGCGGACAAATTCGTTGGCGGCGCGTTCGAGCAGGGTCAGCGCCGTTTCCGGGTTCGCCGTCTCGGTGCCGGGCCGCTGGTAGGCGCCGTCGCCGGCGCGCTTGACCAGGCCGAGCTCCTTGATGTCGCGCGAGATCGTCGCCTGCGTCGCCTCGAAGCCGTGGTGATGCAGCCGCCGCCGCAGCACTTCCTGGCTGTGCAGCGCTTCGCGATCGACCAGTTCCAGGATGACGGCTTGGCGGCGTGATTTCATGCAGGGACGAGCGATGAGTATACATCGATTTTTGTTGATCGAACTCGACATTCTCTGTATAACTATTCTTTCCGATGCATAAAGTCGCCGAGCCCGGTACGGCCCCGACCAGCGCCGCGAGCACGACGGGCGGACGCCCCGGCGGCGCGGCGGCGCGCGTCGCGGTCGCCGGCGCGACCGGTTACACCGGCCAGGAACTGCTGCGCCTGCTGGCCCGCCATCCGGCGGTGTCGATTGCCGCGGCGATGTCGTCGGGACAGGCGGGCGGCGACGCACGGCGCCTTCCGGCGCTCGCCCACCTGTGGGACGGCGCGATCGCGCCGCTGTCGGTCGAGGCGCTGAAGCAGGACGCCGATGTCGTGTTCCTCGCGCTGCCCGACACGGCCGCGGCCGAGCTCGCGCCGACGCTGGTCGATGCCGGTGTCCGCGTCATCGATCTCTCGGGCGCGTTCCGGCTCCGCGACGCGGCGCTGCGCAGCCGCTGGTATCCCGACACGCAGGCGCTGCCGGCAGACATCGCCTACGGGCTCACCGAACGCGAGCGCGGCGCGGTGGCGCGGGCGCGGATGGTCGCGAACCCGGGCTGCTATCCGACGGCCACGCTGCTCGCGCTTGCGCCGCTCGTCGAGGCCGGCATCCTCGTCCGCGACGCCGACATCGTCGTCGACGCCAAGTCGGGGGTGTCGGGCGCCGGCAAGAAGCCGCAGGAGCGCACGCATTTTTCCGAGGTGCACGGCAGCATGGCCGCCTACGGCGCGTTCAACCACCGCCACGGCGCGGAGATCGAGCAGGGCGTCGGCCGGACGGTGACGTTCACGCCGCACCTGGTGCCGCTCGATCGCGGCATCCTCGCGACGATCTACGTTCGCGTCGCCCCCGGCACCACCGAGGAGGCCATCGCCGACGTCTACGAGCGGGCCTACCGCGGCGCCACCTTCGTGCGGCTCACCGGCGCGGCGCTGCCGGAGATCAAGCACGTGGCGCACACCAACTTCTGCGATATCGGATGGCGCGTCGATCCGTCCGGCCGCGCCATCGTCGTGTCGGTGATCGACAACCTGCTGAAGGGCGCATCCGGGCAGGCCGTGCAGAACCTGAACGTGATGCTCGGCGTCGACGAACGGACCGGGCTGCTGTGAAGCCGCTCGTGCTCAAGTTCGGCGGCGAGCTGCTGGAAGATCGCGGTCACCTCGCCACGGTCGTGCAGGCACTCGCGCGCATCGCGCGCTCCGGCCGGCCGATCGTCGTCGTCCACGGCGGCGGGAAGGAAATCGATGCCGCGCTGAAGACGGCGGGGATCGAGAAGCGGCAGGTGGACGGCTTGCGGATCACCGACCAGGCGACGCTCGACGTCGTCGTGGCCGTACTCGGCGGCGCGGTCAACACGCGCCTCGTCGCGGCGTTGAATACCGCCGGCGTCGCCGCCGTTGGCCTCACCGGTGCCGACGGACGCTGCGGGTTGTCGACGATCGCGCCGCCGCACCGCACGGTCGACGGCCGCGTCGTCGATCTCGATCGCGTCGGCGTTCCGGACAGCGCCGCCGACGTGCGCGTGCTCGATACGCTCACCCGGGACGGGTTCGTGCCGGTCGTCGCCTGCATCGGCCTCACCGGCGACGGGCAGCTGCTCAACGTGAACGCCGATACGTTGGCGGGCCATCTTGCGGCGCGGCTCGGCGCCGAACGGCTGGTGATTGCCGGGACGACCGCCGGTGTGCTCGACGGCGACGGCGCGACGCTGCCGGCGCTCGACGTCGAGGCGATCGCCGCGCTCGTCGGCAACGGCACGGCGACGGCGGGGATGATCGCGAAGCTCGGCGCCTGCGAACAGGCGCTCGCCGGGGGCGTCGACGCGGTGGTGATCGTCGATGGACGCGACCTCGCCGCGCTGGAAGGTGCGGCCGAGAGCGCGGCGCCGCTGAGGGCGACGCTGGTTTCTTCTTTGCACGAGGCGAAACGATGACGATGGTGATGGACGACATCGTCGCGCGCGAAGCGCGACACGTGCTGCAGACCTACCGGCGTCAGCCGGTCACGTTCGTGCGCGGACAGGGCGTGCGGCTGTACGACGCCGACGGCCGCGAGTATTTCGACCTGCTGTCCGGCATCGGCGTCGCGGCCCTCGGCCATGGCCATCCGGGGCTGGCGCGCGCGGTTGCCGAGCAGGCGAGCACGCTGATCCACACATCCAATCTTTTCTACCACCCGCTGCAGGGCGAGGTGGCCGAGCGGCTGGCGGCGCTCTCCGGCCTGCCGCGCGCGTTCTTCTGCAACAGCGGGACGGAAGCGGTGGAAGCGTGCCTGAAGTTTGCCCGCCGCTACTGGTACACCAAAGGCGAGCCGCGCCAGGAATTCATCGCGCTCGACGAATCGTTCCACGGCCGCACCTTCGGATCGCTGTCGGTGACGTCGGACGAGCACTACCGGACTCCGTTCGAACCGCTGCTGCCGTCGGTGACGTTCGTGAAGACGAACGACGCGGCCGACCTCGCGCGCGCGGTCTCGAACCGGACCGCAGCGATCATCGCGGAGCCGGTGCTCGGCGAAGGCGGGATTCGACCGCTGACGCCGGCATTCGCGAAGGCGATCGCCGACGCCTGTGCGCGCACCGGCGCGCTGTTCATCGCCGACGAAGTCCAGAGTGGCCTCGGCCGAACCGGGCATCCGTTTTACTTCAAGGCGCTCGGCCTGGAGCCGCACCTCGTCTCGGTCGGCAAAGCGCTCGGCGGCGGCGTGCCGGTTGGCGCGGCGCTCGTCAGCCAGACGGTCGCGGACGCGATCTCGTTCGGCGATCACGGCACGACCTACGGCGGCAACCTGCTCGCCTGCCGCGCCGCGCTGTGCGTGCTCACCGAGATCGTCGACGGCGGACTGGCCGAGCAGATCCGGCGCGTTGGCCGGCATTTCGAGCAGAAGCTGCGGGCGATCGCCGCGGCGCGGCCGGCGCTGGTCAAGGAGGTTCGTGGCGCCGGGTTGATGTGGGGTCTGGAGTTGACGCGCGATGCGGCGGCGGTCGTGCCGGCCGGACTCGAGCGCGGCGTGGTCGTGAATCGTACGGCGGAGACGGTGGTCCGTCTGCTGCCGCCGCTGGTGATCACCGAACCGGAAGTTGACGAGGCGCTTTCGCGCCTCGATGCGGCGCTGGGCGCCGCAGGAGCAGCCGCATGAGGCAGCCGTCCCGCATCACCCTGCGCACGGGTGAGACCGCCGACGCAAAAAAACTGCACGCCCTCATCCAGGCGAATCTCGAAGAGGGCCACCTGCTGCCGCGTACGCTCGGCGAGCTGACGGTCCGCGCCAACCGCTTCGTGGTCGCGGTCCGCGGGCGGAAGATCGTCGGCTGTGCGGAACTGGCGCCGCTGAGCCCGCACGTCGCCGAAGTGCGATCGCTCGCCGTCGACGCGAACGCCCGCGGCAGCCGGGTCGGCGTCGCGATCGTCGACGAGTTGCGGCGGCGCGCCCGGCGTGAAGGCTTCGAGAAGCTCTGCGCCTTCACTCACGCGCCGAGCTACTTCATCCACATGGGCTTCTCGATCGTTCCGCACCTGTGGCTGACCGAGAAGATTTTCACCGACTGCGTGAAGTGCCCGCAGTTCCGGCAGTGCGGCCAGTACGCGATGGTCGTGCCGCTCGACGTCGCCTTCGACGCCGAGCGCGGCTACGGTCTGCCGGCGGCGGCCGCAGCGGCGGCGCCGGTGGCATAGCCATGTCGTCGACCACGCAGATCATCCGTGGTGGCGTGACCGCCGCACAGGGGTTCTCCGCCGCCGGCATCAGCGCCGGCATCAAAGCCAACGGCAATCCCGATCTCGCCGTGCTCGTATCCGCCGCGCCCGCACAGGCGGCGGCCGTCTTCACGACCAACAAGGCGACGGCGGCGCCGGTGGTCGTTTCGCGCGAGCACCTGTCGCGCTCCGGCGGCGTCGCCCGCGCGATCGTCGTCAACAGCGGCTGCGCCAACGCCTGCACCGGCGCCGAAGGACTGGCGGCCGCCCGCGAGATGACCGCGCAGACGGCAAGCCTCGCCGGCTGCCCGGTCGAGCAGGTGCTGGTGGCGTCGACCGGCGTGATTGGCGTCGCGCTGCCGATCGACAAGATCCGCACGAGCCTGCCGGTAGCGTTCCGGTCGCTGGGCGCCGATCACGGCAGCGAGGCGGCGCGCGCGATCATGACCACCGATCCGTTTCCGAAAGAAGCGGCGGGCCGGTTCGCCATTGGCGGCCGCGATGCGGCGATCGGCGGCATGGCGAAGGGCTCGGGGATGATCGAGCCGATGATGGCGACGATGCTTGGCTTCGTGACGACCGACGCGGCGGTGCCGCGGCCGCTGCTCGAGCGCGCGCTGCGCGAAGCGGTCCACGACACGTTCAACGCCATCACCGTCGACGGCGAGTGCTCGACCAACGATTGCGTGATGCTGCTCGCCAACGGCGCATCCGGCCTCAGCGTCGACGAATCGAGCTACGGCGCGTTTGCCACTGCATTGACGTCTGTGTGCCGCGAGTTGGCGCTCGGCATCGTCCGCGGCGGCGAGGGGGCGACGAAGCTGGTGACGGTGACCGTCACCGGCGCCGCGTCGTCCGACGACGCGCGCAAGGCGGCGAAGGCGATCGCCAATTCGCCGCTGGTCAAGACCGCGATTCACGGCGGCGATCCGAACTGGGGACGGCTGATTGCCGTTGCCGGACGCGCCGGAGTGGAGTTCGCGCTCGACCGGGCGGCGGTGACGATCGGCTCGATCGTGCTGTTCGACAAGGGGCGGCCGCACGACGAGCGCGCCGCCGACGCGGCGGCCTACCTCGAAGGCACGGACCTCACCGTCGCCGTCGATCTCGGCGCCGGCACCGCCTCATCGACGGTATGGACCTGCGATCTCAGCGCGGAGTACGTGCGGATCAACGCGGAGTATCGGACGTAAGACGCGGCACAGACTCGTAGCGCAGGCCTTTAGGCCTGCCTTCGGCCGCGCGAGCAGCCCTGAAGGGCTGCGCTACGCGATCGGCCCGGTGGAGACGCCCTTGAGCGAAGCGACCCAGACGCGGAAAGACTTTCTGTCGGTGCTCGACCTCGACGCGTTCGACCTCGAGCGCTGCCTGCGGCTTGCCGCGCAGCTGAAAGCCGACCGCTCGCTCGGCCGCCACGCGCCCACGGCCGACGCGCTCGACGGCCGCCACATCGCGATGCTCTTCGACAAGCCATCGCTCAGGACGCGCACGACCTTCGAGATTGCGATCCGCGAACTTGGCGGTCATCTCGTCGCTCTGCAGCCTGACGTGGCGCTCGGCAGACGGGAACCGGTCGCCGACGTGGCGCGGAACCTCGAGCGCTGGGTCGACGCGATCGTCGTCCGCACCTTCTCCCAGAACGTGCTGCAGGAGTTCGCGGCCGCGGCCACGCGCCTGCACGTGATCAACGCGCTCACCGACCAGGAGCATCCCTGCCAGGCGATCGCCGACTTCCTGACCTTGCAGGAGCGGCTCGGGCAGCTGCGCGGGCGGACGATCGCCTATGTCGGCGACGGCAACAACGTCGCGACGTCGCTGGCGCATGCGGCGGCCATGCTCGGCGTGCACGTCCACATCGCGAGCCCCGAACCCTATCAGCTGCCGCACGCAGTCGTGCAGCAGGCAACCGGCATCGCGCGGCACGGGGCGCGGCTGCGGCTCTTCACCGACGCCGCCGATGCCGTCGCCGGCGCCGACGCGATCTACACGGATACCTGGACGTCGATGGGCCAGGAGTCGGAGGCCGACATCCGCCGCCGCGTCTTCGCCAACTACCAGGTCAACGAGGATCTGATGTCGCTGGCGAAGCCAGGCGCCCTCTTCATGCATTGCCTGCCGGCGCACCGTGGTGAGGAAGTCACCGCGGATGTGTTCGAGTCCGAGGCGTCGGTAGTCTTCGATCAGGCGGAGAACCGCCTGCATGGCCAGAAGGCGCTGCTGCTGATGCTGCTCGTGCCGTCGCTGTCGCTGTGAGCACGCTCGCGTAGGGCCACCCTTTCAGGGTGGAAGCGACAGTCCGGCCTGAAACGCCGGATCTACGTCTGATGTGGCTCGCGATAAAATCGGCGACGCGCATGTCCGCTGCCCGGTGGCTCGGCCACTACGATCCCGACGTTCCGGCCTCGCTCGCTCCGTATTCCGACCGCACGATGCTCGATGCGCTCGGCGAGTTCGCGCGCAGCCAGCCGGATCGTCCGGCACTGCATTTCAAGGGTGCGCGCGTCAGCTACGGCGAGCTCGATCGGCTGAGCGACGCCTGTGCGTCGGCCTTTGCCGCGCTCGGCGTCGCCCGCGGCGACCGCGTCGGCCTGCTGCTGCCCAACTGTCCGCAGTTCGTGATCGCGCAGTTCGGCGCCTGGAAAATCGGCGCGATCGTCGCACCGCTGAATCTGATCTACACCGAGGCCGAGCTCGAAGGGCCGCTGCGCGATCACGGCATCGGCACCGTCGTCACGCTCACCCGCTTCTACGACCGCATCAAGCACATCCAGGCACGCACCGGCGTCCGCCGCGTCATCGCGACGAACATCAAGGAATATTTCCCGCCGATCCTGCGCGTGCTGTTCACGCTCGCGCGCGAGAAGAAAGAGGGCGACCGGATTACTCTCCGCCCGGGTGATCACGACTTCGCGCACCTGCTGCTCGTCAATCGCGGCAGGAAACCACCGCCGGTGCGGATCGCGCCGCACGATCCGGCCGTGGTGCTGATGAGCGGCGGCACCACCGGAACACCGAAAGGCGTCGTCGGCACCCACGGCGCCTATGCCATCGCCGGGGCGCAGATCAAGGCGTGGAACGCGTCGGCGCTGCAGGGCGCCGACGATGTCACGTTTCTGCCGCTGCCGCTGTTCCACGTCTACGGCAATGTCGGCGTGCAGGCGCTGACCTTTCTGAACGGCGCGTCGGTGGCGCTGATTCCCAACCCGCGCGATCTGCCGGACCTCCTCGCGACGATCAAACGGGTGAAGCCGACCTTCTTCAACGGCGTGCCGACCCTGTACATCGCGCTCCTCAACCACCCCGAGGTGCAGCGCGGCAAGGTCGACTTCAGCTCGATCCGGATCTGCTTTTCCGGCGCCTCCGCGCTGCTTGCCGACACCAAGACCCGCTTCGAAGCGCTCACCGGCGCGCGCATTGTCGAAGGCTATTCGCTCACCGAAGCGATGATGGCGCTGTGCGTCAACCCAGTGAAGGGACCGAACAAGCTCGGCTCGGTCGGCATGCCGCTGCCCGACGTGTCGGTACGGATTCTCGACGACGCGACCGGCACCCGAGAGTTGCCGGCCAACGAGGTCGGCGAAATCGCGATCGCGGCGCCGCAGTTGATGGAGGGCTACTGGGATCGGCCCGACGAGACCGCCCTGGTCCTTCGTGAGCACACCTTCGACGGAACCACCACGCGCTGGCTGCACACCGGCGATCTCGGCTACATGGACGACGACGGCTACGTGTTCATCGTCGACCGCAAGAAGGATCTGATCAAGACGAGCGGCTTCCAGGTGTGGCCGCGTGAGATCGAAGAGGTGCTCGCGTCGCATCCGGCGGTGGCGGAAGTCGGCGTCGCCGGCGTCGAGGACGCGAAGCAGGGCGAAGCGGTGAAAGCGTGGGTGGTGTTGCGCGGCGGCCAGCACGCCGACGAGGCGGAGCTTCGCGCCTACTGCCGCGAGCGGCTCGCCCCCTACAAGGTGCCGTCGACGATCGCGTTCCGATCCGATCTGCCGAAAACGATGGTCGGCAAGGTTCTGCGCCGTTCGCTTAGGGAGGATGGATGAAGCGCGCCGCTGCCGCCGTGCTGCTGATGCTCGCGGCGACAGGCGTTCGCGGCGCGGCCGACACCGACAAGTACGAAGTCTACGCGGTCCGGTTCGCCACGCTCGCCAACTTCCCGGTGTCCAGCCTCGTTGCCGGCGCTGACCGGGCACGCCGCATGGACATCGCGATGATGATCTGGGTGCTGAAAGGCGCTGATGGCCGGATCGCGATCGTCGATTCGGGATTTCATCGCGATCAATATTTCCACCAGTTCACGGTTCGCGACTACATCAAGCCCTCGGACGCGCTCGCACCACTCGGCATCACCGCCGACAACGTGAGCGACATCTTGCTATCGCACATGCACTGGGATCACGCCGGCGGCATCGATCTGTTTCCGTCGGCCCGCGTGTGGATTCAGAAAGAGGAGTACGACTACTACACCGGCGAGGCGTGGCAGTCGGCGCGCACGCACGGCGGCATCGACCCGGATGACGTCCTGGAGCTCGTCAGGCGGAACACGCAGGGAAAGGTGACGTTCGTCCGCGGAGACGACGACGCGCTGCTGTCAGGCATCCAGTTCGGGATTGGCGGCAAGCACACATGGGCCTCGCAGTTCATCGGCGTCCAGACGCGGACCCAAACGGTTGTCGTCGCATCCGACAACATGTATCTCTACGAAAATCTGGACAAACACGTCCCTATTGCACAAACGCTGGACACTCCATCGAACTTGCGCACCCAGGAACGTATGCGATCGCTCGCCGGCGACGCGAAGTTCCTCGTCCCCGGGCACGACCCGGCGGTGTTCGATCGCTTCAAGCACGTCAGCGATCGAATCGTGCGCATCGAGTAGCGTAAGCGCTTACGTGGATGGTGATCGCCGGGACCGGCCGACGGCAGAAATACTGGGAATGCCGGGGGGAGACCCCGGCATATCGATTGCCTTATGAGGTCGACGACGCCGCTCGTCACGCACGGCGTCGGACGAGCCACTGCGCGTCACACGGGTCCGGTGTCATCCCGACAGGTCCGCCGGGACCGGAGTCGTGCAGTGGCTCGTCAGACTACCGTGTTCCGCCGCTTCGCCACGCTAGGCCCCCATCATACGCCGATCGGCATAAGCCTAACCGTAGGTAATTGATTGTAACTAGGCTTCGGGCGTCTGACGAATCCCGCCGCCCCGCACTGACTACGTCAACTCGCGATTTCGCGTCTCCGGAATCCACATCCACATCGCAGCCGCGAGCATGAACGCGGCGCCGGCGATCGCAAAGGCGACCCCGAAGCCGCGCGTCGTGGCCAGCGATCCGACCGTGTACGGCGCGACGGCGCTGGCGATGCGGCCGACGTTGTAGCAGAAGCCGGCGGCGGTGGCGCGCACCGTCGTCGGATAGAGCTCGGCGACGACGGCGCCGAGGCCGCTGAAGTAGCCGGTGCCGAAGAAGGCGACGAACGGACCGAGCAGAAGCAGCACGACTGGCAGTTTCATCGCGCCGTACATCGGCAGCAGGATGCCCGCCGCCACGAGGTAGATCACATACGTTCGCTTGCGCCCGATCGCATCGGCCATGAACCCGAACGACACATAGCCGAACCACATGCCGACTTGCATCGCGATCACGAAGAGCGACATGGCCGACGACGAGAGGCCGATGCCGCCCTGTGCCGGCGCGAGGCGAAGATATGTCGGAATCCAGCCGTTCATGCCCCACCACGCGAAGAGGCAGAACGAGTTCATCAGGATAATCGCGATCGTGATCGGCGCGATTCCCGGACCGAACACGGCGCTGACGCGGCCGCGCTCGGCTGGCGCCGCCGCCTGCCAGATCTTCGGTTCCTCGATCTTGCGCTGGATCCAGATCGTGAACAGCGCCGGAACGACGCCGACGAAGAACACACCGCGCCAGCCCCACAACGGCATCACGAGCAGGTTCACCAGCGCGGCGAGGCCATACCCGATCGCCCACGAGCTCTGCACAAACGCGAGCGCCTTGCCGCGGTGCTTCGCCGGGAAGGACTCGGACACCAGGGCTGCGCCGGTCGCCCACTCGCCGCCGAAGCCGAGTCCGAGCAGGACGCGGATGATCCCGAGCTGCAGCGCGGACTGCGCAAAACCGCATGCGGCGGTAAAGATCGAATAAATCAGGACCGACGCCATCAGCGCTCGCTTGCGACCAATCCGATCCGCGATAACGCCGAAGGCGATGCCGCCCGCGGCGGCTGCGAGCAGCGTCACCGACGTCAGCAGCCCGGCGGTCGAAAGCGAGAGATGCAGCGTCGGATCCTCGACGAGCGCCGCAATCACCATCGCGTACAACATCACGTCGAACGAATCGAGCATCCACCCGAACGATGCCGCGATGAAGGCATTGCGCGCGCGCTGGTCGGCCTCGCGCCACCAGCCGAACAGAGCCGTGTCAGGACTCGGGCTTCGGGGCTCGGGGCTGGCTGTTACAGCGGGATGACCGACAGTCATGAGGCACCGATCGCTTTCACGGTGACGCCGGCGGCTTCGAGGCCGGCGCGGATCCTGGCGGCGAGCGCGTCGGATCCCGGAGTATCGCCGTGGACACAGATCGTGTCAGCTTCGAGCGCGACGGCGGATCCGTCGGTGGCGACGACGGTCCGCTCTTTCACCATGCGAACGGCGCGCGCCACCACCGCCTCCGGATCGTGGATCACTGAACCCGGCTTGCGGCGCGAGGCGAGCGATCCGTCGGGCTCATAGGCGCGATCGGCAAAGACTTCAGCGGCGACGCGCAGGCCGGCGGCGCGGCCGGCGTTGAGAATTTCCGAGCCGGGCAGACCGAACAGGATCAGGCTGCGATCGAACGCGGCCACGGCGCGCGCGATCGCCGCCGAGAGCTCGGTGTTGCGGACCGCCATGTTGAAGAGCGCCCCGTGCGGCTTGACGTGCTGGACTTTAACCCCTTCCGCGGCCGCAACTCCCGCGACCGCCGCGACCTGGTACAGCACCATGTCTTCGGCTTCGCGCGGCGTCACGTTCAGCTCGCGACGGCCGAAGCCAACCAGGTCCGGAAAGCCTGGGTGCGCGCCGACCGCCACGCCGTTGGTCTTCGCGAGCCGAATCGTCTCGCGCAACACCGAGGGATCGCCGGCGTGAAATCCGGCCGCGACATTGGCGGAGGTGATCGCCTGCATCAGGCCGGCATCGTGGCCGATCGAATACGCGCCGAACGATTCGCCGAGGTCGGAGTTGATGTCGATGCGCGTCACGGGTGGGAGTGTAGCCCGTCCGCGCGCGGCAATGCTACACGGGCGAGGCTATTGCGCGGCGCGCACGCCGATCGCCGCCGGATTCCAGAGCAGCGGCGGCCGGTAAGGCGCCGGTGTCGCGTCGACGATCCGCGAGCTGACGGCGATGCGCTGCCGCGGGAAGGCGAAGCACAGCACGGGCACTTCGCGCGCGATGATCTCTTGCACCTTCTCGAACGCGGTTCGGCGCTCGTGCGGGTCGATCGTCGTCGAGACTTGATCCATCAGCCGATCGATGTCCGCTTCCCACGTGGTGGCGGCCACGCGCTGCTCAGGGTTCCACAGATGCGCGCCCCCGGAACTGAGCCAGAAATCGAGGTTCAACGACGGATCGCTGTCGGTTGTCACGAGGCTGAAATAGGCGGCGTCGTAATCGCCGCGCATCACGCGGTCGATCAGCGATCCCACCTCGAGCGGCACGACATCGACCTGAAGGCCGACGGACGCGAAGCTGTCGCGCAGCACCGCGGCGCCGCGCTCGAGCGACGTGTTGCCCTTCTGCGTCAGCAGCGCGAACCTCGCCGGCTCGCCGCGCCGATCGCGCAGCGTGCTGCTGTGATCGTTGTCGGTCAGCCCGAGGTTGGCGAGCAGTCGTCGCGCCGATGCCGGATCGAATTCCGGTACAGGCGCGTGAACGTGCCACCCGGCGTTGCCGGGCGAGATGATGCTGTCGGCCGCGACTGCTTCACCGAGATACACCGTATCGATGAAGGTCCGTCGATCGACGCTGTGCGCCAGGGCACGGCGGAAGTCTCCGGCCTGAAGCCACTGCGCGCGCGGATCGCGCGACCTCGCGTCGCCGAGGTTGATCCACAGCAGATCGCCATCGAGGGCAACGCCGGCATCGGTGACCGCCACGCGCCCGGCGGAACCAGCGCGCTTCAACGCCGCGAGGTCGGATGGCCGCAGCTCGCTCTGCGTCAGATCGATCGCGCCGTTGTCCAGCTGCAGCAGCTCGGTGTCCTGATCGGGGACGATCTCGAGGACCACGCGATCGGCTTTCGGGAAACCGCGATCGTGGCGCCAGAAGCGCGGGTTGCGGTCGAACGTCAGTCGCTGCCCAGGCTCGTAGCGGCGAAGCACGAACGGTCCAAGGCCGGCGAGGTCCGCAGCCGCAGTCGTGAGCCCCCACGCCGATCGGAAGCTGCCCGCCGCCAGCGCCGTAGCGAGTCGATGCCGCGGGTAGATCGGAACCCCGTCGAGCAGGCGCAGCCCGGCGCCAAACGGCGTCGGAAAGCGGATCGTGACCGTCAGCGCGTCCTCGGCGGCGACCACGAGCGGCTTGCCGCGAACCTGCAGGCTGTCGGCCAGCACGCTGGCCGCCTTCTCGTCGTAGATCGCGTTGAACGAAAACACCACGTCGGCGGCCGAGAATGGTGCGCCGTCGGAGAACTGCACGTTCGGCCGCAGGTGCAGCCGGAACGTGCGGCCGTCGGGGAGCAGCTCCCACCGCTCCGCAAGGTCCGGCTCGAGCTGGTTCGTCACGCGGTTCACGTGGACGAGGCCGCTGTGCATCAGGTACGTGAGCACCGTGGTCGAGAGATCCCGCGACGTGTAACGGTTGAACGAGCGCGGCTCGGCGCGGATCGACGCGACGATGGTGCCGCTGTTGCGCGCCGAACGCGCGTCGGCGTGCGGTCGCCGGTGACGGATCGCCGGCACCGCGGCGACCGCCAACACGCCGGCGACGAGCGCGATGGCAACCGTTGATCGGCGAAGCATGCCCGACATGTCGTTACGAGGCGGCCGCAATCACCGGCCGCGGCGCCTGACGAAGGTGAAGGTGCTGTGACGAGAGACCGCCCGCAATCGCCAGGCCGACCTCCTGCGCCAGCAGCCCGACCGCCGACACGGTGTCGTCCGCGGTCGACGGCTCGGCGAGATACACAGTGAGCACGCCGTATAGTTCGGCGCGCACGAATACCGGCACGCTCACGCACACCTGCACCCCACAGGCGGTCGCCAGCTCGCCGAGGTCGAGCACCGGCGACGCGGGCGCGATCGTGCTGCGGTTCGCCGCAACCCACCCCGAGACGCCGGAGCCGACAGGAATCGTGAGCCGCCCGACAGCTTCCCTGATCCGCGGCGTCGCGTGCGACACGAGCAGCGCGTCCTGCGCCGCGTTCATCGCAAACAGGCACGCGTCGGCAGCGCCGATGGTCCCGACCCGTTGTTCGATGAGCTCCTGCGCGGCCGCACACACGATGGGCGTCGTTCGGACAAAGTGCCGCGCCTCGATGTCGCTGAGCTCGCGCGCCGCCGTCGCCGACAGTCCGGCGACCACCGAAGCGTGGGTATCGCGATACCGGTCGTCGGCCGCGTCGGCGCGGCGCAGTTCGGGAATCAGCTCTACGAACGTGTCGACCACGGCCGGATCGTAGAACGTCGATTTTCGCGACTGCAGGATCTCGATCGCCCGCTCGTCGTTGAGCCGCGGCCGGTACGGTCGATCGGAGGTCAGCGCGTCGAAACAGTCGACGACGGCGAGAATTCGCGCGCCGAGCGGAATCTCGGCGCCGATCAAGCCGTCCGGATAGCCGCGGCCGTCCCACTGCTCGTGGTGGTGCCGCACGATCGGCACAATCGGATATGGAAACTCGACGGCCGTGAGAATCCGGGCGCCCATGCTGGCGTGCTTCTTCATCACCTCGAACTCGCTCGGCGTCAGCGCGCTCGGCTTGTTGAGGACGTAGTCGGGAACGGCCAGCTTGCCGATGTCGTGCAGCAGCGCGCCCGCCTCGATCGCCTTCAGCTCGCGCGGGTCGGTGATCCCGAACGCCGCGGCGACGCGAAGGGTGTGGCGCTGGACGCGGCGGATGTGACCGTGGGTGACCTGGTCTTTGGCGTCGACCGCAATCGCCAGCATCTCCACCGACGCACGATAGAGGCGCTCGACGTCGGTTACGTGCCGGTGTGCTTCGTCGACGCGCGTCGACGCCTCACGGTAGGCCACGTACGACAGCACGAGCAGCGGCCCGACCAGCCCGACGACGCCGAAATTGATCCGCGAGCCGCCGCTCACGGCGAGCGTCGCCACCGACGCCGCCGCGTGATAGTTCACGGCGAGATACCACGCGTGGCTCTTCCACACCTGGTAGGGCGAGATGTCGTTCTCCACCGCGACGGCGATCGCGGTGAGGCCGCTGTTGAACGCGAAGAACACGCCGGCCATCGCGACCGCCGCCGGCACGATCACCGGCATGGTCGTCGACAGAGGCGCGCCGGGCGCGACACCGGCGACGGCAAAGAAGGCCTCTGCCGCCAGCCACGTCGAGATTGCCGGCTCGGCGACGTTGAAGAGCGTCCGGTAGAGACGCCGATCCTGCTGCGTCACCGAGATGTACAAACCGTCGATCGCGACCGTCAGCACCGGCGCCGCCGGACCAAAGAGCAGCACCGACGCGAAGATGAAAACCTCCGAGACCGACACGGTCGCCGGCCGGCCGGGCATCTTGATCGCGAAGCGGCTGCCGGCGATGGTGAACGCGGCGAGCATCGCCGCGTAGACATTGAGCGAGCGCGGCTCGAGCGTCAGCAGGCTGTGCGCGATCACGGCGGCGCCCCCGGTGACCACGGCGGCAATGAACGCCTTCAGCGCCGCAGATTTCGCCGCGGTACCGTCAGTTCGCACGGTGAGCCTCGGCGCGCCGGGCGCGCCATTCCGGTGCGAGAATCGACCACATCACGTGATCGCGGAAGACCTCGCCGTCGCGAAAACCGCCGCGCAGCACCCCTTCGCGCGTCGCGCCGAGTTGTTCGAACACCCGGTTTCCGCGCATGTTGATGTCGACGGCCCGCGCTTCGAGGCGATAGACGCCGAGGTCGGCGAACACGGCGTCGAGGAACAGAGTCGCCGCGCGCGCGAACAGGCCTGTGCCCCACAGGGCCGTGCCAAGCGCGAAGCCCCACTCTGCGGTCGAGAAATCACGTTCGATTGGCCAGACCTGGATGACGCCGGCCGGCTGGTTGCCGCCCGGCGGCACGACCCCGAGGCAGGTGAAGCCGCGGCGGCGGCGCTCGGCCTGCGTCCACCGGATGAATCGGCGGAACGCCTCAGGTGACGACGGCGCGGGCGCAATGTACTCCGCAACACGCGGATCGTTGAGGTGGGCAACGAGCGACGGCGCGTCGGCGCTGCGCAGCGTACGCAGCGTGACCACGCCGTCTGTCAATTGCGGCGCACGCTCGTGCCACCCGCGCGGCGACGGCGTCGGTTGAGGGGCAGACATCGAATCGTGCAGCGCCACAGATCAACTCGCCCGGCGCTTACTTCGCGACGAGATCGCCGTTGGCCCGCTCGATGTTGCCCCAGGTCATCGAAGTTGGCGCGATGCTCAGGCCTTCGAGATTGCCCCAGACCACGCGCGTCGCATCGACGTTGTTCGACAACGATCCCCAGTCGACGTTCGAGCCCGATGTCTCGCCGATCAGGCTGTTGCCCCAGACCACCCGGTTGCCCCACACCGCCGCATTCCCGTCCCACACCGTGCTGTTGCCCCACACGACGCGGTTGCCCCAGACCACGCGGTTGCCCCAGACGACGCGCAGCGCGAACGCCGGATCGTTGCTGTAGATCTGGTTGCCCCAGACGACGCGGTCGCCCCACACCAGGTGCTGGCCCCAGGCGAGCGCTTGACCGCCGATCGTCGTCGAGGTCGCGACGTTGTCGCTCAGCCACCACGAGCCGACTGGCTGCGTGGGATCGACCGCGCCAGCGAGCGCGAC
>Ga0070686_100000722_pt1 | contig 19183 bp, 18 predicted proteins | sample KBSS23LmetaG_FD_65654 | JGI IMG/M metagenome (GOLD analysis project Ga0070686, IMG submission 65654) | Switchgrass rhizosphere microbial communities from Kellogg Biological Station, Michigan, USA - KBS S2-3L metaG | ecosystem: Host-associated > Plants > Roots > Rhizosphere ... | reverse complement strand
CCGGCGAAGGAAGCCATGGACCAGCTGCTGGCGATGAAAAAGATCACGCCGACGCCCTACGACGAAAAGATCGAGTGGGTCTTCTACGAACTGTGGCACCACGAAGGGCGGCGGGCCCGGCATGGCCTTTCGAAAATCGCGCCGGATTACGTTCACTGGCAGGGATTCTACGAAGTGGCCAAGAGCTTCTACACGAAGTTCCTGCCGCTCGTGCGCGAGCTGTCGCCTCAGGTCGCCGAAACCATGCTACGAAACGAGAGCCACCGGTGGATCGAAAAAGGCATGACGAAGGAGGAAATCTCACAAATGCTCGAATTCTACGACAAGGAAATGCAGGGAAAGCGAGGGGGAGGATAGTGCCGGAAAGGACGTGATTCTGACCTCTTGAGGGATGGACGAGGTTGCGCTATCCTGCGTGTTGCCATTCAGGAGGGACGCAATGCCGAAACGGGTTCGAACCGGGTTAGCGCGGACCGACATTCTCCATCGGTACATCGAGCGGTTCAAGCAGCAGCTGAACAAATTTCAGCCCTTTCTCTCGCGCAAGCGGGGCGGGAGTTCGCTCGAGGCGTTCGATGAGGCGGCCGAAGAACTGATCAGCCAGGTATTCGGCTCTGCATCGGATGAGTCTGAAGCCTATTTCTATGCCAAGACCGGTGAATCGGCCATGTTGCCGGAAGAAGCGCAGGAAAACGGCGTCCATAACGTCGAACGCGAGAGTCTGCATCAACGCCGACAGGTGCTCGAAAGTTGCCTGGCGGATTTGAGCCTGCGCCGGCGGGTGCAGGCCGCCAGACAGGTTGAGAGCAACGGTGTGCTCCAGGCGCGCGTCGAAGCCTACATGTCGCACGACGTGCATAGCATTCATCGCGCTGCGACGATCAAGGAAGCCGGGCTGCTGTTTCAGAAATATAAAGTCGGTTCACTGATCGTGGACGACGGCTCCCGTTACATCGGGATCGTGACGGATTCCGATCTCAGCAGGAAAGCCGTTGCTAAGGGATTGGATCCCAACACGACGACTGTGACGGCCTGTATGAGCAAGGCACTCGTGACGATCGAAGAGGACGAACTCTTGTCGGAAGCCATGGACCTGATGAAAAAACAGGGGATCCGGCACCTGCCTGTGACCGCCGACGGGACCATCATCGGCGTGCTCTCCCTCGCCGACCTCCTCCGGGCCTTTACGGACTGATCGAGCGCTCAGTCGACCCCGCCGCAACTGTCTCTTACCCTGCCCCGGTTGATCCAATACGGACAATGCCCTGTCACCAGGTGAACGTGCTCTTGATGGGCAACGGGGTCGGGGAAATATGGAGCGAGTCGCCCATCGCCTTGGGATCGAATGGCTGCCAGCTGCTTCCGGCTCCAGGCTCCGACGTCAGGACGGTGAGATTGCACTCATAGAAGGAGCAGCCCGGCTGTGCAAACCTGGAACCACCGTCGCATCAGCAGCTTTCCTGAGTGTTTGTCCTAGGGAAAACATGACGCGCGATAGGCTAAGCTCTCATGAGGGAGAAATCAAGGCGTAGCAGAGCGTTGGTGCCGGTAAAATCTGGCCCCGCACCGCTCACAGCGCCAGGGGTAGAATCCCAACAGGTGAAATAACACATCCTTCCATCCGTGACGTGTCGCACGATGGCAGGCGAATGACGCACAGTACCGGCACTGAGTCCCTGAGGAGAGGCTGTGTCGAAGGGCGGGCTCTGGCATGAGCCACCGGTGGCCGTTGTCTGCGTCGTGTCACCGATAACGACGGCGTCACGCGCGGTCATGAAGAAGTGACAGGAGCTAGCAGATTCGCATCGCGGGCCACGACCCACTGGCCGTTGAGCTTCCTGAGCACCGAGAGGGTATGGCCTGCTCGTGTGATCGAGGGGCCTCCTCCTGGTGGGGGCGCCACAACGGTGAGTCTGCTCCACATAAAGGCCCAGTCGCCGAGCACCGTGATCTCTTGAATCTCGCTGGTTCCGTCGAATGTCGGCGCATGGTGTCCTGCCTGAGCGCGTGCTGCCGCGGCGAAGCCGTCCTTACGCATAACCGGTTGACCGGGAATAAGAACGACCACGTCATCGGCCATTCGCGAGAGGACCTTGTCGATATCGCCAGCCTTGGTCGCCTCCATCCAGGTCGACACCAACTCCCGAATCTGCTGTTCATCATTGTGCATGCCGAAAGGCTAGTCTTCAGGCTCAGCCGAGTCAACCGGGTGCTGAAGGGGGGCCGGCGACGTTCCTGTCGCACAGTCCGATAGTCTGATTTATTAGCCTCCAGAGCCATCCGTCGGAGATTTGTGCCCCCTGTTCGAGGGGTAGACGAAAGGAAGACGGGTTCCATAGACTCCCAACAGCCTGTGCACGCGATCGATTCAAAGCGTCCTTGTCAAGGTTGACGGATGGATACTTCTTTCGCGAGACGAAAATCACTCATGGGGCAGAAGAGCATTTCACGGTTTGGGAGAGCCGGGATCATTGCGGCACTGGCTGCGGCACTGGCTGTGGCGCCTTTGGCGTGCAGCAATGGTGGGGACGATACTGATAGCGGAGCCCAATTCAACCAAGGGCCTGCTTTTAATAGTACGGTCTGGAGTATCGCGCCGGCTGGAGACGGGAGCGGTGGCGTGTATGTGGGCGGCGATTTCACAGAATACAACGGCACAGCGGTCACCCGTGTCGCACGCCTCAACTCGAATGGGACAGTCGATACGGCCTTTGCGACAGGGACGGGGTTTAATAAGACGGTCTACAGTATCGTGCCCGTGGGTGATGGTACGGGAGACGTGTACGTGGGAGGTGCCTTCACCAGCTACAACGGAAGACCTGCGAATGATTTTGTTCGGCTCCATGCAGATGGGACCATCGATACGAACTTTGTGACGGGAGCAGGGTTCAATAATCTCGTGCGCAGCATTGCTCTGGCCGGTGATGGAACTGGAGATCTGTACGTGGGAGGTGCCTTCACCAACTACAACGGAATACCAGCAAATGACCTTATCCGACTCCATGTTGGTGGGCTCGCGGACCTGACCTTTCCCACGGATCCAGGTTTCACGAACACGGTGCTGAGTATCGTTCCGGTAGGCGACGGGAGTGGGCAACTGTATGTGGCTGGCGCCTTTTCCACCTACAAGGGGACATCCGCGCCAGGCATCGTTCGCCTCAATGCGAGTGCGACCGTGGATCAGGCGTTTGTCACGGGGACAGGGTTCAATGATGCTGTGTACAAGGTTATGCCGGCGGGCGATGGGACCGGTAAGTTGTATGTCGGAGGCGCCTTTACCAGTTATAAGGGAACCACGACAAAAAATCTGGTGCGCCTCACGGCCAATGGGACGTTCGATCCGTCTTTCGTGACCGGAACCGGATTCGATAATACGGTCTTCAGTATTGCGCTACCGGGAGACGGGAGCGAAGATCTGTACGTGGGGGGCTCTTTCACCCGTTACAATGGAACGCCGGCGAATGACGCGGTACGGCTCAATGCAAATGGAACGGTGGATCCGGCCTTTATCACGGGGGCGGGATTTAATAATACGGTGTTAAGCATTGTGCCGGTCGGAGATGGGAGTGGGGATATCTACGTGGGAGGCGAGTTCACGCAGTATCAGGGCATTCCGATCGGCAGATTCGTACGACTCACGTCCGCCGGAAGCTTAATCCGCTGATTACAGTTCCCCCGACAATCTCTCGAACAGGCCCCTTTTTCATGCCAGGGAGTCTCAGAGGAAGGTGAAGAGAACTGCCTGTTCTCACTGAGCCAGCGTGGTCACCCTCACTGCTTGCCGCCAGTGGGCGAGGGGCGGAATCGCCGCCGTGACGCTTACAAGGAGTAGTAGGCAGAGAGCAGAATCATGATGGCGAAGCCAACCAGCAGAACCGCCTCACCGCGATAAAAATGATGCAAATGGATCCTGGATGCCCCTGCGGATTGCAGCAAGGCACCTGCGGCGACCCATCCTGATCCTGCAACGGTGCAGATGGCCGAGAAACTGGCGAACGAGAGGATCATCACGTCGGATGCCGTGTTTGGTGCGGGGAAGATCGCAAACGCGAACAATAAGTTTTTGGGATTGACCAGCGTCGTGAGAAATATCCGGAGAGCATTGATCGGATGAGCGGCATCAGCACTGGGTTGAGCTGATCGCCACAGCCATACGGCCGTCTGGGCGAGATAGATGCTGCACAAGACTCGGAGCAATTGACCAACGGCTGGGTGGTCTTTGGCGACGGGCCCGACGACGAAGACCAGCAGGGAGATGGTGATGAGGTACGCCGTGACCTCCGCGAGCGGAAGATGAAGGCCTGCGCGCAGACCGCGTGTAGCCCCAGCGACAAAGAGCAGGGAATTGGTCGGTCCCGGCATGGCAAGCACGCCGAAGACTTCCGCAAGAAAGAGGGCCTGGGTGTTCTCAATGATCATCGGGAGAAATGGACCTACCTGAGAAGGCCTCTTGTCGTCAACAGGCACGGACGGCAGCCTGTCTCACCTGCCTCTCAATTGGTTCCCCCGCCGGCGCTCACGTAGCTCTTTCTGTACGTGGTGACCTTTTCCAGATAATTGCGGGTCTCCTGGTAGGGGAGATTGGAGCGCAATTTGTCGTACAGGGCGGACGGCTGGAGGCCGTTAATCTGTTGGACGGCTGTCGTGCGATTCTTGGAGAAGGTGCGCAGGACATTGCCGGGCCCCGTATTGTAGGCGGCGATCACGCAATATTCGCGCGAAATCTCGTTGGCAACTTCCTCCAGTTGCTTGAACATCAGCACGTTGAGATAGGCCGTGCCGAGTTCGACGTTGTTCTGAGGGTCAAACAGATAGTCTCTCGTCGGGGCGACATCTTCGCCTTTCGCCCGGCGATAGGCTTCGCGGCCACCGCTGGTCGGCACCAGTTGCATCAGGCCGTAGGCCGGAACCGAACTCACAGCGTAGGGATTGAAGTTGCTTTCCGTCCTGATGATGGCGAAGACCAGACTCGGACTCATCTTGTATTGGTCGGCATACCGAAGCACTAAGGCCCGATATTTTTCCGCCTGCTTTTGTGGAAGATTGACCACCATGTTGATGGTGACGAACATCGCCTGTTTCTTGACTCCGTCCTGATCGATCACTCTGGTGCCGGATTTCTTGTCCAACAGATGGCCGGTGAAGGCTTCGGCTTCAGCCTGCGTGCGGACCGGCTTCCCCTGCTCATCCAGCACAAGCCCGAGCAGGTACGGCTCTTCGTTGCTGTTCAGGGGGACCTCTTTGTCCGAAAACACATCCACCAATCGGGGATCTTGCGGCGTCAGCAGCGTCACCACCACCGCACGGGTAAGGCTTGCCCGGGGATTCGTTTCGTCCACCGTTTCCACGGTAATCTGTCCGCGGTCGAAGTCGACGATGGCCCGGCTTCGATAATTTTGTGTGTACTTCACATACTTCTTTTTCTCGGGCAGCTTGACTTCTTTGGGCCCCCACTTGTCTTTGACGTTGCCGGTCAGCGCATCGTACAGCGTCTGAAATTCCTGTTGGGCCGTACGAAGGTCTCTGAGCAGCCGTTCAGGATCCTGCGCATAGGAATCGAGTCGCTCCTTCGCGATCTTGGAGGGGTCCTTCCCCCCAACGACCGCAAGCACATCCCTTCCGGTCCGGCCGGCCACGGCCTGCTCGGTGGCTTTTAACACACGATCGGCCGACTCGCAGCTCACGAGGGTGGTCGACAACAGGAGGAGGGCGAGAGCGTGAAGGGATTGTCTGAACATGGCAGGCATTCTACTACAGGAAAGACACTCATGCTTTCCAGAGTTGTGTGCTGTCGCCTTTCGATCGAGATTAGAGAAATTTTACGACGATCTTACTCTGGACCGATTGAACCAGACGGACGTTCTCATTACATTCGGTGGAATGCGTGACACGATAACAATTGCGGTGCTCGCGTGGCTGTTCCTTGGAGGCAATTCCCTCTGGGGAAGTGAATGGCAACTGAGCCCCAAGCCGGCGGACACGTCCGGGTACCAAGCAACATTGACACCAACGGTCGATGGAGCTCCCATGGCCACTCCGAACGTGCGGAATCTGCCTCCCGATAGTGACCGGCCGCATCCGCAAGGCTTTCTCGCAACGGCAACCTGGCTCAAAGGCGCACTCTCTGCAGAAACGGAGGTGGCCAACCAAGAAGTCGTAGGAGGAAACGATCCGTCCGCCGCCATGATGCGACTCGGCTTCACGGGTTCGACGGGACTCGTCCGCTACGGGATGTCTTATCGAACGGCTGACCAAACCACCTCGGATGGGTCCGGCTCTCATGGGCAAAGGGAAGCCTGGGGAGAGTGGCAGAACGGAACGATCGCGATTCGCAGTGCCGTGGGACAACGGGCTGACTCCCAAGCCAGTGGCGCGGGAAATCGCGGAGAATTGAGGGCCAATCAACACCGGATCGAAGCAGCGATCGGCTATGGCGGTGTCCTGTGGGATGCCAAACTTGCCTCCAGTTATGGTCTGGAAACAGCTCTGGTGCAGCATGGGGCACAGAGTCATGTCACTACACAAAGCGTGACGGGCTCGTTTCGGCCAGTTGACTCCCTGAGCATCATTCCGGCGGTCGGGTATCGTGCCGAACAACAGGAATGGTCAAGCGCACGAATCGATGCTCCCTCCGCAACCATTTCCATGAATTACCGGCAGAATCCGCAGCTCAGCATGACGGCGACGGGGAACTACTCGGCAATGCGATCGACCGACAGACTCATCGACGTTGACATGATCGGCGGAAAGGGCATCGTCTCCTGGGAGCTTGAACCGGTGCGGGACTGGAAGCCGCAGCTTTCTCTCGAAGGGGGCTACAACCTACAGGTCAATCGACTGATGCCGTCCGCGCAGACAGAAAACCTCTCCGGCCTCCTCCGCCTTGTGCTGGCCACCATGTAGAAGCGACGGTACAGCTCTGTCTTGAGCCTCCTGGAGTTGCCTCTCCGCCAAGCAGCTGAAAGCCGGGGAGTATGCGGCAGAAGCCGATACGTGGAAGGGGATGAGGCAGCCTGTCGTGGCCAATGCGTTAACTCGCCCAACAGTTTCCCGACACGTTCTGATTGAGAATCTTTCGAGGATGCGGCTTCTCGCTCGAGAGAGGGGAGGCATATCTTAACGAAGAGCAAGGCTTGGTGCTGCTGCGCGTGAACTTCCCAAGCTGACGAGATCTTAGGCGCGTCGCGATGAAAGGTGCTTCGACATCAGGCCGCGGCGCTGGGCTTTGGCTTGTCAGGCAGGGCCTTGCCTTCGGGAGCATTGCTTGAAGAAGTCCGAGATTTCTGGAATGCGTGACGAAACTCGGCCAACGCTTTTGGTCCGAGAAAGACATAGCCAACGACGCATGCCGCTAACGCGATGAGTTGTAGCATCCCAAGTGTCCTAGAATGGAATAGTTCAGGTCAATCTAGCCCGATCATCCCTCCTCAGTCGCCTGGGAACCTCTCTAGGAAGCACATGTAGCCGTATGCGAGTGTTCCCGAGGGATTAGAGACGCTTTCGAATCAGAGGGAGCGAGAGTGCCGGGACGAGTCGGGGGCTAGTGATCAAGTCCAGACTTCACAGCAAGGACGGCTCGCTGAATGGCCATGTCTAACGACTCCGCCGAAGTCTGGTTCTTTACCAACCACTCCTGTGCTCCATGGATCTTCGCGATCTCGCACAAAGTGGGGTAGACCAAACGAGTGAGGACGATCACAGCGATTGGCGGCCGCTTGGGATCAGGAACCAATTCCAGTAAGAGATCGAATCCAGACTCTGGCATGTCGAGATCCAACAGGACGCAATCGACTGTCTGCTCCCTGCAAATGGCTTGAGCGGAATGCCGGCCGAGAGCCGTGAGTACCGTATAGTTCTTCCCCAGATTCCTGACTGTATCCGCCCAATAGCACAGCTCTCCTTCGTCATCGTCGACAAGGAGGACTGTCAGGTTGGGCGGCATGTGTTGTGACTCTTGGTGAAGAGCAGATAGGCCGGATAATGTAACAGTGGTTTGAACGTCGTTCAAGCGGACGGATGTATCATGCTTGAGCCGTCATGGATGATGCGTTCGATGCGTGAAGTCGAGAATATTAAAATTGAGCGGTTGATCTTCTTCCTTCGGCCGTTGGATGAGACAGCACCGCCAATCCACGAGTTTCCGGTGGGGGTCTCGTCTATCGCGATGCTGGTCGGTCGGCGTGGAGGCCTGGGAAAGGCAAGAACCAAGAAGCTGTCTGCGAAGAAATGAGCCGCCATCGCGGGACGGCTGGCATTAAGCCGATGGCGCAAGCGCGGTTCGTGAGTGGCGATGCCGCCATTCTCCTAATGCGCGTTCCCCAAGGTGTTTCACGGTTCACCGATCACTTGAATGCAGCGCGAACCGACCAGCAAGATATAGAATTCAGTCAGCTGAATCGTGCGGATGCGGGTAATTGTTGTCCGGCGATTTAGTTTGATACGCTCGCGAAATTCACCGACCTCGCCGTATGGCCTGCCGTCTTTCTGCGCATTCTCAATCGTGTTCGTCCCGAGTCCCATCCAGAGAATAATCGGTGTGCAATCTTCTCCCAGCAGGACAGCTGCGACGTCGGCATTAGTCGGGTGTACCTCTGTGCTGATATTGATACAGCCTGACAGGATCAGTGTTACCAGACAGATGAGCGCAAGTCGCATCAAACCGACTCCTTTGTTTGATAATAGGCGAGGTGACAGGCCAGTCAGGCTACTGGTGCGGCAAGGGGTGTGTCAATCGTGATAGAGGCAACAGAATGTTATTTTGGATATCTCGACGCTAGGAAGAGGGCGTTTTTCGTCCCAACGTATACACTGCAAATATTCGGTATGGACCCGGCTCCGAGTTATTGAAGCTGCCCGTTTCGATATGCCGTTTGGCGTCCTCGAATGAGGAAAGTAGGCAGTGCGAATTGGTTTGGATCGAGCGTGCGAGTGAGTTACATGAGAGGGGCGAGCATTCACGTGACGTGCGTGCCATGAAACTCACCACATCATACCCCTCCAGTGTCATGGTTTCCGGCGCGAGCACATCAGTCAGAAAAGACTCGTCAGCCTTAAAAGACAGCCACTGCGCTTTCTCCTCATCGAACTGTAGTTCATAGACTTCATAGTAAAACATGGTGGTGCCAGCAAGATTGATCGAGTGCGCATTAGCGAGTTGCTCGATGATCTCAGGTGAATTGAACAGCCAAAAAACCCGTTGTGTTTCCAAAATTGTATGTAGTCCGCAAAGTCTTTCGACAGACAACCGCTCGCAGAGTAGATATCAATCACGCCGTCGGCTTTCAGCCAATCCGGTCTGCTGAGTACGCGTGTAGCCAAATATCCCGCTGGAATCATGATCGATCAGATGTCAGGTATACACGCGCTCGCTGAGAGACATTTTGTACAGCATCCATGAAGTGATTCACCTTCCTTCTAGGCATAGCTTTCAATTTTCAGACGGAGGTATGAAAATATGGCCGCCGGATCGCCTTGGATTCGGATGCCGTATCGAGCGCAGTTCTGCTTGAGGTGCAGTGCCACATAACGCACCGCCCGCCAACATGGAATGGAGGGAGACATGAAACGTCTGGTTGCAGGTCTGCTCTTCTTCATCAGCCTCGTGCAGGGATGTTCCACTCTCTCAGAAGGGCGGGGAACGCCGGCATCTACAAGCACGTACTACGAACGTCGATGTAGTGCCGCGGGTCCGCTGGAGCCGTTTGATGCCGAAGCGCAGCAGATGCCGTCCGAGCGCGTGGCATTGTTGAGGGGGCAGTTCTCGCTTACGGCATTTGAGACCGCCGCCGCGCTTGGGGTGGTGCCGTTTCTGGATCATCTCTTAACTCTCGAGACTCAAGTAGGTCCGCAGGGAGAAGGGCCGGCGCTCGAGTATGTTCGGGAACGTCGGCATATCACCGATCGCATTACGTTAGGCATTCTGGACGTGTCGAGTGTTGCCGTCGAGGCGGGGTGCGAGCAAGGCCGCGCGACCTTGTTGGCCGAGCACTTGCAAAAGTCGCTCGACAAGCGTCAGAACGTCTATACCATTCTCGGTTTGGTCGGCAGCGGTGTCCTTACCGTCATCAGCGGAGCCATTGGGGTAGGAGCTTCCAGCATCGGCGTCTTGAATACGGCGAATGTGGCCACGGTGATCGGCGGAGCCAGCGAGCTCATTTTTGGATCGGCGGCGTTGATGGACACAGCCGGAACTGAGGAGCTTCATCACGAGCGCAACCTCCTACGGGACATTTGGACCGGAGAGAACAGCGCCTTTGTCCCCGCCGTCTGGTCCTTCTTGAACACCCGATTGACGGACGAGCCGGCTCAGCCGACCTTGCGAGAAACCCTGATTATGAGATGGCGGGAAGAGGGCCGTCTTGGTCCACCAGGGTCGGAGGACGAACGGCATCGGATCGGCCTGTTTTTTGGAAAAGGGGGTCGCTACACCATCGATGAGCTCCGTGCGAGGGCGGCGATGCTCGATCTCCTCGAGACTGACATCAGTCTGATGCACCAAGGAATGAACCGACTGATCCGCGAACTGCTGAAACGAGACAAGGTTTAGCTGATGCTCCTTCCGAGCTCGCCCAAGTTTGCATGGCCGAGCAACTGGAGGCGTAGTACAGTCGAGCCGCAGCGTGGAGCAAGCAAGGCACCGTCTCTCAGACCTCCTACAACTTTCCAAACTGCCTCTCCCAAAACTCCCTCACCCTCCCCATATGCTCCTCTATATCCGTCTTCAAATGCCTCGCTCCCGCCTGCCAATCATCGGTCGTGTAGCCGACACGGCGCGCCAGAAAGATGAACTCGTCCGAATCTGGAGGTGGAAGCACGAGATCCTTGGCATGACCCCGCACCATGCGAAGCCCATCGATCAGCATCCGGATAAAGAAATAGGCCTTTCGCAGATTCTCACCGTCTTGTCGGCTGACGATGCCGGATTCGATGAGTCCCGCCAGCGCCTGCATGGCGTTCGGCGTACGGAGTACCGCATGACGATGGCCGTGCATGAGCTGGAGATATTGAATGGCATATTCGATGTCGACGACGCCTCCGGGGCTGAGCTTCGCGTTGACCGTGCCGCGTTCGACGAGTTGCTTGAGTTGTTGACGGCGTAAGTCGAGGGCCCCGGCAACGTCCCACGGCGCGCTGCTATAGACATACCGGTCCCGGTGCGCCTCCACCTGTTTGCCGAGCGCGGCATCGCCCGCCACGTGGCGGAGCTTGATCATCGCCTGTCGCTCGAACGGGGCCGCCAAGCCCTGGTCACTGTAATAGGTGGTGATTTCATCGAAGGGATTGGCGAGAAACCCTTTGCCGCCGTGAGGACGGAGACGGACGTCGAGATGGAAGATGCCTTCCTGCTTGGCCTCGATCCATTGCAACAACTCCTGCACCAGCCGTTCGAAATATTCACTGTTCTCAATGCGCGTGTTGCCGTTCGTGCGGCCCTCCCCGCCGTAGACGAACAACACTTCGATATCCGATGCATAGCCCAGTTCGCGGCCGCCGAATTTGCCTGCACCCATGATGGCAAACGTGCATGGTTTGCCGTTCGCCAATCGGGGGGTGCCGTAAATCTTGTAGAGTTTCGCTTGGCAGTCCTTGAGGCTGCGTTCGACGATCACTTCAGCCAGTTGCGTGAGTGCAAGGGAGAAGTCGGGGAGGCTCGTGTCCGGCTCGACGATGTGTTTCATGTCGATGCGGAACAATTCCTGATCTTTGAAACGATTCAAGGCTTCTTTCCGTCCGGTGTCGTTCTTGTGTCGGTTCACGGTCCGGTCGAGCGCCTTTTGGAGCATCGCGCGCCGCGTGATGAGCGGCGTATCGCGGTAGCCGTGAAGCAGCGGCAAGAGGTGGTCGTGCTGGCGGCGGAGGAAGTCCTCCCAGAGAAAGTCGCTCGCGCCGAGCAACCTAGCCAGCAACGGAAACGTTTTCTTGTCGCTGAGAAACGCGAGGGCCTCTTCCCGGGCTGTACCTTTCGTCTCCTGAACAGTCAGATCGAGGAATTGGTCGAAGGCTTCCATGGCCTTGGTCGGGTCAGGAGCCCAAGTGAGCGCATGGGTGAATTGCTTGATCAGTACAGCGGTGAGGCGCAGCTGTTGTTGCTCGGCTGGGTCAGTCAGTTTCTGGCCGTACCGATTGCGTACGGCAAAGCGGTCATGCAGCTTGCCGCCTTCCAGATCGATTTTGGCCTGGCTGATGTAGATGTTTCTCATCGCCAGCGCGTTGGAAAAGGCATACAGGAAGGCAGGCGTGTCGTCCGAGCGGATATCCATGATCGTGTCCGTCGGCGATTGGCTGTTATCAAACGTAATCTGGACCGGATGCAGGAGGCCGCTGAATGAGCCCCGGCGCTTGCCAAGCTGCTCGACGAGGTGGCGATTGACCTCATGGCGGGCCTCCTCAACCTTGCCTTCGTCCAGCAGGCCGATCAACAACCGGAGTTCGCCTGCGAAACGGGCCTGGTCCTCGGAGGTGAATGAAGCTCCGCTGACAGGTTTGACCCGAAAGACGTCCACGATCTTTTTCCGGCTCAAGCCTGCACGGAGCTTCGGCCGCTGGCGCTGGCCTTGCCCATACCCGGGCTTCGCCGACGACCCGGGCGGCGCGTCCGCAAACGTGTAAATTTGTCCCTCCTCGATGTTCAACCCGAATGCCGAGAGGAGGCCGCAGATGGTCGCAAATTCGGCGAAGTAGTCATAGGCGACGACTGTCAGCTTGAAGTGTCCGTCGCGAGGGTCGCTGATGGCGCATTCGCAGAGATGCTCCGGCGTCAATGCGGCGGCCAATCGAACATGCTGCGCAATCGCCGGAAGGGGAATCCGGCGAAAATATTCGCCGTCCATCCGGCCGACGAAATCGCGAAGAATATCCGGTGGAACATCCGTAGCGAGCGAAGCGAGAGACTGGAGAAGCTCTTCCCGATCAGAGGCAGCCATCGAGGCGTCAGTATAGCGCAGGACCATTCATTGTGCCCAATCACGGCGGCCAGTATAATGCCGCGCCGACAGGACGGTGAAAAACGCACTTTCCCACCCGCGCGCCCCATGTGCACAAGAACGCACATTCCACCGAGTTTCGTTCTCGCATCGGTGAGGCCGAGGTTGTGGAAGGCGCGTCCCGGGCAGTCGATTGCGAAGCGATCGGTGGATTCGGGTACAAACATTCGCCGCGGCTGAGCGGGTGAGAACAAGATCATTGCGACCATCCTGCGGGAGAAGTCTCGGTGAGGGAAGCTTGGGAACGAGAAAAGCAGAAGGCCAACCGCTAAGACGGCAAAAACCTCCGAAGCCGGCTCGGTTTCTCGTGAAGCCGGCGACGGGAATGCCTGATCCTGCCCCGCTGCTGCTAGCCTCGGAACGCGATCCCCGCGATGTACGCAGTATCCTCGCCGCGTATGGCCTGACGGATACCGAGCAGGCCGATCGCAATCTGCAGGCCATGGCCGGCGAGCCGCATGAGCGCCGCCAGCTGGCATCGATTCTGCCGATCCTCATGGAAACGATTGCACGCACCGCCGATCCGGATCAGGCGTTGAACCATTGGGAGCGGCTCCTCGAGAATGTCACACGCTCGACATTTCTCGAGTATCTGCGCAGTTCTCCGCGAATGCTCGATCTGTTATCCACGATTTTCGGCAACAGCGATTCACTGGCCTTCGCGATCATCCGTGATCCCATGCTGGTCTACTGGCTGGCCGAAGAAGACGTGCTCTCAAAGCCCTCGACCAGGAGCAATCTTGAGCAGGCGCTCCGGAAGCAATTGGCCAGTCTCACGGTAAAAGAGCTGAAACTGGTGGTGCTGCGGCGTTTTCGCCGGCGGGAGATGCTGCGCATCGGCGTGCGGGACCTCCTGCGGCTGGCGGACGTCGTGGAAACGACGGCGTCCCTCTCGGATCTCGCCGCGATCCTGATCCATGCGGCGTATGGAATCGTCGATGTGGATTTGCGCCGGCAGTTCGGCAGGCCTATGCACAAGGAGAGGAACAAATGGGTCGAAACAGGCTTTGCTGTCATCGGGATGGGAAAGCTCGGCGGGCATGAGCTGAACTATAGCTCGGACGTCGACTTAATCTATGTCTATGCCTCTCACGAAGGCGAAACCCGAGCCATGACGGGAACGTCATCCGCCAGGGCGGCCGCAGGCATCTCCAATGAAGAATATTTCGAGATTCTGTCGAGGGAGTTGACCAAAGCATTGAGCGAATCCACGAGAGAAGGCTACGTGTTTCGCGTGGACCTGCGTCTGCGTGCGGAGGGGTCGGTCGGCCAGCTGGCCCGCTCGCTGGAAGACTATCGAAAATACTATGCGACACGCGGGCAGATTTGGGAGCGATTGGCGTTGCTCAAGGCCTGGCCGGTGGCTGGGTCTCCCGACGTTGGAAACGCATTCGTCAGAATGGTGAAACCTTTTATCGTAGGCAGCGATTCCAAACCTGGTCCAGCTGGCGCGATGGCCGTCATCGAGGAGGTGCGGGCCGTGAAGGAAATGATCGATGCCAAGATGGCCGATCGTGGACACGAGCATCGCAACGTCAAGCTCGGCACAGGCGGCATCAGAGAAATCGAGTTCCTGGTCCAGACGATTCAGGTATTGGCCGGCAAGAAGGCTCCGGCGTTGCTGCATCGCAGCACACTGGAGTCGTTGAAGGCATTTGCCGCGAAGAAATTGTTGTCGGCGAAGGAGCGCGACGCCCTTGCGGCGGCCTATCTATTCCTTCGAGACGTCGAACACAAACTGCAGATGGTGCATGACTTACAGACGCACTCGTTGCCGGATCAAGCCGAGGAACTTGCGCACTGCGCAATTCGGATGGGATACGATACCGAAGATCGAGTGAAGGGTCTGGCGCAGTTTCTTGCCGATCATCAATCCCATACTGAGATCGTCAATCGGACATTCCGCTCCTTCTTCCATGAGGGAAAGCCATTGAGGCTCCTGAAAAGAGTCCTGCAGTCAGTCCACGCCGGCCGCTGAGCCTAGATCAAGGCTTGAGCGCGTTCTTTCGCATCAGTGCATCATGGATTTGGGCAAGAGTGAGCAGCTCCGGAGAACCACGGTGACGTCCACGTTTTGAGGACCCAACGGCTTCGAACGCTGTCTGTTTTGGCAACAGCAAGACAACATGAATCAAATACTGATCATCCTCCACCCGTAATGCGGTGGGAGATCCAATATCTTCCTCATGTCTGGTTGCCTGGGCCTTGATCACGAAGGCCCCTTTTTTGTCCAAGGGAACAAGGCGGAGGGCTGACGGACCGACTATTTCAACGCGATAGGTTCCAACGGAGGAGATAATTTCTTCCCCGCCTAGACCAATAAAGGCCACATTCTCCTCGAGCGAAATCGTATCGGCTTGCTCAGCTTGGATGAGGTCGACAGTCTCGCTTGATCGAGTTTCATCGGTAGGAGTAATGACCCAGAGGACAAGGCAGAGTAGCGCAGTAATGAGGGATGTTTGTCGTGGACGCACAGTCTCCTCTAGTTATGAGAGTTCACGTGCGCGTCAGTGAAATAGGCCGGGTTCTTCTTAGCACAGACAAGGCAAGGAACAAAAGCACCACACATCGAGCGGTAGATGAATTACGTGCAAAAAGGCAGCACACTACGCAGCGTAGCGAAGGTCGCGCTCGCTTGCGAGCAAGAGATGCGTCTCGCCCCATTGGTGGCCACTGTCGAGCCTCCACGGCTCTTCGGGGGAGACAGGTTTGAACCTTAGCCCGTAGATCCCGCCGTAGACCAGATGGGCGAGGCCTGAACCTGAGTCTTCGACGCGTTGGGCATAGGCGGGACAGAGAGGCCTCTCGGCGTTGTCGCTCCATCCCGTAACCCAGTACCATTCCCCGACGGGGTTCCGCTCATAAAGCCGCACCTGAACGACCGGTCTCGCAGGACCGGCCTCCTTGAAGCGAGCGAAGAGGCCGGCTTCGCAATTCTCGCTCGACTCGACTTCGACGATCACGTATCTCCTCAGCCGGATGACGGATCCATTGTAGCGCCGACAACGCGAGCCAACAAACACGAAGGGCCCGACGGTTTCCCGCCGGGCCCTTCGCAGAGCACGCTGTCACGTGTGAGTGATCAGCTGATTAGTACATCCCTTCCATGCCGTGGCTGTGGCCATGGCCACCGCCGGCAGGCTCTTTCTTCTCTTCAGGGATGTCCGTGATCATGACTTCGGTCGTCAGCATCAATGCCGCCACCGACGCCGCGTTCTGCAAGGCAGTCCGCGAGACCTTGGTCGGATCGATGATGCCCGCCTTGATCATGTCCACGTACTCTTCGGTCGCCGCGTTGTACCCGGCGTTGGCGTTCTTGTCCTCGCGGACTTTGCCAACCACCACCGACGCTTCACCGCCGGCATTGTTGACGATCTGGCGGATCGGCTCTTCGAGGGCGCGGCGGATAATGTCCAAGCCGACTTTTTGCTCAGCCGGAACATCCTTGATGCCGTCCAGCGCCTTGATGCAGCGCAGATACGCCGTTCCACCGCCCGGAACGATGCCTTCTTCCACCGCGGCCTTGGTCGCGTGGAGGGCGTCCTCGACACGGGCTTTCTTTTCCTTCATCTCGGTCTCGGTCGCCGCGCCGACGTTGATCACGGCCACGCCGCCCACGATCTTCGCCAACCGCTCTTGGAGCTTTTCGCGATCGTAGTCCGAGGTCGTTTCTTCGATCTGCGCCTTGATCTGCTTCACGCGGGCTTCGATCTTCTTCGGGTCGCCGTAGCCCTCGACGATCGTGCTGTTGTCCTTGTCGATCGTCACGCGCTTCGCACGGCCGAGGTCCGTGAGCTTCACGTTTTCCAGCTTGATGCCGAGATCTTCAGAAATCACCTGGCCGCCGGTGAGGATCGCTATGTCCTCCAACATCGCCTTGCGGCGATCGCCGAAGCCCGGCGCCTTCACGGCTGCCACATTCAGGGTGCCGCGTAGCTTGTTGACCACGAGGGTCGCCAGCGCTTCACCTTCGACTTCTTCCGCGACGATCACGAGCGGCTTGCCCATCTTGGCGACCTGCTCGAGGATCGGGAGGAGGTCTTTCATGCTGCTGACTTTCTTTTCATTGATGAGGATGAGCGGCTCTTCCACTGAACATTCCATCCGCTCGGCGTTGGTGACGAAATAGGGGGAGATGTACCCGCGATCGAACTGCATGCCTTCGACGACATCCAGCGAGGTGGTCATCGACTTGGCTTCTTCGACGGTGATCACGCCGTCCTTGCCGACCTTCTCCATCGCTTCGGCAATCAAATCGCCGATGGTCTTATCGTTGTTGGCTGAAATGGTGCCGACCTGGGAGATCTCGGTCTTGTTCTGGCAGGGCTTGCTGAGCTTCTTCAGCTCGGCCACCACCGCTTCGACCGCCTTGTCGATGCCGCGCTTGATTTCCATGGGATTCGCGCCGGCGGTGATGTTCTTCACACCTTCGCGAAAGATGGCCTGGGCGAGAACGGTCGCCGTGGTGGTGCCGTCTCCGGCGGTATCACTGGTTTTGCTGGCGACTTCGCGGACGAGCTGGGCGCCCATATTTTCATACGGGTTCTTGAGTTCAATTTCCTTCGCGACGGTCACGCCGTCCTTCGTGATGGTCGGGGCGCCAAACTTTTTGTCGAGAATGGCGTTGCGGCCCTTCGGCCCGAGCGTCGCCTTGACGGCGTCGGCCAGCTGGTTGACCCCCTTGAGAATGGAGGCCCGCGCTGCCTCGCTGTAGAGTAGTTGCTTTGCCATGTGAAGATCCCTCCGTTAGTCTGTGGATTCGAATTAGCTGTTAAATACGCCGAGAATGTCTTCTTCCTTGAGGATCAAGCACTCTTCATCCTCGATCCGAAGCTTGCTGCCCGAATACTTATCAAAGAGGACCTGGTCGCCGACTTTCACGTTTTCGACCTTCTTACCGACGGCTTGGACGACACCCCGCTGCGGCTTTTCCTTCGCCGAATCCGGTACATAGATCCCGCCCGCCGTTCGATCCAATTCTTCAGTGTAGGTGACGAACACGCGATCGCCGAGGGGCTGAAAGCCCTTGGCTACGTTCTTCTTCTCCTTCGCTGCGGTGCTCATAACAGAACCTCCTCGTGATTAAGTTAACTCGAACGATGTCGACGATTTAGAACGGGTCCGCACTCGATGACGTGGGGATACACAACCCCGCCCTGAGCAGCATCCCTGATCTGCCGAACTGCTGGACAGATAGCCCCGACTTCGGGTGGGTCAAGGGGTGGGCGAAAAAATCTTTCGTCCTCTCTGCTCGGGAAGTGGGCATGATACCCGATGCTGAATCGGATATTCCAGCCTATTCTGAGGGGGAAGAAAGGGAAGGTCAGGCGCGTAAGCGGTCGAAATCTTTTATGTCTTTCTTCATATAGTCCCGCAGGCGCTTGATAATTCGGGCTTCCAGCTGGCGGGTGCGTTCCTTGGTAATGCCGTACTTGGCGCCCAAATCGTCGAGGGTCAGAGGCGTCTCGGACAGGAGACGGTTGCGGAGAATGTCTTCATCGCGCTCGTCCAGCGTCTTGACGAATTCGGCCAGCTTCTCCCGGAAGAGGGTTTGGAGCTGGTGACGGGCGAGTTCCTCATCGGCCGGGATCTGCTGGGAGGGGAGGATATCGAGCAGGCTGCCGTCCTGGTCCTCCCCAAGGGGTTGATCGAGCGACAGCTCCCAGTTACCCAACCGCTGGTCCATCTCGACGACGTCGCGCTCACGCACATTGAGCCGGTCGGCCAGCAATTTCGTATCCGGCGCAAAGCCCTCCCGTTCGAGCTTGGATTTTTCCTTCTTGAGATTGTAGAAGAGTTTGCGCTGGTCCTGAGTCGTCCCGATCTTGACCAGCCGATACGTATTGAGTAGGTAGCGCAGAATGTAGGCGCGTGACCACCAGGCGGCATAGGCATGGAAGCGGACGTTCTTTGACGGATCGAATTTCTTGATGGCCTGAAGGAGGCCGACATTGCCTTCCTGGATCAGATCCATGTGGTCGGCGCCGGTATGCAGATACTCCGCGGCAATGGCCACCGAGACCCGCAAATTGGCCATGATGAGTTTCACGGCCGCGTCCCGGCTTCCGTGCGTGCGATACTCTTCGAACAGACGGAGTTCTTCCTCTTTCGATAAATAGGGATGGCGCCGGATCTCTGCCAAATACTGTTGGAGGGCGGTGACCGGGACCACCGCTGTGGTATCGGGCACGCTCGCCGCC
>Ga0070686_100000721_pt1 | contig 19208 bp, 16 predicted proteins | sample KBSS23LmetaG_FD_65654 | JGI IMG/M metagenome (GOLD analysis project Ga0070686, IMG submission 65654) | Switchgrass rhizosphere microbial communities from Kellogg Biological Station, Michigan, USA - KBS S2-3L metaG | ecosystem: Host-associated > Plants > Roots > Rhizosphere ... | reverse complement strand
AGGCACTGCGCGCAGACTTCTTTCATCATGCACTGCATCGGCGAGTTGATGCTGGCGATGCTCACGTGATCCGGCTTGAGGTGCGGCGCCAGGACGCCGTGCCGCGCCGCCTTGACCGCAGCCATCATCCGGTCCGATCCGATCGCGATGATCCGATCGACGGCCGGCAGGGGCACCAGCGGCGTCCCGAGCTCGCCGTTGTGATAGGCGAGCATCGCCTGGACGATGTTGCCGCGGAAGTGCGCGTCCTGGGGCCGGCCGGGCGCGATCGGCGCGCCCATGTCGGTGCTCCAGATCACCTGATCGGTCGCTGCCTCGATCTCCTCGCGCTTGAAGAGATCCTCGCCGCGCTTGTAGCCGGCGAAGTAGATCACGTGGTTGCCGTGCTCGCGCATCGCGCGGGCGATCGAGAAGAGGACCGCGTTGCCGAGGCCGCCGCCGAGCAGCAGCACGTTCTTGCCGTCGGGAATCTCGGTCGGCGCGCCGGTCGGCCCCATGACGATCACCGGCTCGCCTTTGCGCAGGTAGGCGACCAGCCGGCTCGAGACGCCGAGCTCCAGCGCGATCAGCGACAGCAGACCGCGGTCCTTGTCGACCCAGGCGCCGGTCAGCGCGATGCCTTCCATCAGCAGCGGCACGCCGGCGGCTCGCGGCGCCAGCGATTCGAAATTCTGCAGGCGATAGAACTGGCCCGGGTGAAAGTGCCGCGCCGCCGCCGGCGCCTTGACGATCACCTCGACAATCGTCGGCGTGAGCCGCAGCACGTCTTCGACCCGCGCGACCAGTTCGTCGTCGAGTCGCGTACAGAGCGAGCGCCACCCGGCGTCGCGCTGCGCCTGTTGCGCAGGATCGAGCGCCGCCAGATCTTTCGCGAACAGCTTCAACACCTCGCGATGGCCGGCCTTTGCCGACGCCATCGCCTTGACGACGTTGCCGGCGTAGCGCGGGTGATTGTCGCCGTAATAGCTGACGAACTTTCCGTCGCGCTCGTAGGACGTGAAAAAGCCGGACGGATCCGGTGTCAGGTGAAAGCCGCCGTCGCCGTTGCTGGCCACCGCATGCGGCTGAAAGAACTTCTTCTTCGCATCGAGCTGAAAGGTGCCGCGGCACTCGTTCTCGTAGGTGATGTTCGGCGTCGTGCCGGCAGCGACGAGGCAGGTGCGCGCGGGCAGCGTCACAGTCGTCCCGTCCTGCCCTTCCCGCTTGAACACCATCGCGCTCAGCGCGCCGCGCGCATCGGGCACCGCCTCGATCGGGTTGAGGTTTTCCGCGAAGACGATCCCTTCCTCGAGCGCCTTGATCACTTCTTCGTGGTTGAGCCGGTATGCGGGCGAGTCGATCATCCGCTTGCGGTAGGCGATCGTGACGCCGCCCCACGCGCGGACCAACGGCACGAAGTCCGGCGCCTCGTTCGCCGCGCCAGCGCGCGCCCGCTCCTCGCGGACGGCGCGTCCATGCTGCAGGTACTCGTCGAGCAGTTCCTGCTCTTCGCCGTCGTACATGCCGCGCACGCGCGATTCACCGAGCTCGAGGCACAACGCTTCGTACTGCCGCAGTGTCTTCTCGACCTGTACCGGGTAGTAGGCCATCAGCTCGGTAGCGGTGTCGATCGCGGTCAGGCCGCCGCCGATCACGATGGCCGGCAGCCGCGCCTGCAGGTTCGGCAGCGCCTCGCGCTTGAAGGCGCCGGTCAGCTGCAGCGCCATCAGGAAGTCGCTCGCCTTCCGGATGCCGCGGATCAGGTTGTTCTTCATGTCGATGATCGTCGGCTTGCCGGCGCCGGCGGCGATCGCCACATGATCGAACCCGTACGCCCACGCGTCCTCGATCGGCACGGTGCCGCCGAAGCGGACGCCGCCGTACATCCGCAGGCCGCGGCGGCGCGCCAGCGTCAGATGCAGCAGCGTGAGGAAGTTCTTGTCCCACCGCACCGTGATCCCGTACTCCGACACACCGCCGAAGCCTTCCAGCACGCGGTCGTCGAGCTGCCGATAGATCTCGCTCCAATCGCGGACCGGCTCGGGCGGTGCGGTATCACTCCCGGTGAGCGACGCCGGCAGCGGCTCGATCTTCAGGCCATCGATGCCGACGACGCCGAAGCCTTCGTTCACCAGGTAATGCGCCAGCGTGTAGCCGGCCGGACCGAGACCGACGACGAGCACGTTCTTGCCGTTATTCGGCAGCGCGTACGGCCGGCGGACGTTCAACGGATTCCAGCGGGTGAGCAGCCCGTAGATTTCGACGCCCCAGGGCAGCGCCAGCACGTCGGTGAGCACGCCGGTCTCGATCTGCGGGATGTTCACCGGTTCCTGCTTCTGGTAGATGCACGACTTCATGCAGTCGTTGCAGATGCGGTGGCCGGTGCCCGGGCACATCGGGTTGTCGATCGCGACCAGCGCCAGCGCACCGATCGCGTCCCCGCCTTTGCGGAGCGCGTGCATCTCGGAGATCTTCTCGTCGAGCGGACAGCCCTCCAGCTCGATGCCGAGCGCGTTGGCGGTCACCTTGCCACTTTTGTCGTGCAGGCCTTTCGAGCAGGAATCCTTGTCGCGCTCGTGGCACAACACGCAGTAGTGAATTTCGCTCAACACCTCGCGTGGTTTCATCCGCGGGTCGGTGAGCGTGAAGCCATCGCGCCGCCGCAGTCGCCAGTCGGGACCAATCATCGCTTCCGGCAGCATGGTGTCGGGGCGCTGCACGTCGACGAGGTGAAAGGGCTCGACGTTTTCGGGAAACCGGAAGATCACCCAGTCGCGGAACGCCGGATCGTGAATGCGTGCCGCGCACCACCGTTTGAGTGCTTCGCTGTCGGCGGCGGGGGCTGGGGCCTGTTGGCTTGCTGTCTTCTCTCGATCGAGAAGCTGGCAGCCGGCCTGTGCGACGGCCAACTCGCGATCGGCCGTGTTCTCGCGCGCGATCATCGCCTCGACGATCGCATCGTCTTCCGGCGTCGGCACGAGGCGCGCGCCGCCCTTGAGCAGCGGCAGCGCCCGCCGCCGCACGAAATCCACCTTGAATCGAAACAGGGCGTCCTGCTCCTGCGTGGCGCGGACGATGGCGGTCAGCGGACGGTCGACATCGAACAACCGCGTGACGAAGCGGCTGACGTGCGGCGCCATCGCTATAAGGAGATTCGAAAGAGCTACCGGCGGCCGCGGCGCGTCGGGATCGCGGCGATAACTGTCCCACTCGATCCACAGCGCCGGATTATCGGCACGCACCTGCTCGCAGAATCGCTCGTACAACGACGAAAGTCGTTCCGGATCATACAGATCCGCATATGAATAACCGGGTACGCCAAGGGAAGACATCGTCACGGTCATAGGATCCGAACGAAGGTACTAGGGAATTCCGAGGCGAGTCAAACCATGGCACTGTCGTTGCGACTGTTGCCGGTGGCCTGTCGGCCACGCTTCCAGCGTTGGATAACTGAACAGTTCACTGTGTAAGTGACACGCTGTTCGAGAGGCCAACACAATGTCCGCAAACAGATTCGTCGTCGCCGGCGCATTTCTCGCCGCTACGATCTCTATCGGCGCTTGCGGCGGCGACAACAAGGTCGCGAGTCCGACGCAGCCGACGTCGACTGCCATATCCAATCCAGCGGCGAACACCGGGGCGGTGATCGCTGGAACCGTCGTCGGGTTCAGCGGCACGCCGTCGGCCGCATTCAGCACGCGCGCCACCGGCCTCACCGTCACGGTCACCGGATCGAACGTGTCGTCCGCGGTCGACGACTCGGGCCGCTTCGAGCTGCGCGGCGTCCCGGGCGGCCATGTCGAACTCCATTTCTCCGGTCGCAGCACCGACGCGCGCCTGTCGCTCGACAACGTGGCGGAGCACGACGCGATCGAGATCGTGGTGCGGGTGAATGGCACGACCGCGGAGATCGAGGACAACCATCGTCAGGGTGCGGATAACCGCGTCGAGATCGAAGGCACCGTCGCCGACGTCAACCTGACCGCCGGCACGCTGCGCATCCGCGACGCCGTCGTCACCGTGCCCGCCACCGCGACGATCCGCCATGGCTCGACGACGATGAAGCTCTCCGACATCCGCGTGGGCGATCGGGTCCATGTCAAAGGCATGACGACCGGCACGACGACCGTCGCCAGCGAAGTCGAAGTCCAGAACGAGCACGGCGGCGACGACGACCACGGCGGCAACGCCGGACCGAATCCTGGTCCCGGCAACGGCGACGACGACGATGACGACAACAACGGCGTCGGCCGCGTCGAAGTGACCGGCTCGGTCGCAGCTCGCGCTGGCACCTGCCCGTCGCTGACGTTCAGCGTCGGGACCACCTCGGTTTCGACGAGCAGCAGCACCGAGTTCAAAGACGTGTCCTGCGCGGCGCTCAAGAACGGCGACCGCGTCGAAGTCAAGGGTTCGCGGCAGTCGCCGACGGCGGTCGTCAACGCCACGCGCGTCGAGAAGAAGTAACTCCCCCGAACAGCCGGGCCCGACCGGGGCCCGGCTTCCTCTCCTCCCAGATCCTGCTGACGGTCCGGCTGAAGCCGGACCCGACGCGCGCCTGCGCTCGCCGGCCGCCCGTTGGTTGTGCGCTAGAATGAGCGTGGCTTTGCGGATTACCCTGAACGGCGAGCCGTACGATCTCGCCGGTCCCCTCACCGTGCACGAACTTCTCGCGCAGCTGCAGATCGACGCCCGGCGCGTCGCCGTCGAGCACAACCTGACCGTCGTCAAGCGCGAGGCATTCGACCGCACCACGGTGAACGACGGCGACGAAGTGGAAATCGTCAATTTCGTCGGCGGTGGGCTTTTGTAGTGTCCGGCTTCAGCCGGACTTCAGGAACCAGGCAATGGATCTGTTGAAAATCGCTGACAAGACGTTCACCTCCCGGTTGATCGTCGGTACTGGCAAGTACTCGTCGCCCTCGGTGATGGTGCGGGCGCACGAAGCGTCGGGCGCCGACATGATCACCGTGGCCGTGCGCCGGGTGAACATTTCCGATCGCAGCAAGGAGTCGCTGCTCGACTACATCGATACCTCGAAGTACTTCCTGCTGCCGAACACGGCCGGCTGCTACACCGCCGACGAAGCGGTGCGGACCGCGCGCCTCGGCCGCGAAGCGGGACTGTCCAACTGGGTGAAGCTCGAGGTGATCGGCGACGAGAAGACACTGTTCCCCGACAACGAGCAGCTGCTGGAGGCGACGCGCGTGCTGGTCCGCGAGGGCTTCGTCGTGCTGCCTTACACCACCGACGACCCGGTCGTCTGCCGCAAGCTCGAGGACGCCGGCGCGGCGGCGATCATGCCGCTCGGCGCGCCGATTGGATCCGGCCTCGGCATCCAGAACGTGAACAACCTGCGCATCATCCGCGAGTTCGCGCGCGTGCCGCTGGTGGTCGACGCCGGCGTCGGCACGGCGTCCGACGCGGCGCTGGCAATGGAGCTTGGCGCCGACGCTGTGCTGATGAACACGGCGATTGCCGGCGCGCAGGATCCGGTCGCGATGGCGGAAGCGATGAAGCTCGCGGTCCACGCCGGCCGGCTTGCGTACCTGTCGGGCCGCATCCCGCGCAAGCTCTACGCGAGCGCGAGCAGCCCGGTCGAAGGTCTGGTCGGCCGGTAACCGCGAGGCCAGCGATCGCGCACCTCGTCTTCGGCGCGATCGTGATGGCCGCGGTCGCGTGGTACGCGCGCGGCCACGTCGTCCGTCCCGTTCGCATCTTCGGCGCGATCGCTCTCGGCGGCGTTGCCGCTGCAATCGCCGCCTTTGCCGGCGCCGAGGTTCCGCGCCAGGCGCTGGCGATGAGCGCGGCGGCGGCGCTGGCGTTCTCCGTCAACCACCGGCCGCTGCGGAAACCTCGCCGTCCACTGGTCCGTCGGTTCGCCTGGATTGCCGCCGCGGCGGCGATGCTCGCGGCGGTGCCAACCGACGTGCCGCCCTCCGGCGGTGTCGCCGCAGAGATCTACGACACCATAGATGTCATCGTCGCGTTGATCGTGTTCCTGCTGGTCATCGCAATCCTCGTTCGGCTCGCGCGCGGCATCGCCGCCGATCGCGACGACCGCCTCCTCATCGGCGTCTTCGGCGGCTGCGTCGCGTTCGCGCTGTTGTGGATCGACGCGCTGCCGATCCATTCGGCGGCGTGGAACTACCCGTGGTGGGTGCTGCTCGGCGCCGCGCACGCGCGTGCGTCCGGCAACATCCGGCGACCCTGAACGGGAATTCTGAAACGGGTGGCGGCTGGGTGTTTCGCGAGATCAGAGCAAGAACGCAAAGCCGCAAACAGCGCAGAGAGACGCAGAAGAGAGCGCGCGTCGCACGTCGCGCGCGACCAGCTGCATGATCAGCGGCGCTGTTCGTAAACCCGCGGGCCAATCACCTCGTCGGAAATACCCGAATGTCTCGGCGTTTCTTTGCGGCCTTTGCGTTCGCGCTTTGATGTCGCAACCGCCGTCATCCTACGAATGTCGGGCTGCTCCGGCCTCGAAGTCGCTCCGAAACGCTACTCGAGCAGAAATCGCAGCGCCCCTTCGAGGCGCCGCGCCCACGCCGCTTCGTTGTGCCGGCCATTGGGATCTTCGATGTAGCGGACGCGCGGCTTGCCGCGATGACGGCCGCGCCGATCGACGCCGCCGTATTCGCCGCGCGAGCGCCGCGCCCGGCGATCCCGCGCGAACCCCTTGCGGGCGAGCAGACGCGCGAGCCGCCGCGCGTCGCGCAGCGTGCCGACGCCTTCGTGCACGCCGACGTCGACGTAGAGGCGGCCGGGCGGCGTGCGCGCGTCCCGCACGAAATCGAGAATCGCACCCTGGCCGAACCAGATCGACGGGCTCATCGCCGCAGCGCCGCCGAAGATCGACGGAAAGCGGAAATACGCGTACAGGCTGACGAGCCCGCCCATCGACGATCCGAGCATCGACGTCTCGTCGCGTCCGGCGCGGGTCCTGAACAGCCGATCGATTCGTGGCTTCAGCGTCGCGGCCACGAACTCGAGGTACGCATCCGCGTCGCCGCCGCCGTGGCGGCGATCGGGAAACGGGCTGTACTCGGCGAGCCGCGCCTCGCCCGTGTTGTGCACGCCGACGATGATCGCCTCGATGCCGGCGGCGGCGAGCCGCTCGACCGCGCTCTCGAGATCCCAGGTGCCGGAGAACGCCGTCGATGGATCGGACAGGTTCTGACCATCCTGCATGTAGACGACCGGATATCGCCGGCCGCTCGGATACGACCAGGGCAGGTAGACGTCAACCGGCCGGCGGTTCCTGAGCTGCGGCGACCAGACGCGTTCGAGCGTGCGCTTCGTCATTCGAGCGGCCGGTCGGGCGCCGGGGCGGTCGCGAAGAAGTCGCGGTAGAAGCGCGTGCTGTAGTCGGCGACGAGCGCGTCGACGCGCTGCGCGTCGGACGAGGCGACGATGAGGCCGGCGTGGTGCTCCTTGCGAATGGTCTTGGCGATCTCGCGATCGGTGTACGCGGACATGTCGGGCGTCTCCTGGCGCGCCAGCGTGAGGACGATCGCCGAGAAATCGTCGCGGCGCGGCGGCAGCACGTAGTCTTCGCCGCCGACCTCGACCTTCGCCCACTCGGCCCAGAGGTTGATCCCCGTCGCCGCCTCGATGGTGTCGACGATGAACGCGCCGCCAACGCGCGCGGAGGTTTCGAGGAAGACCAACTCACGGTCGGCCTCGAGCCGGGCACTACCGGAATGCATTCTGATGAACTCCGAATGCGACACGCCGCGGTATAGGCCGAGCATCGCCTGCAGGCGCTGATTCAATCCGAGCAGCGCCGCGCCTTCGGCCGACGTGTCGGCGAGCCGCCGGGTGACGAACAGGCCGCCGTCGTGGGCGATCTCCATCGGCGGCCGGCCGTACTTGAACGGCACCGCAAACACCACCGTTCCATTCCACACGATCGAGTCGACGTGGTAGACGTCGCCGGCGACGAACTGCTCGAGCACGGTCTGCGATCGGTTGTCGCCGGCGGCGTCGAGCGCGCGCCAGAGCTCGTCGTGCGAGGCGACCTTCTTGATGCCAATCGCCGCCGCCGACGATCGCGGCTTCAGCACCCACGGCGGCGGCACCCGCGCGGCCCACGCGTTCACCGCCTCGTCGTTGAACGTGGCGGTGAACGCCGGGACCGGAATGCCGGCGCCCTGTGCGGCCACGCGCATCGCCAGCTTGTCGCGGACCCTGCTGGCGGTGGTGCGACCGATGCCGACCACCTGCAGGTGCTCGCGCAGCATCGCCGCCATCTCGACGTCGAAGTCGTCGAGCGCGGTGATCCGGTCGATGCGATGCCGCCGGGCGATCGTGTCGACGCGGCGGCGGATGGCAGCATCATCGCTGTCGCGGCTGATGGTGTGAACCTCGTCGATCGATTCGCGCGGCCAGGCCGCGCTCGCGAGCGAGTCGGCGGTGAGCAGCAGCACCGTCGCGCCCTGGCGTTTGGCTTCGCGCAGGAACGGATCGCCCTTGAAGTACGTGGCAATGCAGAGGATCGTCATATACTCCTGAACGCTCGCCTGAAAGGCTCGCGCTCCTGGCGCCGGCGTTCGTGGAGGGCGAGCCTTTCAGGCGAGCCACCATCATGCGCCGTGACTATCACCGTTGGTACTCCGGCCGCCTCGGGCGCGACATGGGCGTCGTCGTCTACGGCCACTGGGGTCCGCCGCTGATCATGTTTCCGACCAGCGGCGGCGACGAATGGGAGTACGAACGCCAGGGGATGATCGGCGCGCTCGCCGATCTCATCGACGGCGGCCGCGTCAAAGCGTTCTGCGTCAACGTCAACCATGGCGATTCGTTTGGAAATTACGGCGCGCACCCGCTGCATCGCAGCTGGATGCAGCGGCAGTACGACGCCTACGTCCGCCACGAGGTGATCCCGTTTGTCCGCGACAGCTGCCGGTCGCACGACATCGGCGTGTCGACGATGGGGGCGTCGCTCGGCGGGTATCACGCGGCCAATACGCTGTTCAAGTATCCCGACGTCGTCAAGCGGTGCTTCGCCCTGTCCGGCGTGTACGACATGAAGCGGTTCATGGAGGGCGCCTACGACGACAACTTCTACTTCAACAACCCGGTCGATTACATGGCCAACGCCTCGGACCCGTGGCAGCTCGGCCACCTCGCGTCGTGCGACATCCACCTCGTGACCGGCAGCGGACCGTGGGAGCGCAGCGACGACGCGTACCGGATGTCGCACATCCTGGCGAGCCGCGGCATCGGCCATCACCTCGACGACTGGGGCGCACTCGGCGGCCACGACTGGCCCTACTGGAAGCATCAGCTCCGCGAATATCTTTCGCGGAGCTGATGCGCGTCAATGGCTGATGGCTGAGGGCTGATGGCGATAGTCCAGGGATGGTCCATCGACCATTGCCATGGACCATAGCCATCAGCAATCAGCCATCAGCCATTGACAGCGTCAGAGACCAAGGCGGCTCAGGATGTACTCGCCGCCTCGTATCACCTGTTCATGATCGATCCACACGTCGCAGGCGCGGGTCAGGACGTCGATGTGCGTGCGCGACTTCCACGGCGCGCCGGTCTGGCTGCCGTAGGGATCGCCGAAGGCGAGGTGGACGCCGGGAACCTTCTCGTCCTGCAGCAGCACGCCGATCATGTCGCGCAGGGCGAGGTTGGTGCCGAAGGCGAGCTCGCCGACACGATCGCTGTGCTCGTCGGTGTGGCAGTACTCCCAGAATTCCTGCTCGAGATCCTTGCGCACGCAGTGCGCCGCCCGCAGACGGCCCTCACTGATCTCGAGCGTGAGCGGCGTCGCGCGCAGGTCGCCGTACTTCGGGCCGAAGTAGTCGCCCGCGGTTCCATCGCAGACGAAGACGCCGTCGACGCTCTTCGGCGTCGTGAACACTTCGCCGGCCGGCAGGTTCGACCAGTAGCGGCGATTGATTAGACCGCTGGTCTTCACCCAGGTGTAGTTCGGATCGAAGGTCGCGGTGAGCGCGGTTCCACCCGGCGTCGCGACGCGCAGCCGCGCGGCGGTCGTCATCCGCTCGCACAACCGCTGGCTGAGACGATCAACGAGGCGGTAGTCGGCGCGCATGCCCTGCTGCATGATCTGCGGGGTCACGCCGACCATGTGCGCGTAGCGGATGCCGCGCCGTTCCACGACTGAGACGATGGCCATGCGCGCGCCGAGTTCGCCCTGCTGCGGCTGGACGCAGAGGATCCCGGCGTCGGCCTGCTCGAGCGCATCCAGCACCTCGGCGGGCGCGGCTGTCATCGGACGCTCGGCGACACGCTCGATCAACACGCCATGCCAGGGCGCGCCCACTTCGTCGAGCGCGGCGGCGATGGTCGCGGCGACGTCGCCGCTCGCCTCGTCGGCAATCAGGGCGACGCGCTCATCCGGCCGAATCGCGAGGCAGACCTCGACGGCGTTGCGCGCGCCGGCCTCGAGGTCGGCCGATACCGTTCCAAACATCGCAGGGCTCATCCGATCCATTGTACCTGCCGACCGCTGCAGGGCCGTGCACGTGAGGGGACGTAGCGCGAAGGCGTCAGCCGAGCGGACGTCGGCGTCGCTCGCCCGACGGCTTCGCGCTACGACCGGTCGTCGACCGCGAAGGCTGCGACCTGTCCGCCGCCCGAGGTCACGTTGGCCAGGCCGGTCGCGCTCAGGCGCGTGAGAAAGCCGGCGAGCTTGCCGCGAAAGACGTAGGGCGCGAAGTCGACCAGCATGTCGCGCATCGCGACGGTGCCGCCGTCGCAGATCGGAAACACCTCGCGTCTGACGGCAATCTTCTCCTGCGCGACCCAGCCGCGCGTCCGCTCGGCGAGGGCGCGCGCGATCGCCGCGTCCCATTCCGCCTCGCTGGTCTCCCATCCGAGCGTCACACCGGTGCCGCCGTACTCGTCGTTCGGCTTGATGACGAAGCGCTCGCGGTGCGTGCGCAGATACGGCACCAGATCGACGGCCGTGCCGTCGCGCGTGACGCGCCGTTCTTCGACCAGTGCAGTCCACGGGATGTGGCGGCGGATCATCGCCTGCTCGTCAGCGGAGAACAGGTGCGCATGGCGGTCGTCGGTGAGCACGGCGAAGAATGCCTTCTTGTGCGCGATCTTGCAGCGCAGCGTGTTGGCGACGCAGACCGCGCGCGCCTCGTAGGCGTCGAGCAGCGCGCGGCAATCGTTCTCCCGCGCCAGGATGTCGTTGATCAGTACCCGCCGGTAGACGAGGTCGATGGCGACCCCGTTGGCGACCAGCCGCTCGTGATCGAACACGAGCTCGCGCGGATCGCAGATGATCGTCGGCACGCCGGCGGCGACGAACGCGTCGCGCAGCAGCTCGAACTCGCTGTAGGTCGGCACCTCGCGCCAGTCGACGATCGCGATCTGCGGCGGCGCCGCAGTGCCGCCCCACTCGCGGTAGCTGGCGACCAGCGCCGGCAGTAGCGCCTCGACCGGGCGATACAGCCGCGCATTGCTCTGCTCACGGAACCGGTCCATCAGCGGTAGCTCCGCGAACAGCGCCGCCAGCCCCTCGCTGTACGCCGGTCCAGCCGGCGACTCGGCGTTGTATTCGGCGAACTGCAGCGACTCCGGCAGGATGAACGCATCGGCCCGCGCGGCGGTGCTGGCGGTCTGGTATCCAGGATCGATCCGTGCCAGCCGGATCTCGTCCTCGCTCAACGCGAGATCGGCGAGCAGCGCCGGCTGCTGCATCGCGACGCGGGCAACCCGCTCGCCAAGCGTCCACAGCGTCTCGACGACCGTCCGCACCCGTGCCTCGTCGCCAGTGGTGAGAAAGAACGGGCGAAGAAAGGGGCACAGCACCCGATCGCCGAACCGCAGCCGCCTGTCGCGCTGCGCGGTGGTGATCTGCGCGCACAGCGCGGCCGGATCCTCGCCGCGCAGCAGGTCGTTCCACGTGGTGATCGGGTCGGTCATTGGAGCAATTAAGAATCAGGAATTACGAATTAAGAATTCGTGGATGCGGTCGCAACGCTCGAGAAGTCCGACATGCGGCTGATCCTCCGAATATTTCGACTCGGACACGAATTCTTAATTCTTAATTTCGTTAATTCTTAATTACACCGGCGCTGCCGTCGACAGGCCGGTCATCTTGGCCCACTGCGGCCATGAGTGCTGCGGGTGACCGTGCAGGGCGCGATCGATGGCGAGCTCGGCCATCTTCTGTACGGCGATTTCGAAGTAGTGCGGCGTGATCCGGTCGCGCTCGAAATCGGGCGCCGGGTTCAGGAAGTCGATCGCATAGGGGACGCCGTCCTCGACGGCGAACTCGATGGTGTTCATCTCGTAGCCGAGCGCCATGTTCAGCGTCCGTGCATCGCGGACGATCCGCTCGCCGAGCTCGGCCGACAGGTAGGCGTGATCGATGTTGTAGCGCCGCTGGTGCGGGTCGTAGGCGACCGGCATGATGTCGGTCTTGCCGAACGTGAAGCAGCGCACGTACTGATCGAAGTGGATGAACTGCTGCAGGGTCATGCAGTACGGCGACGTCTGGTCGTAGGCGCGAATCAGATCGTCGCGGTCGTTCACCTTGTAGACGTGCTTCCAGCCGCCGCCCGAGTACGGCTTGAGGATCGCCGGCCGGCCGACGTAGTCGAGCAGGCCGTCCCAGTCGATCGGGAAGTCGAGATTGTGCAGCGACTCCGCGGTGAGATCGACGTCGGCCGGATAGCCTTTCTGAGGCAGCACCACCGTCTTCGGCACCGCGACGCCGAGCTTCTGCGCCACCGAGTAGTTGAAGAACTTGTCGTCGGCGGTCCACCAGAACGGGTTGTTGATCACGTAGGTGCCTTCGAGCACCGCGTGCTTCAGATACGCCCGGTAGTACTCGACCTCGTGCGAGATGCGATCGACGATCACGTGGTAACCGGACGGCTCACCCATTTTCGTCCCGGCCAGCTTGACGAATTCGGCGGTGATCCCGTGCGGCTTGCCGAGCGTGTTGACCCGCTCGAGGAACGCCGGCGGAAACGCGTACTCGCGTCCGCACATCAACCCGATTTTCGCGCTCATACTTTGTAGGCCCGCGCCGACTGCTCCACCGATTCCCGCGTCTCATCGACGATCGACTGCACGACGGCGCGCAGATCGCCGGTGTGGCGGTAGACGTCCACCTGCCGCTCGGCGCTGGTGCCGTCGGCGAGAATTTTCTTCACGTATTCCACCTCGCGCCGGCTCTCCAGGTCGTCGACGACGTCGTCGACGAACGCCAGCAGCTCGAGCGCGAGATCGCGCATCGGCACCTCGCGCCGCTTGCCGAAGTCGATCAGCTTGCCGTCGATGCCCCAGCGCGCCGCCCGCCACTTGTTCTCTTCGATCAGCGCGCGGTGATAGCGGCGGAAGCCGAGATTCTGCTCGCGGAGCCGATAGAGCTTCACGATGATTGCCTGGGCGAGCGCGGCAATCGCAATCGCCGCCCGCGGCGCCGTCGGCACGTCGCAGATCCTGAACTCCAGCGTTCCGAACGTCGGATGCGGCCGCAAGTCCCACCAGATCTTCTTGCCGTTGTCGATACAGTGCAGCTCGACGAGGGTGTCGACGTAGCCTTCGTATTCGCTCCACGAGTTGAAGTGGTCGGGGATGCCGGTGCGCGGGAAGCGGCGGAAGACCGTCGTGCGGAACGATTTCAACCCGGTGTCGCGCCCCATCCAGAACGGCGAGCTGGTCGACAGCGCCAGCAGGTGCGGCAAAAAGTACCGCGCCTCGTTCATCAGATCGATCATCGTCTGCCGGTCGGGCACGGCAACATGGACGTGGAGGCCGAAGATCAGCAGCGAGCGCGCCAGCTGCTGCAGCTCCTCGACGATGTTCTCGTAGCGCTCGCCCGGCGAGATCACCTGGTCCATCCAGTTCGAGAACGGATGAGTGCCGGCAGCCGCGATGCGCAGGCCGGTCCGCTCGGCGGCGTCGGCGAGATCGCGGCGGTTGCGGATGATCTCCTCGGCGAGCTCGGCGACGTTGCGGCAGATCTTGGTCCCGACCTCGACGATCGACTGGTGCATCTCGCGCTTGATCGCATCGCCGAACGCCGGCGCGCTCGACGCGAGCAGCTCGGAGACGTGCGAGCGCAGCTCCCACGTGTGCGGATCGACGATCTGGAACTCTTCCTCGACGCCGACGGTGAACGCGTGATCCACGGTCGATATCATAGCGCCGCGTCCGTCGTTCTTCCCGTAGTGTCCGGCTTCAGCCGGACGACACGCCACGGTCCGCCTGAAGGCGGACACGACGGCGAAAACTTACGCCAGCCAGCCGCGCCACCAGTAATAGCCCCGTGCCAGCCATTCGTAAATCGCCACGTCGCCGATGCCCAGCCACATATCGTTCGGGAGCAGCGGTGGGTCGGCCGCCGAGCGGTCGGGAACGAGCTGAGAGGGCGAGGGAATCGGGTGCATGCCCTCCTGCTCGAATGTGCGCAGCGACCTCGCCATGTGCAGAGGCGAGGTCACCAGGACGAATGCCGTCTCGCCGCGTTCGGCGAGCATCCGCTTGACGATCACCGCCTCGTCGCGCGTGTTCTTCGATTCCGATTCGAGAACGATGCGATCGACGGGGACACCGACCGCGACGAGCGCCCGCTGCAGCGCGACCGATTCCGGGGCTGCCGCCGGGTCGTGTTCCGTGACGCCGCCGGAGGCGATCACCAGCGGCCCGCCGAGCAGGTCGAAGAGCCGCGCCGCCTCCAGCACGCGCAGCCCGGCATCGGGGCCGAGCTGCGACAGCTGCCGTCCCGACGCGCGCAGGTTCATGCTGCCGGCGCCGAGCATCACGACGACGCGCGCCCCCCGTGCCTGGTCGGCAGAGGTGATCGGCTGGTACGGTCCACGGAGCGTGCGGACCAGGAGGCCGGCGCCGGCCGGCGTGCTCAGCGCCCAGTAGAACAGGGCGACGATTGCGAGCCAGCGGCGGCCCCACCGCGCCAGCGGCGGCACGAACAGCAGCAGGACGCCTGGCGTGAGCAGCGCGAGGATGCAGGTGATCTGCGACGGCCGCAGCGTCTGTTTCAGGAAATCGATCACGTCAGCCGCCGATGATCAGGTGAAGCGGCACTTGAGCAGCGTGTAAATCGCATCGACGCCGTCGATCCATCGGATCTTCTTGCCTTCGTGTTCGTTACGCGGCCGATAGCCGATCGGCACTTCGAGGATCCGGCGCCCCGATTTCAGCATCCGTGCCGTCACCTCCGGCTCGAAGTCGAACCCGACGCAGCGGAGTCGGACGCCGTCGAGCACGCTGCGCGTGAACACCTTGTAGGCGGTCTCCATGTCGGTCAGCCTGCCGCCGAACAGGATATTGGTCAGCGTCGTCAGGAAACGGTTGGCGGCGCGGCGGCTCAGCGCAACGCGGTCCGACGGCGCGAGAAACCGCGAGCCGTAGACGATGTCGGTTCGCCCGTCGAGGATCGGCGCGACGAGCCGCACGTACTCGTTCGGGTCGAGCTCGAGATCGGCATCCTGGACGAGCAGGATATCGCCGGTGGCGAACGCGAGCCCGGTTCGGACCGCAGCGCCCTTTCCGAGGTTGATCGGGTTGTTGTAGGTCTTCACCCGCGGGTCGCTGATCCAGCGGCTGGTGTCGATGGCGCGGCGCGTGCCGTCGCTCGATCCGTCGTTGACGATGATCACTTCGCGCTCGAGCTCGCCGAGATCGACTTTCCACACCCGTTCGATCACTTCGCCGATTGTCTGCTCTTCGTTGTAGACCGGGATGATGATGGACAGCTTCATGCGGCTGAGGCGACGATATGATACGTGATTCGCGATCCCGAACCGCTCGCTCGCTAAAGCCTCCGCGCTACGAGAGCAGCTGCATGTACAGCTCGCGGATGTCGGCAATCAGTCGCGTCGCGTGAAAGCGGTCGCGCACCGACGTCCGGGCGGCGCGGCCGATCTCGGACCGGCGGGCCGGCGCGTCGGCAAGCGCGAGCACCGCGCTGGCGAGCGCGTCAGCATCGCCGAACGGCACGAGCGATCCCAGTTCCGGTCCGGTGACGACGTCGCGCACGCCGCCGACGTCGGTGCTCACCGAGGCGACGCCGGCGGCCATCGCCTCGATCAGCGCCACCGGCGTCCCTTCGTTCCGCGAGGTGAGGACGAAGATGTCGGTCGCGGCGTAGACGATGTCGAGATCGCCGCGCCAGCCAAGAAATCGAACGCGTCCCGCGAGGCCGAGCTCATTCGCGCGTGCTTCGAGAGCCGGCCGCAATTCTCCGTCGCCGACGATCAGGAAGACGAACCGCGGCGAGGCGGTCGCGAGCCGCGCCGCCATGTCGAGGAACAGGGTGTGCTGCTTGATCGCGGTCAACCGGCCGACTGTGGTGACCGCGATCGTGCCTTCGGCAAGTTCCAGCGACGCTTTCGCCGGCCCGCGGTCGGCAGCGGAGAGCCCGAGCAGCCGGTCGAGATTGAAGCCGAGAGGAATGAGCTTCAACTGCGTCTCGCCGGCGATACGGTACGTGTGTACCAGGTCGCGGGCGATCTGCGGCGAGATGGCGACCAGCGCGTCGGTCCGCCGGCCGATCCACCGCTCGATCAGCACGAAGACACGCGTGCTCGGCGAGCCGAAATACCCCTCGAACACATGACCGTGGTAGGTGTGCACCAGGCGGGCGCGGCGGCCGGCGCCGCGCGTGCGGTTGTAAGCGAGCGCGGCGAGCCGGCCAAGCGTTCCCGCCTTCGCCATGTGCGTGTGGACGATGTCGGGCTGCCATCGGCGCAGCGTCCGGTAGATGCGCCACCACGCCCGCACGTCGCGCAGCGGAGCGATTGGCCTGACCAGGTCGTCGACATGCATGCTGTCGATGTCGTCGATCGGCAGCAGGCGCGTCATGTCGCCTTCACCGTCGCCGAGGCGTCCGTGAATCAGGCAGGTGTCGAATCCGCTCGCCCGGAGCTCCCGACTGAGGCCGATCGCCTGAATCGCGGGCCCGCCGATGTTCAGGCGGGTGATGATGCGCGCGATGCGGAGGGGTCGCCCGCTCAATCGAGCACGAACTCCTCGCGCCAGCTGGCCTCGTCGGTCTCCGCTTTCGGCTGCGCGTCCTTTTCGAGAATGAAGCTCTCGAGCACGAGCGCGTCCATCGCGGTCCGCATGAAACAGCGGTAGGCGTCCTCGGGCGTGCAGACGATCGGTTCGCCGCGGACGTTGAACGACGTGTTGATGATCACCGGACAGCCGGTGCGCTTCTCGAAGGCGGCAATGATGTCGTAGAAGAGCGGGTTGGCGTCGCGGCGGACCGTCTGGACGCGCGCCGAGTAGTCGACGTGCGTGACCGCCGGGATATCCGACCGCGCGACGTTCAGCTTGTCGATGCCCCACAGCGCCTGCTGGTCGGCGGACATCTCGATCCGGTGCGCGCCGGCCACGTCGGCGACCAGGAGCATGTACGGGCTGTCGCGATCGAGCTCGAACCAGTCGCTGACGCGCTCGCGCAACACCGCCGGCGCGAACGGCCGGAACGATTCGCGGAACTTGATCTTGAGGTTCATCACCGACTGCATCGACGGCGACTGCGCGTCGCCGATGATCGAGCGCGCGCCGAGCGCCCGCGGACCGAACTCCATCCGGCCCTGCAGCAGGCCGACGACGAGCCCGCGGGCGAGCAGCTCGGCCACGCGCTGCGGCAGCTCGTTGCGGGCCACGCGGCGCGCCGGATAGCCCATCTCCGCGAGCCACGCGGCGATCTCCTCGTCGGTGAAGGCGGGGCCGAGAAATGACCCCTGCATCGCATCGGCGAAGCGCGGTACCGCACGCGACGTGTCCGATCCCGTCTGCCGCGGCTCCCACGTTCCGGCGCGTTCGGCGCTGGTGCGCGGAACCCCGACGTAGCGATGCGCGAGGCTGAGCGCGACGCCGAGCGCGCCGCCCGCGTCGCCAGCCGCGGGCTGAATCCAGATCTCGTCGAATGGACCTTCGCGAACGATCCGCCCGTTGCCGACGCAGTTGAGCGCCACCCCGCCGGCGAGGCAGAGCCGGTTCAGGCCGGTCAGCTCGTACGCGGTGCGCGCCATGCGCAGCATGATCTCTTCGGTGACTTCCTGGATCGACCGCGCCAGATCGAGCTCACGCTGGGTCAGCTTCGACTCAGGCTGGCGCGCCGGGCCGCCGAACAGCCGCTCGAATCCCGGCCCGGTCATCGTCAGGCCGTGGACGAACTCGAAGTACTCGAGGTTGAGGCGGATGCTGCCATCGTCGTGTATCGAGACGAGGTGATCGCGGATCGCCGATACGTAGCGCGGCTCGCCGTACGGCGCGAGCCCCATCACCTTGTACTCACCCGAGTTGACGCGAAAGCCGGTGAAGTAGGTGAACGCGGAATACAGCAGTCCCACCGAGTGCGGGAAGCGCTGTTCTTTCAGCATCTCGAGCTCCGACCCGCGGCCGACGCCGATCGACGAGGTCGCCCACTCGCCGACGCCGTCCATCGTCACGATCGCCGCTTCCTCGAACGGCGACGGGTAGAACGCCGAGGCGGCGTGCGATTCGTGGTGGTCGCCGAACAGGACGTCGAGGTCGTCGCGGCCAAGCTCGCGGCGGATCACGTCGGCAAGCCACAGCTTGGTCGTCAGCCACTGCGGCAGCGCGAGCAGGTAGGACTGAAGGCCGCGCGGCGCCACGGCAAGATAGCTCTCGAGCAGCCGGCCGAACTTGACGAGCGGTTTTTCGTAGAAGCCGACGTAGTCGATGTCGGCGATGGTGAGGCCGGCCCGTTTCAGGCAGCAGGCGACGGCGTGCGCCGGGAACGCGGCGTCGTGCTTCTTCCGTGTAAAGCGCTCTTCCTGCGCGGCGGCGACGATCGCATCGCCGGTCACGAGGCACGCGGCCGAATCGTGGTAGTAGGCCGATATGCCGAGGATGTGCTTCGCCATCCTCTCAGAACAGGGTGTAGATGAACGGCGCGACCGCGCTCGACTGCGAGAAGACGATCAGCAGCGCGAACAGCACGAAGATGACGATGATCGGCGCGAGCCAGTACTTCTTTTCCTGTCGCAGGAACTGCGAGAATTCCTTGAGCACCCGGAATTTGGACATCGCCCCCTCTAACAGCGCGTTTCAAAACAACTGTAGCGCAGCCCTTCAGGGCTGCCCGCGGCGGCGTAACAACGTAGCGCAGCCCTTCAGGCTGCCCGCGGCGGCGTAACAACGTAGCGCAGCCCTTCAGGGCTGCCCGCGGCGTATGGCAGGCCTAAAGGCCTGCGCTACCGTAAGCCGCGCTCGAGCACCCGACTCTGAACATC
>Ga0070686_100000718_pt1 | contig 19280 bp, 18 predicted proteins | sample KBSS23LmetaG_FD_65654 | JGI IMG/M metagenome (GOLD analysis project Ga0070686, IMG submission 65654) | Switchgrass rhizosphere microbial communities from Kellogg Biological Station, Michigan, USA - KBS S2-3L metaG | ecosystem: Host-associated > Plants > Roots > Rhizosphere ... | reverse complement strand
GCAGTCGCTCGGCCGCATCGAGCATCTCGGCATCGCCGAATGGGCGCCGCCGCGGCTCACCGATCCGGCGCTCGTCGGCTTCTGGCCGATGCTCGCGGCGCTGTTCGTGCTCGTCGCCAGGCGCGGCCGCGAGCTATGGCGCGACGCCGAGGCGCGCCAGCGCGGTCAGCTGACGCTCGTCGTGCTCGCGCTGGCGCTCGCGCCGACCGCGCTCGGCGCGGTGCGCAACGTGCCGCCGTTCCTGATGCTCGCAGTCCCTGCGATCGCCGCGCTCCTGCCGCGCCGTGAGGCCGCTGCGGCTGCGCGACCCGAACGGCCGCGGCTGAACGCCGCGATCGCCGGGATCGCGGTTGCCATTGCGGCGACCTCGGTCGCAATCGCCTACGCGCTGCCGGCGGATCACCTCGGCTGGCGGCCGCTGCCGGCCGCGTCGCTTGGCAAGCTCGCGGCCTGCCGCGGCAATCTCTACAACCGCTACGACGAAGGCGGGTATCTGATCTGGTTCGCGCCCGACCACAAGGTGTTTCTCGATGGGCGGCAGGATCCCTATCCGCCGTCGTTGATTGCCGCGCAGGTTCGCGCCGAAACGACCGGCGACTATCGGCCGCTTTTCGAGCGCTACGACGTCGGCTGCGCCTACGTGCCGTCTGACGCGCTCGTCACGCGACGGCTGATCGACGCCGGCTGGACGCCGCTGTATCGCGACGCCCGCTGGGCGGTGCTCGCGCCATGAGATCGGTTGCCGCCGCCGTGATGGCCCGACTGCGCGCGGTCGCGCTCCGCGCGCTGGTGATCGTCAACGGCGGCCTCGCCGCCGGCTTCGCGCTCAGCGAATTCCGACATCTCGCGGCGCCCGCATCGTCGCTGATCAGCGACTTCACCGTGTTCTGCACCGGCTGGACGCTGATCCTGCAGCATCGCGCCGCGGCGCTCTATGACGAAGCGGCGCAGCGTGCGACGCAGCAGGCGCTGCTCCATGGCATGCATTTCGAAGGCGGGTTGATGGCGTTTCTCAACCCGCCGCATGCCGCGCTCGCAAGCGCGCCGGTCGGCTGGCTCGCCGATCGCGCCGGGGAACAGACCGCGTTCGTGATCTGGAGCGTCTGCACCATCGCCATCCTCGCGCTGCTGGTGCGCGGCCTGTGCGCCGCCTGGGGCGGCACCGACCGGCAGCAGCGCTGGATGATCGCGCTCGCCGTGCTCGCCTTTCACCCGGTGTTCTGCGCGATCAAGCAGGGACAGACGTCGATCCTGCTGGCGCTCGCGGTGCTGGGCTTGTATCGAGCGGCCGAGGACGACCGCGCCTGGACCGGCGGCGCGTGGCTGCTCGTGCTGACGATCAAGCCGCAGCTCGTGCCAATGCTCGTCGTCTATCTCGCCGCGCGCCGGAGCTGGCGGCTGTTGTGGTGCGGCGGCGCACTGATCGCGGCGAGCGCCGTCGTCACCGCGATCGTGCTCGGACCGTCGGTCTGGATCGACTACCTGCGGCACGTGCGGCCGCTCGAGCAGTTCTGGGGAACCGGCACGCCCGAATACATGCTGAACGCGCGCGGCGCGCTGACGCGGCTGTTCGGCTTCGACGCGCACGTGTCAATCGACACGGTCAGCGACGTCGCCTGGCTCGCGGCGATGGCCGTCACCGGCGCACTGTTGTTCACGCGGCGGGTTCACGAGCAACCCGATCGGCGTCCCGCCTACGCGTTCGTCGTCGCGGTGATGCTGGCCACGAACCCTCACGTCTTCGTGCACGACGCGGTCATCTGGGCGGTTCCGCTCGTGCTGTTCGCGGCATCACGGCGCGACGCCGACGCGCGGTGGCAGGGCTTCGCGCAATTCGCGCTGCTGTGGCCGCTGCTGTTCGCCGTCGGCGGCTTCTTCAACGTGAAGTCGGCGCCGCTGACGCTGATCGATCCGCGCATCTGGGCCCTCGCCGCCGCCACCTGCGTCATCGCGTCCGCGTGGTGGTCGACGTCGCGCCAGTGCGAGGCACCGGCGTGGCGTCTGCCTCGTGCTGCGGCCATCGGCGCGAGCGTGCTCTCGTTCGTGACGCTCCTCGTCATCGCCTGTTTTCTCGCCGGCACGGCCCCCGACGCGGATCTCTGGGGACATCTGACCTTCGGGCGCGACATCGTCCGCTCCGGCGCTGTGCACGGCGCCGATCCGTACTCGTTCGCGAGCGATCGCGCCTGGATCAACCACGAATGGCTCGCCGAGGTCGTCATGTGGATCGCCTACAGCGCGGCCGGTGCCGCCGGTCTCGTCGCGCTGAAGCTGGCGCTGGCGTGTGCAGCCGGTGCGGCGCTGCTGGCGACGTGGCGCGCGTCCGCGCTGCGTCCGGCGACGCGCGACGGCCTGCTCTTCCTGGCGGCGCTCGGCACGTGGCCGCTGCTCGCGACCATCCGGCCGCAGGCGTTTTCGGTGTGCCTCTTTGCGGTGCTGCTGTTCGTCCTCGAGCGGGCGCGCCGCGGCGGCGTGCGATGGCTGTGCGCGCTGCCGATCCTGTTCGCCATCTGGGTGAACGTGCACGGAGGCTGGATCATCGGCGCCGCCGCGCTGGCGATCGTCGTCGCCTGCTCGTGGTTCGATTCGGCCTGGACCGCGCAGCGCCGCGCCCTTCTGCTCGCGGCGGCGATCGCCTCGGCGCTGGCGACGCTCTGCAATCCCTACGGCGTGTCGATGCTCGGCTTTCTCGTTGAAACCGTTCGCCCTGGCCGCACCGACATCCTCGAGTGGCAACCGGCGACGCGGGTCCCGATCGTCGGCCTCCTTTTGTGGCTGGTCCCGACGACGATGGCGGGCTGGCAGATGTGGTCGCAGCGGCGCCGGCCAGCGCCGGGCGCGCTGCTGGTCGCGCTGCTGCTCTCCGTCGGATCGTTTCGCGTCATTCGCCTCGTCGGCTTCTACGCGCTTGCGGTTGCGTTCCTGATCGTCCCCTCGGTGCGCGTGCGGACGGCGGACGACGAGGACACGGCCGTCATCCCTGCGCGTCTGTGGGCGCAGCATGCGCTGGTTTCCGCGGCCCTAGTTGTCGTGGCGGTCGCCCTGTTTGGACGAACGCTCGTGATGGATGCGGAGTGGCTGCCCGAACGCGAGGCCACGGTGTTCGTCAAAACCCACGCGATCACCGGCCGGATGTTGACCTGGTTCGATTACGGCGAGTTTGCCATCTGGCATTTTTCGCCGGCGCTGCGCGTCTCGATGGACGGCCGCCGCGAGACGGTGTACTCGGAGGAGGTCCGCGATCGGCATTTCCGGATCTACACGAACGCGCCTGATGCGCTCGACGAAGTGGCGCGGCTCGATCCGGACTACGTGTGGCTGCCTGCGCGCTTCCCTGTCGTCACCCGTCTCGAGGCCGCCGGCTGGCACGCGGTATTTACCGGGTCGCGATCGGTCATCCTGGCGCGCCGCGCGCCTGCAGCCCTCGCCAGTGCCTTCGAGCTGACGCCGGCGCAACGCACGTTCCCGGGGCCGTAGCGTGAGCCGTCCGTCCCGGTGGACGCGCGCCCTGGCGTGTGCGATCGCGATCGCGGCGGCATATCTCGTCACGCCGGCGCTCTTCGATCTCGACGACGCCTACATTGCGCTGCACGGCGCCGAGGTCGCGGTCCGCGGCGGCGATGCGGTGTACGGTGCACCGGCGCTGGCCGGGGCGACGAGCCCGGCGTACGTCGGCGTCCTGATCGCCGCGCTGCTGACCGGCGTCGAAGGACTTCAGGCGTTGCGCCTCGTCTCGGCGCTGGGCCTTGCTGCTTACGCCTTCGCGTTGCTGCAGCTCGGGCGCGCGCTCGATCTACCGGCTCGTCGTACGGCGGTACTGGTCGTGACGACGCTCGGGTCCGGGCTCGTGTTGATGCAGGCGACCAACGGCCTCGAGACCGGGTGGGCGCTGGCGCTCGCCACCGCATTGATTGCCGCTGCCGCATCGGCCGGGAGCGTGTACTTCACCGCCGCTGGCGCCGCGATGCTTCCCTTTCTGCGCCCGGAGCTGCTGCCGGCGTCGGCGCTGCTCCTGCTCTACGCCCTACGCGACGCCGGGTGGCGCGACCGGCTGAAGGCCGTGGCAATCGCATTGGCCGTCAGTGCGCCGCTCGTGCTCTGGATCCGCGTCGATACCGGCGCCTGGGTGCCGCAGACGATACAGGCGAAGCAGCTGTTCTTCGCGCAGGCCTGCGGCGAGCTGCCGCTGAAAGCCGCGGTCGTGTTCGCCGCCGTGTCGAGGTTTTTGATCATGGTGGCGCCGCTCGCGATTGGCGCGATCGCGCTGGTGCGCGATCGGCTCGGACGATATGGCGCCGTCGCCTGCGTGGCGACGCTGGCGGCGTTCGCGATGCGCTTTCCCGGCGGCCTGTCACACAACGACTCGCGCTACCTGTACGCCATCCTCGCGCCGTGGTTGTCCTACGGCGTCGCGTTGCGCCTGCGCGACGGCGGCGTTCTCGGCAGTATGCCGGCGCTGACCGCGATCGCTGTCGCGACCTGCGCGGTCTGGCCGTTCATTCAGCCGCCACGGCAAGACGCCGCGCGCGAGCTGGTGAACACGGCGATGTGGGTCGACACCAACGTGCCGGCCGACGCGGTTGTTCTCGTCCACGACGCCGGCGCGATCTCGACCTTCGCGCACCGGCGGGCCGTCGATCTCGTCGGCCTGAAGACGCCATCGAGCATCGAGGCCCATCGACGCCTCACCGCACCGTCGTGCGGCCGCGATCGCCCGGCCGCGATCGCCGACATCGCGGCCGCGTCGCACGCGTCGTACGCTGTGCTCGTCTCCGACTGGGACGCAACGTTCGAGATCCGCCGCGGCCTCGAGGCAAACGGTTTCGTCCTCACGCCGCTGCGAACCCCGCCGTCGCACGCGCGCGGCTACACGGTCTATCGTCTCGAGGCCTCGAGCGCGGCCGGGTTCGGGGTTCGGGGTTCGGAGTTCGGGGTTCCAGGTTCTGTGGTTCGGGGTTCTTTGGTTCCGGGTTCTGTGGTTCGGGGTTCTTTGGTTCCGGGTTCTTTGGTTCCGGGTTCTTTGGTTCAAGGTTCCAGCAGTTCGCAGGATCGGTTCCAGGCGCCTTCGAACCAGAACCGCAGAACCCAGAACCAGAACCAGAACCGCAGAACCCAGAACCAGAACCACAGAACCCAGAACCAGAACCAGAACCCAGAACCCAGAACCCAGAACCCCGAACCCCGAACTCCGAACCCCGAACCCGAACGCGATTCACGGGTCGCCGCCGCCGAGGCCATCCCATGAGTCCCGATATCGTCGTCGCGCTCGGCCTGGTCGCGATCTGGACGCCCATGCTGCTGCTGGCGCGCGGCCGCATCCCGGCGACCGTTCGTGTTCGCCGCGCCGCGCTGACCGCGAGCGTCGCTGCCAGCAGCGGCCTCCTCGCCTGGCTCGTGTGGAGCATGCCGCAGCCGCAGCGGTCGGATGTCGCGCAGGTCTGGGCCGGCGCGCGGGCGCTGCTGGCGCATCGCAATCCCTACGACGCGGTCGGCCCGGGCCGGACGTTCGAGTGGCCGTACCCGCTGTTGTACCCGATGACTGCCGTGCTCACGCTAGCGCCGATTGCGCCGCTGCCGCTGCGCTGGATCGATCCGCTGTTCGTTGCTGCCGGGTTCGGCTTGTATGCGTGGGCGGTCACCAGGTCGAACCTTCGCGCGCCGGCGCTGATCGCGCTCGTCTCGCTGCCGGCGCTGATGACGCTGCAGACGTCACAGTGGTCGCTGCTGGTGACCGGCGCCGCGCTGGTGCCGGCGCTCGGCTTTCTCCTCGTCGCGAAACCGACAATCGGCCTCGCCTTGTTCGCGGCCAACCCGAAACGCACGACGGCAATCGGTTGCGCCGTGTTCCTGATCATCAGCCTCGTCATCTGGCCAGGGTGGATTCGCGACTGGCGCGCGACCTTTGCCAGCGCGCCGCACATCGTCGCACCGATCCTGCGGCCGGGAGGGGTGCTCGTGCTGCTGGCGCTCGCCAGGTGGCGCCGCGCCGAGGCGCGGTTGCTGGTTGCGATGGCGTGCGTTCCGCATACGACGGCGCCGTACGAGACGATTCCACTCTTCCTCGTGCCCGAGACATGGCGCGAGGCGATCGCGCTGTCGGTGCTGGCGATCCTGGCCTACGTCGGCCAGTACGCGACGGGCCCGTACGCGTCGCAGAACGACTACTGGGAGAGCGGCGCGAAATGGATTGTTCTGCTGATGTACTTGCCGTCGGTCGCGATGGTGCTCTCGCGGAAGAACGTATCGTCTGAACTTCCGGTCCTCATCGACGTTAGCCCAGACGTTGGGATTGAGTGGCCGTCCGACCCGCCTGGCCTACCCGAGCCGCCTGGCCTGCCAGACCTAAGCGGCGCGCGAGCCGAGGAAGACGCGGCCGCTGGCGGCGAGCGCGAACGACAGCGCGGCGCAGAGGAAGAACACCATCCGCACGCCGACCATCTCGGCGAGCACACCTGAGACGACGAGGCCGAGAATCTGCCCGAGGAAGACCACCGACGCGTTCGTGCTGCCGACGCGGCCCAGCATGTCGTGCGGGGTTTCGCGCTGCATCAGCGTCTGTGCCGGCACGATGATCGCGCCGAACGCGAAGCCGATGATGAAGGTCGAGGCGAGCGCGGCCGCAATGTGCGGCACGGCGCCGAGCAGCAACACGCCGCCGCCGATGCCGGCAAGTCCGGACAGCACCAGCGTGGTGTCCGAGGCGTGCTTCGAGAGGCGGCGGACCACCTGCGTGCCGATCAGCATGCCGACACCGACGTTGCCGCTGACGAAGCCGAAGATCCCTTCGCGCGCGTGCAGCGTGTCGCGCACCCAGATCGAGATCAGCGGCGCGAAGCAGCCAATCGTGAAGAGCCCGGCGGCCATCGCCAGCACGAAGAACAGGATTGCCGCGTGGTGCAGGATGAAGTTCATCCCCTGCTTCATGTCGACCCAGATCTGGTGAATCCGATTCGACGACGATCCGGGTGGCGCCTGCATCGTCGCCGGCCGACGGATGATGACCGATCCAATCAGGCTCGCCGAGACCAGGAAGCTGGCGACGTCGACGATGTAGCAGACGCGCGGCGAAAAGGCGGCGACGATCGCGCCGGCCGTCGCCGGGCCGATGATACGGCTGCCCATGAACGCCAGCTGCATCAGCGCGTTGGCGGCGAGCAGCCCGTGGATTGGCACCGCCGATCGGATCGTCACCGTCTGCGCCGGGCCGAAGAACGCCGAGACGCAGCTGAGCGATCCCATCACCAGGTAGACCTGCCACACCGAGGTCGCCGGGATCAGCAGCAGCGCGAGCACCGCGCGAATCAGGTCGCTCGAGATCAACGTCGGCTTCAGCGGCCAGCGGTCGACGAAGACGCCGGCGATCGGGCCGACGAACACGATCGGCAGCATGTAGGCGATCTGCAGGCCGGTGAGCTGCGCCGGCGTGCCGTGCATCCGGAACGAGACGACGGCAATCACCGCGAACAGCGCGAGAAAGTCGCCGAACAGGCTGATCACCTGCGCGTACCACACCCGCCGCATCACGTCGATGCGCAGGACGTCGCGGAACGTCAGCGGGAGCGGCGGCGCTGTCGCAGCGCCGGCCGTGGCCGTGCCTGTGCTCATTGGGAAGCGGCGATTATACGTTGGCGCTGGCCAGGGCGTGCAGCAATTCGTCGTAGGACGCGCGCAGCAGCCGCCCGATGGTGTCCCAGTCGGGACTGGCCGCCTGCTGATCGCGAAGCGCCGCCGCCCTGGCGCGCAGGAACGCCGGCTCGGCGACGTTCTCGGGGGTCGTTTCGTACAGCAGCGCGTACTCCTGCGCAATCAGCGCGCCGATCTGCTCGGCGCTGTTCTGTCCGGGAGTGCGCCGCGCGACCCACCAGGCGAGCTCGGCGCGGGCGACGGCGCGCGGATCGAACGCCGCGTTGGTCCACGAGCGCGTCTGTGCGTATGCCGCCTCGAGATCCGGCAGCACCGCCTCGTAGCCGCCGCGCATGTCGGCGAAGGTGGCGGCGGCGCGCGCGAGATGGAATCCTTCGACCGCTGCGGTCGCCCACGAATAGCGATACTGCTCGTGCAGCATCGTCACCAGCAGGGCGAAGAGCCGCGCCCGCTCTTTCGCGTAGTAGGCCTGCCACATGCGGACCTCGAGACTGGCGAGCCGCGCCGGCTCGAACTGACGCATCGACCGCGGGCCACGTGGCGGCGTCAGCGCGAAGGCGGCCGCGAACGCGACCACGATCGCGAGGACGATCGCCGCGCGTGACAGCCAGCGCGTCACGCTAGCGGCCGCGCTCCTCGCGCAGCTGTCTGGTGTACGCCTGCTCGGAGCGCTCGACGAATTGCTTGTAGCCCTCCGGATCGACGAAGGGGTTGGTGGCGCCGCCGGCACGCTTCGCCTTGTCGTCGAGCGCAAACACGCCGCCGTGCTCGGCGACAAAGACATCGGGCTTGAGATCGCGCAGCACACGGAACGTGCGCGCGTAGTGGTCGGCAATCGCCGGCACGCGCGTATTGCCGACCAGGTGCACGCCTTCGTTGATGGTGACGCTGCACACGAACGCGACCTGATAGCGCCGCCCGTTCTCGGTGGTGTCCATCGTCCAGGTGGTGCAGCCCTGGGTGTGTCCGGGCGTGAGGTGCGCGGTCAGCGTGGTGCCGCCGAGCGTCACCGTGTCGCTGTCCTTGATCGTGCGATCGATGTGCACGGGCGTCCACCCGGTGCCGCCGAGCGCCGACAGATCCTTGCCCGACTCGAGCGCCTCGCGGTCGGCAGCCATCGCCACGACCTGCGCGCCGGTGAGCCGCTTCAACTCGGCGTGCCCGCCGACGTGATCGAAATGCGCGTGGCCGGCAAGCAGGATCTTCACGTCGGCGAGCCGGAATCCGAGTTTCTCGACGCTGGCGCGGATGAACGGCACCGACGCCGCTTCCCCGCTGTCGATCAGGATCCCGCCGGCCGGCGTGACGATCAGGAACGACGACAGCCCGTGTGTGCCGACGTAATACACGTTGCCGACGATCTTCACCGGCTCGAACGGCTGCCGCCAGTCTGACTCCTGCGCGCGCGCGGGAGACCGCATGACGATTGCGAATGCGCATGCCAAAAGTGTCAGAAGGTGTCCGCGGCGGTTTTTCATTGAGAAAAGTATATGCTGAGGTTGCCAACCCACCTGAGTTGCGCGATCATGTCAGATACCCATGGGACAACCGAAACGTCGGCGTGAACCGATCGAGGGGCAGGAACTCATCTCGCTCGCGCAGAAGCTCGCGCGCGATGCCGAGCGTCACGCTATTCTGTCCGCGTCGCTGGCCAGCCAGGCCGATCGGCTGATGGTCGCGGGTCTTCGGTTGCTCGAACCTCCGCGTCCGTCCGCGACCGCCAAGCCGCGCGCGCAAGCGTAGCCGCCGCCCGCCGCCGCCGCCGCTCCCTTCCCGCTCCTCGGAAATCCCGGGCGCGGTGGTTCGTAGGCCTGGTGTCGGCTGCGGTATCATCCGGTCATGCATTCCAAGTTGTTCGCTGCAGCCGCGCTCGCGCTGTCTTGTCTGGCGGCCGGCTGCGGCGGCGTCACCGATCCGTCACAGAATACGACAACGCCGTTTAGCGGCGTGATGAACCACGGCGATCAGATCAAGTTTTTCCAGTTCAGCACCTCCAAAACCGGCGAGGTGTCGGCGAAGTTCACCTCGCTGACGCCGGTCTCCAACGTGATCATGCAGATCCTGGTCGCGCAGGCGAACGGCGACGGCGGCTGCACGGGCGACCTCGGCCTGGTCACGCCGCAGCTCGCGGCGCAACTCAACGTCTCGGTCTTTCTGGGCCAGTTGCAAGGCCGCAGATATTGTCTTGGCGTCCTGGAGGGCACGCCGCTCACGCAGGCGGAGAGTTACTCGGGCACGATTTCGCACCCGTAAGCCTCAAGCCTCAAGCCGCAAGCCTCAAGCCGCAGCCGCAAGCCGCAAGCCGCAAGCCGCAAGCCGCAAGCCGCAAGCCGCAAGCCTGTTGATTGCATAATGTCGGCGTGTCCGCGCTCGACGACAAGATCGACGACCTGTATCAGCAGCCGCTCGGCGACTTCATCGCCGCGCGGAATGCACTCGCGAAAACCCTGAGCGGCGCCGACGCGCAGCGCGTCAAGGCACTCGCGAAACCAACCGTGGTGGCCTGGGCGGCGAACCAGGTGTACTGGCAGGCGCGCGCCGCCTACGACGCGCTGATGAAGAGCGGCGAGCGCGTGCGCAAGGCGCAGATCGCCGCGCTGCAGGGAAAAGCGACCGACGTCCGCGGCGCCAACGAGGACCATCGGCGTGCGGTGTCGGCGGCGGTCGCCGAAGCGGAGCGTCTCGCCGCGAGCGCCGGATCGAAACCGTCGCCGGACGCGCTGACGCGGACGTTCGAGGCGATGTCGTTGACCCCGCATCCGCCCGACCCGCCCGGACGGCTGACCGAACTGCTTCAGCCCGGGACCGGATTCGAAGCGTTCGCCGGCATCACGCCAGTGGGCGGCGGCAAGGCCGTGCATGCGGATCGCTCTCAGGCCGGTAGCGTCCGGCTTCAGCCGGACCGTGATTCCAGCGGGCGTCAGCCGGACCGTGATCGCGAGACGAAACGCGATCGCGCGACGCGCGAGCGCGAGGCGAAGCGCGCCGCCGAAGAGGCGCGCCGCGAAGCCGAAGAGGCACGCGCCGCTGCGGCCGCCGCGCGCAAGCGCGACGCCGAACTGCGCAAGGCCGACGCGCTGGTCGCGCGCGCCGAGGCGACCGAGAAACTCGCCCGGGCCTCGTGGGAGCACGCCCACGACGCGCTGCTCGAGGCGCGGCGCAAGCGCGACGAGATCAAGACGTCCGCGCGCTGATCGCTCGGCTAAAGCCTTCGCGCTCCGAAGACGTGTTAACGTCTCCCGCATGTACACGACCGTTCTCGCGCTTCATTCCTGGATTCGTTGGATCGCGCTCGTCGCCGGCGTTGGCGTCACGCTCGCCGCCGTCCGCGGCAAGGTGCAGGGTGAGTCGTCGATTGCCGATCGCTGGGCGATGGTGGCGATGATGGCGCTCGACATCCAGATGCTCATCGGCTTGATCCTGTACCTGGGCCTGAGCCCGAACATGCAGGAGATCCTCAACCACTTCGGCGAGTCGATGCGCCGGGCCGACACGCGCTTCTGGGCGGTCGAACACATCACCGCGATGATCGCCGCCGTCGCGCTCTCCCACGTCGGTCGCGTGCTCGCGCGCAAGGCGAAAGATCCCGCCGCCAAGCGCAGCCGCCTCCTGATTACCTTCGGCCTCGCCACGCTGCTGATGCTCGTCGGCATGCCGTGGCCGGGGCGCCCTGGAGGACGGCCGCTCTTCCGTCTATGATTTGGAACATCCTGACGACGCTGTTTGCTTCCTGGGCCGCCGAAGTCGGGGCGCTGACCTGGCTCGGCCTCGCCCTCGTCGCCGCGATTCTCGAAGTCTCGGTGCCGCATTTCGGCTGCGCCTTCATCAGCGCCGGTGCCGTCGCCGGCGCGGCGGCGGCGTTCCTCGGCTTCTCTGTGCCCGTCCAGATCGGCACCTTCGTCGTCGTCATGACCGGATCGATCGCGGCGCTGCGGGCGCGCCTGCTCGATCGCATCGCCGGGCCCGGGCTGCCGTCGCGCACCGACCCGCTGATCGGCCGCCATGGACAGGTGACGCACGACATCGATCCGCTGCTCGGCACCGGGCGGGTGGTGGTCGCCGGCGAGGACTGGGCGGCGCGCAGCTCGGAAGCGATTGCCACCGGCACGCGCATCCGCGTCGTCGGCGCCGACGGTATCGTGCTGGAGGTGACACGCGCATGATTCCTTTCAACGCCATCGTCCTGTTCGGCCTGGCGATCTTCGTGCTGATCGTCCTCCTCCGCACGATCAAGATCGTCCCGCAGAAACAGGTCAAGATCATCGAGCGGCTCGGCAAGTTCCACCGCACCGCCGAAGCCGGGCTGAACACCATCGTGCCGTTCCTCGATTCGGTCCGCGCGACGATCGATTTGCGCGAGCAGATCACCAAGATCGAACCGCAGCCGGTGATCACGCGCGACAACGTGACGATGGAAGTCGACGCGGTGATCTATTACCTGGTCGCCGATCCGGTGCGCGCCACCTACGAGGTGCAGAATCTGTCGTGGGGCCTCGAGCAGCTGACGCTGTCGGCGCTCCGCAACGTGATCGGCCAGCTCGATCTCGATCACACGCTCTCGTCGCGCGACACCACCAACACCCAGCTGCGCGCTGCGCTCGACACCGCCACCCAGCAGTGGGGCGTGAAGGTGATGCGCATCGAGCTGAAGAACATCACGCCGCCGGAAGAGATCCGCCTGACGATGGAAAAGCAGATGACGGCGGAGCGGACCCGCCGCGCGGTGGTGACGACGGCGGAAGGCGAAAAGGCGGCGGCAATTCTCCGCGCCGAAGGCCAGAAGCAGTCGCAGATCGTCAACGCCGAAGGGTCGAAGGAAGCGGCGATCCTCGCCGCCGAAGGCCAGGCCCAGGCGCGGCTGCGCGTCGCCCAGGCCGAGGCGCAGGCGATTCAGCTCGTCTCGCAGGCGCTGGGCGCGTCAGGCAGCCCGGCGCAGTATCTCATCGCGCAGAAGTACCTCGAGGCGCTGAACGGCATCGCCGACGGCGCGCAGAAGCTGGTCTTTCTCCCCTACGAGACCAGCGGCATCATGGCCTCGCTCGGCGGCATCAAGGAGCTGCTGCAGGCGAAGCCGTAGGGCCGGCGGCGTCTCTATTTGCTGGTGAACCACCGCGCAACGCGGGCGTCGTAGCTGGTCGTCGGCCGCGGCGGCACGTAGAGCGTGGTCTTCGGATAGAACGGCTTCTCGGCCAGCCGGCGCAACGGCACGCGCCCGATCACCGGATCGCTGATCGGAAACTCCGGCGCTTCGTACAGGATCGCCGAATGGCGCGCCGGGTAATGTGGCGCCAGCCGATCGGCGAGCACGCGCAGTCGCTCGGGACGCGCCTGCATTCGCGGCTTCACGCTCGCCTCGCCGAGCAGGCCGACCTGCCACAGGATCAAGGCGACCGTCGGATCGAAGCGGCGCCGGCGCAGCAGGAAATCGCTCGCCTCGAAGCTTTGCCAGCCAAGGCCGCGCGGATCGATCGCCAGATCGGCGAACAGGCAGTCCTCGGCGGAAATGCCCGGTAGCATGCGCGCCGGATAGCCGGCCCGGCGCGCGCGCACCAGCGCCTGGTGCGCCGGCGACACGAGCACGCCCGGATGACCGTAGAAGACCGCGCAGACCTGTTCGCCGCCGCGCACTGCGTCGACGATGCGCTGCGCCATTTCCGAGTAGCTGCGGCCGCGCCGCTTGCCTTCGCGGAAACAATCGCCGAGCGCGGTTGTACGAGAATTCAGCCGCTGAACCCACGCTTCGGCGGCCGGGTTGGTGACGAGATGAAACACGTGCTCGGCGCCGCGGATGGCGTCGACGGTCTCGACCGTGACGTGGCGTCCGAGCATCAGGCCAATCCCCACCACCACCAGCGACCCGCGGCGCTCGCCCTGGCGATGCCGAGGCGCGCCGCGGCGTCGGCCGGGCGATGGGGATGGCCGGGCCTGCATCAGCGCTTTTTCGAGCCGCCCTTCCTGCCGCCCTTTCGCGATCCGCCGGACTTCTTCTTGCCGCCCTTCTTGGTGCCGCCCTTCTTCTTCTTGCCGGCCGGCCGCTTCTTCCGCGCCGGCGCCCGCCTGATCGACGGCATGTCGTTGTTGGTGTTCCCGGTCTGCATCTGCAATCCGCCGCTGAGCGCAGCGTTGAGGCGCGCCGCGTCGCGCGAGCGGACGGCGTCGCGCTCCTCGCCGCTCAACCCGGCGGCGTCGAACACCCGGTCGGGATCCGCCAGGAAGGCGGCCATCTGATCGGGATTTGACGCGAGATCGACCAGGAATTCACTTAAATTCCCACTCATCGTCCCTCCTTGTGACTTGTGAGATCGCCAGGGCAATTTGAGGAAAGGTCCCGCGCCTACATTACTGCTGCAGACTGAGACTCGCAACGAAGGTTGCCAAGCGCGGATCGCCGCGCAGCGGGTCGTACAACGGATCGATCGCCACCCACGGCAGCCACGGGTCGCGCGCCTGCCGCCCGCGTTCCAGCCACTCGAAGGCGGTGTCGCGATCGCCAAGGCTGGCGTAGATGGCGGCGATGTCCGTCGGGTGCCCAGCCTGCGCGATCCGATACTCGTCACCAAGTTCGCGGGCGATCGCTCGCGCGTCCGCGGCGCGGCCGGATAGCGCCAGCAGGCACGCGGTGTAGACGCGGACGTCGTCGTTCTTGGCGTCGATGGCCGCGGCGCCGTCCATCGCCGCGAACGCCCGATCAAATGCCCGCTTCATGCCGAAGGCTCTGGCGATGACAATCCGCGGCTTGAGGAGGCGACCGTTCAACTGCAGCGCCTTCTCGGCGGCCGCAATCGCCTCGTCATAGCGGCGCGCCGCGAGCAGCACCATCGCCCGTTCGCCGACGACGTTCGCCGATAGCGGATCGAGGAGCGCCGCCGTATCCAGTTCACGAAGCGCATCGGCGAACCTGCCGCGCTGCGACAGGTGCGTCGCGTACCAGTGGTGCGCGCTCGCGTAGCCCGGATTCAGATCGATTGCGCGTTTGAACGCGGCATCGGCGGCCTCCCACTCGAGACGATCCTCGTGCACCAGCCCGAGCGAGGCGTACGCTTCGCCAAGCGTGTTGTCGAGCTCGACGGCCGTGGTGGCGGCCGCCGCTGCCCGGCCGAGCGTGTCGGCGTACTGCATCACCTCGTAGGCAGCCAGCATCGTGTAGGCATCGGCGAGCCCCGCGTACGCTTTCGCGTACTGCGAATCACGTGCGATCGCCTGCTGGAAATACTGGACGGCTTCTTCCAATCCGTCCTTCGAACGCGCGTTGAACGCGTAGCGGCCGCGCAGGTAGAGGTCGTAGGCGGTGAAGTCCAGCGACCCCGACTGCGACGCTCGTACCGCCGGGGGGTTCACCGTTCGTTCGGCGATTGCCGCGACCACCTGCCGATGCAGTGCCGTCGCTTCGTCGCCGATCGCCTCGAAGGTGCGGCTCCATGCCGGCGAGTCACTACCCGCATACATGAGGCGCGCGTTCAGGCGGATCCGTCGGGGCGCCGCGCCGGACGGCGATCCGCCGTCGATCACTCGCACCGAGCCTTCGAGGATGGCATCGACGTGCAGTGCGCGCGCGATCTCGCTGACCGTCTGCTTGGAACCCTTGAACTGCATCACCGACGTCCGCGAGATCACCGTGACGTTCGGCATCGTGCCCAGCGCGGCGATCAGTTCGTCTGTGATCCCGTCAGCGAAATACTCCTGGCGTGGATCGGCCGAGACGTTGACCAGCGGCAGCACGGCAACCGAATGAATTCCCGACGCCGCCGCCGCGCTCGGCAGCCGGCTGCGGATCGCCGGCCAGGCGACGATCGCGAGGAGCGCCGCGGCGATGCCGCCGGCGATCGCTGCGGCGCGCGACCACCGGCGGGACCGATCCTGGATCGGGTCGGGCGGCGTCACCGCGGTGATCACCGGCGGGCGCTCCGCCAGGTATTCGAGCAGCGCCGCCTCGAGTTCGCCGGCGCTCTGGTAGCGCTTCGCCGGCTCTGGTGCAATCGCGCGATCGACCACGCGCACGAATGCCGACGGCAGGTCCGCGCGCATGTCGCGCAGGTGGACGAGCGCGCCTTCGGCGTGCCGCGCCTCCAGCTCGTCGACCGTCGCGGCGCGCACCGGGAACGCTCCGCTGACAAGGCGATACAGCAGCACGCCGAGGCTGTACACGTCGGTGAGTGCGCTCGCCGCCGCGCCGACGAAAATCTCCGGCGCGAGATAGAGCGGTGTGCCGGCGAGCTCGCGGATCGCCCGTCCGGCGTGGTCGTCGGCCTCGCGGCCGGTGCCGAGATCCATGAGCACGATCCGGCCGCCGTCTTCGCGCATCACGTTCTGCGCCTTGACGTCGCGGTGGATCAGCCCGGCGGCGTGAATCGCCGCGAGCGCGCGGCACAGGTCGACGCCGATCATCGCCGCCTCGCGGGCACTGAACGGGCCGCTGACGGCAAGCTGCTGCTCCAGCGTGACGCCGCGCACGAGTTCCATCCACAGCCCGACCCGCTGGTCGTGCACGGCAACGCCGTGCACGCAGACGACATTGGCGTGGCGGATGCGGGCCAGCAGCCGGCCCTCGTTCGCGATGCGCGACGTGTTCAGGTCTTCGTCGAGGCGCTCGCCGCGCAGCAGCTTGAGCGCGACTTCCCGTTCGAGGTGCCGATCCCAGGCGCGGTAGACGTCGCCAAACGTGCCGCCGCCGAGCCGTTCGATCAGCGCGAGGTGGGCCCACGATCCGATCGCCGGGGCCGCCGCCGTTTTGCGCGCCATCGACGTCGTTTCGTCGACCGGCGCCGGCATGCTGCGATGCAGGCCGGCCAGATCCGACAGGACGCGGAGCTGGCGGATGACGGCCCGTTCTTCCGGCATGGCGCCGGCTTCGGCTGCCGCCCAGTCGACGTCGGTGCCGTCGGCGATCGATTCGGCCAGCGCTAACAGCGTCGCGTCAGGCCCGCTCACGATTCATGTCCTTCATTTCCTCTGCGAGCCGCAGGAGTGCGCGGCTGACGGCCATCCGCGCCGCGTCGGCCGATGGTTTGCCGAGCGCGCGCGCCACGTCCTGATAGCTGCCGTCCATCTCGACGCGGGCGACGATCGCCTGGCGCTCTTCCGGCCGCAGCCGGCCGAGCGCCGCTTCGTAGCATTCGAGCGCCTGGGCGCCGATCGCCTTCTCGAGCGGCGACGCGGCGACATCAGGCGCGTTGTCGTCGAGCACCTCCGACCCGGGGGCACGCTTGGCGCGCCGCACTTCGTCGCGGATGCGGTTGACGACCGCCTGGCGGAGATACGCCTGGAGCGCGCCCTCGTGCCGCGCCTCGAACCGATCCATCCGCTTGACGGCGCGGAACACGGTTTCCTGGACCAGGTCGTCCGTGTCCATCAAGTCGCGCGTCCACCGCGGCAGGCGACCGCTCGCCCAGCGCCGCAGGGGTGGCAGATACCGCACGAAGAGCTCGTTCAGCGCGGCGGAATCGCCAGTCTTCGCGCGTTCGACCAAGTCGAACGTCGAGTCGACGGAATCGCCGGGCTGGTTGATCGCACGTTGATCATCCATGACCGATACGGGACCCGAATGCAGTGAGCGACGGGGGTCCGTATGATAACGGTTCCCGGCTCCGGTTTGAAGACTCATCTTCAAGCCAGTCACTGCGATAGCGGCGGCGACCCCGGTAGCGGCCCGGCACGTGGACGGCAAGCGTTCCTCTTTCATGGCCTCAAAACGACGGCGACGGCTCAACCGAACACGCGTCGTGCCACCTCTGCTGTTCGCATAAGCCGCTGCAGACGTTGAGGTAGGTCATATGGACGCGATCCTTGCCGGCGGCTCGCGAGTCGGACGGTATGAGGTGGGAGCCCTGGTCGCCTCGGAAGAGTCGGGCGACCTGTATCGCGCGTGGGACACCCGTCTCAATCGCGCCGTTGCACTGAAAATCGTCGCCAGCGCGGTGGCGGAGGACGACGCGTCCACGGTTGCACGGTTTTTCGAAGAAGCGCAGACCACCGCGCTCATCGCCCACCCGAACATCGCCTCGGTGTTCGCGGTCGGCGCCGACCGCGGTCGCCCCTTTGTCGTGTCGGAACTGCTGCAGGGCGAGAGTCTTCGCGCGCGCCTGCGCGGTCAACGGCTGCCGGTCGCCGTCGCGGTCGCCTACGCTCTGGAAATCGCGCACGGGCTCATCGCCGCGCACGAACTCGGCGTTGTCCATCGTCGGCTGACGCCCGACCACGTGTTCGTGACGGTCGACGGGTGCGTGAAGATCGCCGACTTCGGCCTGCCGGCCGGTCCGGCGGCGGCGCTGAACGGGAATGCGTATCTGTCACCGGAGCAGGCGCGCGGCGGCGGCGGCGACGAGCGGTCGGATATCTTCAGCCTCGGCGTGATGCTCTACGAGATGCTTGCGGGGACACGTCCGTTTTCCCGCGCCGCCGCGGTTGTGCACGGCGAGATCTTCGCGAGCGTCGCCGCACCGCTGCCCGCGGACATCGAGATCGCGCCGGAGCTCCAGCACGTCATCCAGCACTGCCTGGAGAAGGAGCCCACGGCGCGCTTCCAGTCGGCGCGCGACGTCGCGTTCGTGCTCGAGTTCACGCTGCGCGCGCCGCAGCCGGTGCGGCGGGACGCGCCGCGGCGCGGGCGTTTCGCGTCGGTGCTGCGGCGGCTGTAAGCGCCGCTAATCGCGCGCCGCGAGATCCTTCAGCACGTCGCGCAGCCCCTCGTCGGCCTGGCGCAGGTGATCGATCACGCGCTCGGCATCCTTGATCACGTCGCGGGTCAGCGAGGTGTTGCGCGTGGTGATGTCGACGCGCGCGACGTCCAGCGCGGCGCGGACGTTGGTGAGATCCTGCGAGGCTTTGCCGACGGCTTCGCTGAGCGCGGCGAGCGACATCTCGACAGTAGGCGTGGTCTGCTCATCCATGCCCCACCGTGCGTTCAAGTCACGTGCCGGCGGTCAGAGATGAAGGGCCGTCTCATGCGTCGGCTGATAGAGACCGATCTCGCCACCGCTCGGCATGCGCACGGTCGTACGAATGCCCCACGATTCTTTTTCTATTTCCGTGCACGCGACGCCTTTGCCGCCAAGCGCGGCGATCGTCGCCTTCAGGTCGTCGCACATCAGGTAGACGACGGCGCCGAGCATCGCGTGGCCGGCGTGCTGCGCGCCGGAGCCAGCGGTGTCGACCGGATGGAACGCGGCTTCCGCCGGCGGCAGCGCAAAGATCAGCCAGCCGTGACCGACGTCGACGAACTTGAAGCCGAGCACCTCGCGAAAGAACACGCGGTCGGCGTCAGGGTTGGAGGTGTAGATCAGGACGTGGACACCATTCACCATGGCCCGGCAGTCTACAGGAGCGTGCTATCATTTCGGGTTCGTTTTCGCTTGCGCTTCCGCCTGTCCCCATCGTCCAGAGGCCTAGGACGTGGCCCTTTCAAGGCCAAAACACGGGTTCGAATCCCGTTGGGGACGCCAACGCTGTTGCTAGCGCGATCCCGCTGAACAGCTTCCCGTAATCCGCCTGTCCTGAGAGTTCACACGTACCGTCCTCTCGCGGCGTGAGCACGACACGGCCGCGGAGCAGCTTCCGAAGCACCTGTCGGCCAAGGGCTACGTTGCGCCGGGCCATCTCGCGCCACTCGGCGACGCGCGCGCAGAGATCCTGCTCGACCG
>Ga0070686_100000716_pt1 | contig 19297 bp, 22 predicted proteins | sample KBSS23LmetaG_FD_65654 | JGI IMG/M metagenome (GOLD analysis project Ga0070686, IMG submission 65654) | Switchgrass rhizosphere microbial communities from Kellogg Biological Station, Michigan, USA - KBS S2-3L metaG | ecosystem: Host-associated > Plants > Roots > Rhizosphere ... | reverse complement strand
ATTGCGCTGGCGTTGAAGTTCACGCCGGCGTTGAACAACTACAGTCAGCACTCGACGAAGTTCGCGATCGCCGGCCTCGTCTGCGTGCTGCTCTACGTGGCGAGCGAGTACCGGGAGATTGGCAGGCTCTTCGAGCGGCGCCAGGCGCGCTACGGCACCCTCACCGCGACCAGCGTGCTCGTCGTTCTCGCCATCCTGATCGCGCTCAACTACATCGCCGGCAAGCAGAACAAACGCTGGGATCTCACCACCAACAAGCAGTTCAGCCTCTCGGATCAGAGCCGCAACGTTTTGCAGAAGCTCGATTCGCCCCTGCAGATCCTGGTCTTCGCCAAGGACGAGGAGTTCCCAAGCTACCAGGACAAGCTGAAGGAGTACGAGTACCTCTCGAAGAAGGTCTCGGTGGAGTACATCGATCCCGCCAAGAAGCCGGCGGTCGCGAAGCAGAACAACATCCAGCAGTACGGAACGATCGTCTTCAACTACAAGGGGCGCAGCGAGCGGGTCACCTCCAACAGCGAGCAGGACCTCACCAACGGGATCATCAAGGCGGTTTCCGGCCAGCAGCGGAAGGTCTACTTCACGCAAGGCCACGGCGAGAAAGACACGACGTCGTCGGAGCCCGACGGCTACAACACGATTACCGCGGCGCTCGGCCGCGAGAACTACACCGTCGACAAGCTGGTGCTCGCGCAGCAGGCAGCGGTCCCCGACGACGCCGCGGTGGTGATCGTCGCCGGGCCGCGGATCGACTTCTTCCCGCAGGAAGTCGACGCGCTGAAAAAGTATCTCGACAAGGGCGGCAAGCTGCTGCTCGAGCTCGATCCGCCGGAGAAAGCCGACAGCGCGCCGTTGAAGAACCTGATCGATCTGGCGCACGACTGGGGCGTCCAGGCCGGCAACAACATCGTCGTCGACGCGAGCGGCATGGGCCGGCTGATTGGCACCGACGCGTCGGTGCCGGTGGCGGCGAACTATCCGTCCCACCCGATCACCCAGCGGTTCAACTACATCACCGCGTTCCCGCTCGCCCGCGAGGTGTCGCCGGTGAGCGGCGGCGTCAACGGGCACACCGCGCAGGGCTTCATCGAGACCAGCCCGCGCAGCTGGTCGGAAACCGACATCAAGGGGCTGCTGACCAGCGGCGAGGTCACGCTCGACGAGGCCAAAGGCGACAAGAAAGGGCCGATCACGATTGGCGCGGCGGTGAGCGCGCCGCTCGCGAACGCGCCGGCGCCGAAGCCGGGAGACGATCCGAACGCACCGAAGCCGGAAACGCGCGTCGTCATCGTCGGCGACTCGGACTTCGCGAGCAACGGCGTGCTCGGCGTCCAGGGCAACCGCGACCTGTTCATGAACATCGTCGGCTGGCTGTCGCAGCAGGAGAACCTGATCTCGATTCGCCCCAAGGAGCCTGACGATCGGCGCATCACGATGACCTCGACGGTGCAGACCGACGTCACGATTCTGTCGCTGCTGATCATCCCGGGGATGGTGTTCGCGAGTGGCTTCTATGCGTGGTGGCGGAGGCGCTGAGCGATGCGCGGGCTGAAGTCCACGATCGCGCTGGTCGTCGTCCTGGCGGGCCTCGGCGCGTATATCTACTTCGTCACCTGGAAGCAGCCGGACGCGGGCGCTGACAGCGGCAAGAAGCAGGACAAGGTTTTCGCCAGCCTCGATTCGAGCAAGATCGAGGAGGTCAAGGTGACATCGGCGGCCGGCGACGCCACCACCGTGAAGAAGAACGCCGACGGCTGGCAGGTCGTGCAGCCGCTGACCGCCAAGGCCGACGACGGTGAAATCGGCACGCTCACCTCGGCGCTCGCCTCTTCCGAGATCGTGCGGGTCATCGACGAGAACCCGACCAACCTGAACGACTACGGGCTCAGCAACCCGCGCGTCGAAGTCGACTTCAAGGCAACCGGCGACAAGGATTACCGCAAGCTGCTGATCGGCGACAAGACCGCGACCGGCTCGGAGCTGTACGCGAAACGGAACGACGAGAAGAAGGTGTTCCTGATTCCGGCGATGCAGGAGACCAGCCTCAATCGCACCACCTTCGATCTGCGCGACAAGGGCCTGCTGAAGTTCGACCGGGAGAAGGTCGACGCGATCGACGTGAGCAGCGGCGGCAAGACGATCGCGATCGCCAAAGAGGGCGGCGACTGGAAGATCACGAAGCCGGTGCAGACCAAGGCCGACTTCGGATCGGTGGAAGGCCTGGTCGGCCGCCTGCAGAGCGCGCAGATGAAGTCGATCGTCGCCGACCAGGCGTCGCCGGCCGATCTCAAGAAGTACGGCCTCGACAAGCCGGAAGCGACGGTCAACCTGGCGCTCGGCAGCTCGCGCGCCACGCTCCTCCTCGGCGGCAAGGCCGACAAGGACAACACCGTCTACGCGCGAGATGCGTCGAAGCCGGCGGTCGTCACCGTCGAGCAGTCGCTGCTCGACGATCTCAAGAAGGACGCCGACAACTACCGGCGCAAGGACCTGTTCGAGTTCCGGCCGTTCAACGCCACGCACATCGAGCTGACGCGCAATGGCGAGACGGTGGTCCTCGATCGCGTCAAGGGCGCCAACGACAAGCCGGACACGTGGAAGCGGGTCAGCCCGAATCCGGGCGACGTCGACAAGGAGAAGATGGACGGCCTCCTCTCCAAGCTGTCGAACATGCGCGCCAGCTCGTTCGTCGATTCGACGGCGAAGACCGGCGTCGACAAGCCGGCGCTGATCGTGACGGTGAAGTTCGACGAGGGCAAGAAGGACGAGAAGGTGACCTTCGGCCAGGAAGGCAACGACGTGTTCGCCGTCCGTCCCGGTGAGCCCGGCGCCGCAAAGGCGGACAAGGCGGACCTCGACGAGGCGACGAAGGCCTTCGACGAGATCGCGAAGCCGAGCGCCGCGCCGACTGCGACTCCCACGCCGGAGAAGAAGTAATCGCGCTGATCGCTCGGCTACAGCCTTCGCGCTCCCTGCTCCTCGTCATATTCGTGTCGGCGGCGTGTCACCACGCGCCGGTTCGGCTGAAGCCGGACACGACGATTGACGATCTGCAACACGACATCGATGCGCTGATCGACGCGCCGGCCCTCGCGCGCAGCTACTGGGGTGTTCTGGTCAAGTCGCTGCGCGGCGGCGAGACGCTCTACGAACGCAACCCGCGGCGGCTGCTGATGCCGGCGTCGAACATGAAAGTCGTGACGCTCGCCGCCGCCGCCGAACGCCTTGGCTGGGACTACACCTACCCGACGGCGCTGTTTGCAGCCGGTCCGATCGCCGACGGCATTCTGCGCGGCGATCTCGTCGTCGTCGGTTCCGGCGACCCGAGCCTGACCATCGAAGCCGGCGACGCGCTCTTCGCCGAATGGGCGGACGCGCTGAAGCGCGCCGGTATCCGCACCGTCGCCGGACGGGTGATCGGCGACGACAACGCGTTCGACGACAACGGGCTCGGCTTCGGCTGGTCGTGGGACGATCTGCCAGACGACTACGCCGCGGCCGTGAGCGCGCTGCAGTTCAACGAGAACACCCTGCACGTGACGATTGCGCCGGGACCGGCGGCAGGCGATTCCGCCGGCGTTCACGTCACGCCGCCCGGCAGCAGCCTCGCCATCGTCAGCTCGGTGATGACCTCGGCCTCCGGTGCAGCGACCGCGATTGGCACGCGTCGTCTGCCCGGAAGCATGCGGCTCGAGCTCACCGGAACGATCGCGGCCGGCTCGCCGTCCGCAGCGCTGGCGGTGTCCGTGGACAACCCGACGCTCTTCTTCACGACGGCGCTGCGCAGCGCGCTGATCGCGCGCGGCATCGACGTCCGCGGCGCCGCCGTCGACATCGACGACGTCGAGGCCGCGCCGCCGCGCGGCGAATTGCCGCTCGCCACGCACCGATCGCCGCCGCTGTCGACGCTGGCGCTGCGGCTGATGAAGGACAGCCAGAACCTCTACGCCGAGACGCTGTTGAAGACCCTGGGCGGCCTCGGCGGCGCGGGCGGAGCGACGGCCGAGGGCGGCCGGCGCGAAGTCGCCGCCGCGCTGCAGCCGTGGGGCGTCGCACCTGACAGCCTGATTCAGCGCGATGGATCGGGGTTGTCACGCTACGACTACGTGACCGCCGATGCGCTCGTGACCATCCTGACCCACGTCGCCGGCGACCAGCGATTGCGCGGCCCGTTCGACGCCTCGCTGCCCATTGCCGGACGCGACGGCAGCCTGATGAACCGGATGAAGGGAACGCGTGCCGAAGGCAATGCGCGCGCGAAGACCGGATCGATGTCGAACGTGCGCGGCCTTTCGGGTTACGTGACGTCAGCGTCGGGTGAGCCGCTCGTCTTCGCGATTCTCGCCAACAACTTCGACGTGCCGGGGCCGACGATCAGCGCCACCGAAGACGCGATCGTCGTCCGGCTGGCGGCCTTCGCCCGGTAGTTGACGCGCATGTCGATGGCATCGTCGCACGAAGGCTTTCGCCGATCGATCAGCCGGCACGCGGTGCGCTCGGCTGAAGCCTTCGCGCTACGTCGAGAACGAGAGCATCTCGCGTACGGCGGCGACGATCGCGTCGGCTGAACCAACCAGGCCGCCGCCCTGGGCAAGTTCCGGCCGGCCGCCGCCGCGGCCGCCGAAGCGTGCGATCAGCGCGGTCATCACCTGTTGCGCAGACACGTTGACGCCATCGGACCGCGCAATCACCGCCAGCGTCGGCGTTGACGCAGACAACAGGGCGACGACAAATCCAGGCCGCGAGGCGATCGAGGCAGCCATGGCTTTGAGCGTGTTGGCGTCGGCGTCGATGGCGCGGGCGACCAACTGCGCCGCGGGCAGCGATTCGGCCGCCGCCGCGAGTTCGTCGGCGCGATAACGCGCGAGTTCCTGCTGCTGCGCCGAGTGGGCGCGTTTCTGCTCCTTCAACTCCGCCTGGAGCCGTTCGATCGAGCCGGGAAGTTCTTCCGGCAGGACCGAGAGCAGGCGCACGCTGGCGCCGGCGGCGTCGCGCAGCGACCGATAGGCGCGCAGCGCGCGGCCGCCGCACACGAACTCGATCCGCTGGCCGCCCTTGAACCGATCCCAGCGCGCGACCGCGATCACGCCAATGCCGCCGGTGCGAGCCACATGCGTGCCGCCGCACGCCGACAGGTCGAAGTCGGCGACGTCGATCAATCGCAGCGTCCCGCTGCGTTTTGGTTCCTTCCGCAGCGGCAGCTGCGCCGCATCTTCCGCGCTCGCATACCGAATCGCTACGGGCCGGTCTTCCCACACCACCCGATTGGCTTCGTCTTCAGCGGCGGCGATCTCCGCGGCGGACGCTTCGCGCGCCAGATCGATCGTCGAGACATCGGCGCCGAGGTGGAAGCTGACCGTGCGGATGTGGAACAGACGCTCGAACGCCGCCGACAGCACGTGCTGGCCGGTGTGCTGCTGCATGTGGTCGAAGCGGCGCGGCCAGTTGATCGAGCCGTGGAGGGAAGAGCCGGGTTCGGGGTTCGGGGTTCGGGGTTCGGGGTTCTGGTTCTGGTTCTGAGGTTCTGGATTCTGGTTCTGGGGTTCTAGGTTCTCGGTTCCTGGTTCTACGACATGAGCGATCGTCCCGTCCTCTTCGTCGACGACGTCGACGACGCGGAAGGGGCCGAGCGTGCCGGTGTCGAATGGCTGGCCGCCGGACGTGGGATAGAACGCGGTCCGATCGAGCGTGACCACTGTGCGGCCGTCGCGCGTGTCCACGCGCTGCACAGTCGCGTCAAAGTCCCGGAGATAGGGATCGGTGTAGTAGAGGCGGTCGGTCATCGGATCTCGGTGCGGCTCCGGACGTATTCGGTGTGGCAAGGCGCGCCGCCGGCTCGCTCACCGGCAGCTCGAAGTAGAACGTGGCGCCGCCCCATTCGTTGCCGTGATGGCCGATGATGCCGCCGTACGACTCGATGATGCCGTAGCTCACCGAGAGGCCGAGGCCGGTGCCTTTGCCGACAGGTTTGGTGGTGAAGAACGGCTGGAACAGCTTGGCCTCGTCTTCCGGCGATACGCCCGGCCCATCGTCCTGTACTTCGAGGCGGACTTTCCTGCCGGCGTCGAAGACGCGAATCAGGATCCGACCGCCGGTACGCCCGGCTGCCTCGATCGACTGCTGGGCGTTGATCACGAAGTTCAGCGTCACCTGCTCGATCTCGGTGAAGTTGGCGTAGACCTGCCGCTGCGTGGCGATGTTCACCTCGAGCGCGATCGCTGAGTTGTCGAGGTCGCGGCGGCGCAGCTGCACCACCTCGCCGATGACCTCGCCGAGATCGACGAGCGACGGCGGGCCGGGCTGCTGGCTGCTGAACCGCGACAAATTGCGGATGATCTCGCGGGCGCGTCCGCTCTGCGTCTTGACGAACGCGACTTCCTCGAGTGCTTCCGGCGTCAGCTCGCGGTGGCGCTCGAGCAGTTCGGCGGTGCCGAGGATCGCCTGCAGCGGATTGTTCAGTTCGTGGGCGACGCCGGAGACGAGGATGCCGACAGCGGCGAGCCGCTCCTGGCGCACCACCTGGCGCTGCAGCGACTGCAGCGTCTCGCGCATCTTGCGTTCCTGCTCGATCTGCCGGTCGAGCGCCTGGTGCGCCTCGCGCAGGTTGGCAGCCATCGTGATGAAGGCGTCCTGCAGTTCGGCGAGTTCGCGATTCGGGACGCTGCTCCGCACCGGCGGCGAGAGGTCGCCGTCGGCGATCCGTCGAACCGCATCGCGGACGCGGTTGATGCCGTTGCCGATCATCGAGGCGCCGCCAAGCGCGAACAGCAGGATCGCGACGATTGAAATGGCGGCAATCGTCGTGTCGCGCTGGTAGGACGGCGCGGCCCGCGACAGCGCCACGCCGGTGGGGATGCCAACGCTCAACAGCCAGGGCCCGCGCTCGACGACGGCGTTCCCATAAAAGCGCCGCACACCATCCAGTCCGGTGAGCGTCTGTTCGCGCGGGACGTCGTGCGGCTCGGCCGCGGGCGCCTCGCGGCCAGCGGGCTTGCCGACATAGCGTTCGGCATCCCGGCTGCGCGCCAGCACGCGCCCCTTCTCGTCGGTCATCGTCACGACCGAGTTCTCGGGCAGCGGGATGTCGCGGAAGAGCGTCTGCAGCTCGGTGAGGTTGATGCCGATGCCGAGCACCCCCTTGACGGCTTCGCCGGAGTCGCGGATCGGATAGGCGAGGATGATCGTCGGCTTGCCGGTCACGACGCCGGTCGTCAGCTCGCTGATGATCGGCTTGCCGGTGGCGATCACTGCTTCGCGGGTCTTCGGCATCGCGACCGATTCGACGCCGGCCGGCAGCGGGAGCGCGGTGCCGTGGACCGTCCCGTTGGCGTCGCTGAGGATGATGTTGAGAACGAGCGGCTGCGCGCGCAGCACCTCCGCGAAGAGCCGATCGCACGCCGGACGGTCCAGCGCGATCACCGACTGATGCCTCACGAGTGCGGAGGCCATCGAATCGATGCCGCCGAGGTACTGGTTGAGGTAGGCGCCGGCCGTGGCGGCGATCGAGCTGGCCTGCTCGCGAACCTCAGCCTCGCGTTCACGCCGCGTGACGCTGGCCGACCAGGCCGCCGACAGCAGGAGCGGAATCAGGACCGACAGCGTCACCACGGCGACCTGGCGCCGGAGAGGCCGTTCGCGGAGGATCTGCACTAGGTTTCGCGATCTTAGCCCATGAGGACAGGGTCGGCTATGCCGGCTTCGCGGAATCCTTTTGCGCGGAGGACGCAGCTGTCGCACGTGCCGCACGGCCGGCCGTCGGGCCGCGGATCGTAGCAGCTGTGCGTGAGACCGTAGTCGAGGCCGAGCGCGTTGCCGTGGCGGATGATCTCGGCTTTGCTCATCGCGATGAGCGGCGTGTGAATGCGGAAGCGGCCGCCCTCGACGCCGGCGCGGGTGCCGAGATCGGCAACCCGCTCGAAGGCGGCGATGAATTCGGGACGGCAGTCAGGGTAGCCGGAGTAGTCGAGCGCGTTGACGCCGATGACGATGTCGCGCGCGTCGAGCGTCTCGGCCCAGCCCAGCGCCAGCGACAGAAAGATCGTATTTCGTGCCGGAACGTATGTCGACGGAATGCCGGCGGCGTCGATGTTGCGGCCGTGCGGCACCGGCGCGTTCGAGGTGAGTGACGACCCGCCGAACGCGCGCAGGTCGATCGCAAGCTCGAGATGACGCTCGACGCCGAGCGCTCGCCCGATCGCCCGCGCCGCCTCCACCTCGCGCGCGTGCCGCTGGCCGTAGTCGATGGTCAGCGCGCACAGCGCGAAGCGCTGATCCTTCGCGATCGCGGCGGCCGTGTACGAATCGAGCCCACCGCTCAACAGCACGACGGCGCGCACCTACACGCCTCGCGTCGACGGGTGCCAGATGAACTTGTGCAGCTGCAGCTGCAGGCGCGCCGGCAGGTGGTCGGCGAGGATCCATTCGGAGAGGGTGCGCGGGTCGAGCACGCCGTGGACCGGCGACAGCAGGATGGCGGCGGCCCGCGACGCGAGATCGTGTTTCGCGATCACCTCGCGCGCGAACTCGTAGTCGGCGCGGTCCTTGACGACGAACTTGATCTCGTCGTGCGGCGCCAGGCGATCGAGGTTGCTCCAGTCGTTCTTCGCCGACTCGCCGCTGCCCGGACACTTGACATCGACGATCTTGACCACCGCCGCCGGCACCTGCGCGATGGTGCGATGACCGCCGGTTTCGAGCATCACCGTCCGGCCGTCGGCGAGCAGCCGTTCCATCAGCGGATACACGTCCTCCTGCAGCAGCGGCTCGCCGCCGGTGATCTCGACGAGCGGGCAACCGTGGCGGTCGACGACGTCGAGCACCTCGTCCACCGACATCTTCCGCCCTTCATGGAAGGCGTATGGCGTGTCGCACCACGCACAGCGCAGGTCGCACGCCGTGAGGCGCACGAACACGCACGGCCGCCCGGCGTAAGTCGATTCACCCTGAATCGAATGGAAGATCTCGTTAACCGTCAGCACTTTTATTATTCTACTGGCATGGCGAAACCGACGTTCTACTGGAAGCCCACCTGAACCACCTGCAAAAATGCCAGAAGTTTTCTGGATACGGCCGGCGTCGCGGTGAACGACATCGACATCAACAAGGAACCGCCATCCCGCGAGTTCCTCGAAAAACATATCGAAGCCGATCATTTCCTCGACTACGTGAGCACCCGCAGCCCGGTCTGGAAGGAGCGGCCGCTGCCGAAGTCGAAGAAGGAAGCGATCGACCTGATGATGGAGAACCCGAACCTGATCCGCCGGCCGATCATGGTCAAGGGGACGAAGGTGATCTTCGGGTTCGACAAAGAGGCCTACGGCCGGATGTAGGTCACTCTTTCACGGTCGACGATTAGATGACGCCGACAACCTCGGATCTGCGCATCGGCACCTCTGGCTGGAGCTATCCCTCGGGCAAGGGCACCTGGAATGGGGTGTTCTATCCCCCGCCACGGCGCCGGCCGAAAGGGTTCGACGAGCTGTCGTTCTACGCCGAACACTTCAACACCGTCGAAGTGAACAATACGTTTTACGCGCAGCCGCGGCCGGAAATCACGCGCGGCTGGGCGCGGCGGACGCCGACCGGGTTCGAGTTCTCGGTCAAGCTGTTTCAAAAGTTCACGCACCCGCGGATGTTCCGTGAGCGCGTCGCGCGTGGCCTGCCCGAGGACGCCCGCGGCGACGAGCAGGCGATCGCGTCATTGGCCCAGCCGAACGATGCCGATCTCGACGCCTTCCGGCGCGGCCTCGACCCGCTCGCGTCAGCCGGCCGGCTTGGCGCGCTGCTGGCGCAGTTCCCGCCCAGCTTCAAAGACGACCCGCCGTCGCGTGAGTACCTCGCGACCCTGCTGCGCGCCTTTGCCGATTACCCGGTCGCCGTCGAACTGCGCCACAAGAGCTGGAGCGACCACATCGCCGAGACGCTGACGCTGCTCAACGGGTTCAAGGCGGCGTGGGTGCAGATCGACGAGCCGAAGTTTCAGTTCTCGATCCGCCAGAACTACCTCCCGAACGTCACCGGCTTCTATTACATGCGCCTGCACGGCCGCAACGCCGCGAAGTGGTGGCGTCACGACACCTCGGAGGATCGCTACGACTACCTGTATTCGGCCGACGAGCTGAAGCCATTCAGCGAGACCGCCGACGCGGCACGGCAGCTGGTGAAGAAGCTGTATCTCTACGCGAACAACCACTTCTCGGCGAAGTCGGTGGCCAACGCGACGATGATCAAGGAGCAGCTCGGCGAACCGATCGAGGGCGAATTTCCGCCGGAGTTTCTCGAGCGCTACCCGGATCTCGCCGGGGTCATTCGCGTACGGACATCCGCAGAATCAGATCTCCTCTCTCGAGCCGCGCCGGCACCTCGTCGCCGGCGCTGACGGCGCCGATGATCGTGTAGCGGCCATTCAACTCCGGCCGGTCGGCAAGCGTGACGTAGATCTGGCTGTCGGCCTGGGCTGGATTGCCCGGGTGGGCAAGGCCGACGGCGCCTTTCGTGTGCCGGCGTTTCTTCGACAACTCCGCCGCGCCCACCGGCGTGCCGCTCGACGCCGCCGCGCCGCGGCCCCACTCGCTCTCCTGCGCGAGGTCGCGCGACCGCGGATCGCCCCACTGCACCAGGAAACCCGGCAGCGCGCGATGGATCCGCTGACCGTCGTAGAAGCCGCGCTTCACGAGATCGATCACGTGCGCGACGCTCTTCGGCGCGTCCTCCGGGAACAGTTCGATCTCGAACGACCCCTTCGAGGTCTCGACGACGACGACTGGATGGCCTTGCAGCGCACTCGACTCGAGCCGGAACCACGAAGAAAGGAAGACGGCGAAGAGCACGAGAACTATTTTTCTGACGAAGCGAATCTTCGTGCGTCTTCGCGCGCTTCGTCTCTTGGTGGTCCCGGTCACTGCTTCGACTCCCGCTCGACGCCGATGCGCGGGCAGTGCTCGCGGATGGCGCACGCGCCACAGCGCGGGTAGATCGGGCGGCACACGTTCTGGCCCCAGGTGACGAGGTAGAGGTTGATGTACGGCCACCACCGCGCCGCGGTCGCGGCGTAGAGCGCCTGCTCGGTTTCCTCGGGCGTACGGGTGTTCACCCACCCGAGCCGGTTCGAGATCCGATGAACGTGCGTGTCGACACAGATGTTCTTCAGGCTCTTGAACGACAGGATCAGCACCAGGTTGGCCGTCTTGCGGCCGACGCCGGGCAGCGTCAACAGTTCCTCCATCGTGCCGGGGACACGGCCGTCGAAGCGTTCAACGAGCAGGCGGCAGGTCTCCTTCACGTGCGTCGCCTTGTGGCGATAGAAACTGGCCGGATATATCAGTTTCTCGATCTGCCTGACGGTCAGCTTCGCGATCGCTCGCGGCGTCCGCGCCACCGCGAACAGCCGCGCGGTCGCCGCCGCCGTGACGGCATCGCGCGTCTGCGCCGACAGCATCGTCGCAATCAGCACGTCGAACGGCTCTTCGCGGCTTTCTTCGGCAATCTTCTCGACGGCCGGCAGATCGAGGTCGTCAATCGCGCGCGCCAGCGCGCGCATCACCGTGTGCACGATCCGGGACGGCGGCTTCGGCATGCTGGACTCGGTCATCGCGAGGAAGGGCGAATTGGTCAGGAGCGTCCGACCGGCGTGATCGGCGGGCGGCCGGCGAGCACCGCGAGCACGTTCTCAGCTGCCCGGTCCGCCATGGCCATCCGCGTCTCCGTCGTCGCGCTGGCAAGATGCGGCACGAGCAGCACGTTCTCCAGCTTCAGCAAGTCGGCATCTACAGCCGGCTCGTGCTCGTAGACGTCGAGCGCCGCGCCGGCGAGCAGATGCTGCTGCAGCGCCCACGCCAGCGCCTCCTCATCGACGATCGGCCCGCGTGCGGTGTTGATCAGATACGCCGAACGCTTCATCCGGGTCAGCGCGCGCTTGTCGATCAGGTGCCGCGTCTCGTCGGTCAGCGGCACGTGCAGCGAGATGATGTCCGAGGTGAGCAGCAGCCGATCGAGCGACATCGGCTCCCCGCCCGGCACATCGACATCGCGCCGGGAGGTGTATGCCACCTTCATCCCGAACGCCGCGGCGCGCGCGGCAACGGCGCGGCCGACGCGGCCGGCGCCGACGACGCCGAGCTGCCGGCCGCGCAGTTCGCTGCCGAGCAGCAGATCGAGCGCCCACCCTTTCCACTCGCCGCGGCGCACCAGCCGCTCCCCCTCGGCCAGCCGCCGCGTGATCGCGAACATCAGCGCCCATGTGAAGTCGGCAACCGATTCGGTGAGCACGTCGGCGGTGTCGGTGACGACGATGCCGCGCGACCGGGCGCAGGCGACGTCGATGTTGTTGCATCCGGCGCCGACGTTGGCGATCACGTTCAGGCCGGGCGCGAGGTCGATCACCGGCTGGTCGATCAGATCGGTGGCCAGGCAGACGAGCGCGCGCGTGCCGGCGATGCGGGCGCGCAGCTCCGCAGCCGGGATCGCCGCGTCGCCGGTGTAGACGTCGACGTCGCCGACCGCCCGTAGCTTGCTCAGAACCGCGGACGGAAGCCGTCGTGTGACGAAAATCGCCGGTGTGACCATGCTCCGTAGCGCAGCCCTTCAGGGCTGCCGCGGCCTGGGCAGGCCTGAAGGCCTGCGCTACGAGACCGCGCCTTGTGCCGGCCGCTCAGTGTCCGAAGGATTGGCAGTAGCCGCAGTGATTGCACCGCACCGTCGGCTCGATCAGGCACGCGCCATCATCGTCGCCGCCGCGGACCAGCGGCAGGCGGATGAACGCGGCGTGCGCCAGGTAACCGGGCGGCGCGTCCGCCGGTGACGCGCCGCCTGGCAGATGACGGGCGATCGACTCCCGAATCATCGCGCGCAGCTCCTGCTCATTCATGGATCGCCACCGTATCGATGATGCCGACGATCGCCGCGTCGACCGGCGCCGCCTTGCGGCCGAGCGCCTCGCCGGCGGCGCGGCCTTCCATCACCACCAGGACTTTTTCCTCGACGCCGGCACCGACGCCGTCGATCGCCAGAATCGCGGTGCCGCGCGGCGTGTCGTCGATGTTCAGCGGCTGGACGAGCAGCAGCTTGGCGCCTTCGAACTTGCGATGCTTCTGCGTGGCGACGACCGTTCCGACCACTCGTGCAATCTGCATCAGCCGAGGTCCCAGTGGTCGACGATGCCGACGATGCCGGCGTCCACCGGCGGCTCGGCCGGATAGAACGGAAAGCTTGCCTCCTTGCCGCGGACGAAGAACACCTCTTCGCCGACGCCGGCGCCCACCGCGTCGACAGCAACGAGCGGCCGTCCCGCTGGCTGACGATCCGCCGTCAACGGCTGGACGACGAGCAGCTTGATCCCGATGAGGTTCTCGTCCTTGCGGGTCGCGACGACGTCGCCGATGACGCGGGCCAGCTGCATTACTCGCTCACCTCGATTGCGTCGATGATGCCGACGATCGCGGCGTCGACCGGCACGTCTTTCATCCCCGAGGCCATCCGCGCCGAGCTGCCGCTGACGACCAGCACGGTCTCGCCGACGCCGGCGTCGACGGTATCGACCGCGACGAGGTAATTGCCTTCAGCCTTGCCCCGCGGATCGATCGGCCGCACCACCAGCAGCTTGTTGCTGACGAGACGCGGATCTTTGCGGGTGGCGACGACGGTGCCGACGATCTTTGCCAGGAGCATGGGACGGGTTCGGCGTTCCGGGTTCGGGGTTCGGTGTTCTCGGTTCGGGGTTCTCGGTTCTAGGTTCTCGCTCTGGTGTTCGGCGGTTCTGGTTCTGCGGTTCCAGGAGAACCACAACCCGAGAACCTGGAACTGAGAACCCCGAACCCCGAACCCCGACTAGACTTTCACCGCGTTGGCCTTGCCGATCGGCAGCGCGTCCTCGAGGTTGGCGTGCGGCCGCGGGATGACGTGGACGGAGACGAGCTCGCCGACGCGGCGGGCGGCGGCGGCGCCGGCGTCGGTGGCCGCTTTCACGGCCGCCACGTCGCCGCGCACGATCGCCGTCACGTAGCCGGCGCCGATCTTCTCCCAGCCGACGAGCGTGACCTTGGCCGCTTTGACCATGGCGTCGGCCGCTTCGATCATCGCGACCAGCCCCTTGGTTTCGACCATCCCTAACGCCTCTCCCATTACGTGCTCCTTCTATCGCAATTGGCGGATTGCATCTTGAATCAAGGCGGAAAGCTCGCGGTATGTTAACCGAATTTCATCCGCCGCCTCCGCCGGCTGCGGCGGCCGCGCGCCGTAGCCCGCCCGCGACGTGCTTGCGAGCGAAGGCGTGCTGTCGCCGATCACATCAGGCACCAGGCGTTGTCCGTCACCCTGTGGCGCCTGCACCACCTGACACATCGCCGGGTTGCCCGAGTCGAGCACGGCCAGCGCTTCCGACGGATCGGCACAGATCGGCGCCGGCGACTTGATCCCGTAGGCGCCGCGCAGCCCCTGCAGCCGATCGACCTCTTCGCGGGCCAGCAGGTTCTCGCGGCCGAGCAGCCGCGCCACCAGGCTGATCTTCGCGAAGTGCTCGATCGTTTCCATCTTGTAGTACGCCGCGTAGAGATCGGCACCCGACGTGAGCGCGCCGTGGTTGGCGAGCAGCATACCGTCATGCGCCTTGATGTACTTGCGGACCGCCTCCGGCAGTTCCTTCGTCGACGGCGTCGCATACTCCGCGATCGGGATGCTGCCGAGCGTGGTCAGCACCTCGGCGAGCACCGCGCGATCGAGCGGGATCCCGGCCACCGCAAAGCCGGTGGCAATCGGCGGATGCGCATGGACCACCGCCTGCACATCCGGCCGCTGCCGATAGACCTCGAGATGCATCAACATCTCCGACGAAGGATCGCGCTCGCCCTGCAGCTTGCGCCCCTCGAGGTCGGTGATGCACATCATGTCCGGCGTCATGAACCCTTTGCAGACGCTCTTCGGGGTCATCAGCAGGCGATCGGATCCGAGCCGGACGCTGATGTTGCCGTCGTTGGACGCGGTGTAGCCGCGCGCGTACATGCGCCGGCCGACTTCGACGATGTCGGCGCGAAGCTGCGACTCGCTCATGCGGTGCGGCCCGAGCGCGACGGCTTGTACTTGTCGCGGCACGCGTCGGAACAGAAGTAGACGGTGGTGCTGCCGTCGGTGAGCGACAGCGCCCGCTCGGCGACCACGAAGGTGCCGCAGACCGGATCGCGGGCCATCTGCAGGCCGCGCTGCGGCACCTGCCGGCCGCGGCTGCCGCCCGACGCGCCCTCGACGATGCCGTCGAGCAGCCGCCACAACGCGCGGCCGATGAAGAAGGCGAGGATGATGAAAAGCGCCAGCCGCAGCAGCATCAGGATCCCGGCTTGCGCCCGCCGCCTCCGCTGGCCGGATGTGCCGACGCCAGGCTGTCCAGCGCACGCTTCGCGGCCTGGGCCTCCTGGCTGCCCGGCGCGACTTCCATCACCTTCTGCCACGCCTGCATCGCGCCCTCGAGATCCTGCTTGCCGAAGGCGCGCACGATGCCGAGGTTGAGCAGCGTCTTGGCGTGCTTGGGATCGATCTTCAACGAGCGGTCGAACTGCTCGAGCGCTTTGTCCGCCTGGTTCGAATAGTAGTAGCAGACGCCGAGGTCAGTGCTGACGTCGACGTTGTTCGGCGACAGCTTCAACGCCTCGCTGTACCACTTGATTGCCTCGTCGTAGCGTTCGGCGTCGAAGTAGAGATTGCCGAGCTCGATGCGCGGCGTCGCATTCGAGGCTTCGCGCTCGGCGACGTTCTTGAGCGCGTTGACCTTGGTGTCGTCGAGGACGGCGGCCCGGGTCGAAGGCGCGGTGCCGGACGCAGGCGCAGCCGATTGCGTCTGCTGCGGCGGCCCGCCGGGACGCATCGTCGCCTGCTGCGCGCCGATCACCCAGCCGGCGATCAAGCCGAACAGAACACCCGCGATGCCGAAGGCGACGGCGTCACTTTTCATGAGAACCACGGATCATATCAGAGCGCCACTTCTGGCCGCGTTGATGGCAGGCCTGAAGGCCTGCACTACGGAACCTCGCTCGTCGACACGTCGCGTAGCGCACCCTTCAAGGCTGCCCGGGTCGTGTAGCGCAGCCCTTCAGGGCTGCCCGGGTCGTGTAGCGCAGCCCTTCAGGGCTGCCCCAGGACCTCGAGGTACTCGCCGACGACGGTGCGCAGGCCGACAAACAGCGCACGGGACATGATGGCGTGGCCGATCGACACCTCGTCGAGGAACGGCAGGTCGCGGAAGACGACCAGGTTCGCGAGATCGAGGTCGTGGCCGGCATTGATGCCGAGGCCGAGGCCGTGCGCGTAGCGGGCCGCCTCGGCGTAGCGCGTGAAGGCGCGCCGACCGAGGTCCGGCCCCTGCTCGAAGGCGCGCGCGTACGGCTCGGTGTAGAGCTCGATTCGATCGCCGCCGACGGCGGCCGCCCACTGAATCGGTTCGGGCACCGGATCGACGAACAGGCTGACGCGGACGCCGCGCGCGTGCAGCCGGTCGATTGTGTACGGCAGCTGTTCCGTCGCCGGGCCCGGTTGCCAGCCGGCCTGGCTGGTGATCTCGCCGGGAATCACCGGAACGAGCGTGCACTGATCCGGCCGAACTTCCTCGACGAGCGCGATCAGATCCGGCCTCGGATCACCTTCGATGTTGAATTCGATCGGCGATGGCTGCGCGCGCAGCAGCGCGGCGATCTCGCGGACGTCGGCGGTGGTGATGTGGCGCTGATCGGCACGCGGATGGACCGTGATGCCCGGCGAGCCGGCGTCGATGCACACCTGCACCGCTTCGACGACGCTCGGCACCCGCCCGCCGCGCGAGTTGCGCAGCGTCGCGACTTTGTTGACGTTCACGGAGAGCTTCGCCATGTCTCACTGCGCTCGAGTTGGGGCTCGAGGTGGGGGCTCGCTGTCTTCACGAAGTACGTGGCCGTTCGACCCGCCCGCCTGACCCGCCAGACCTGCCCGACCTATCCCAAGTGCTCTTTCACCACGTCGACAATTTCCTGGGCCCAGCCGCGAATCTCGTCCTGCTGCCTGCCCTCGAGCATCACCCGCAGCAGCGGCTCGGTGCCCGAATAGCGGACCAGGAGGCGGCCCTGCCCGGCGACGCGCGCTTCGACGTCCGCGATCACGGCGGCGATGGCCGGCACGCTCTTCAGCTCTGTCCGCTCGCGGACGCGCACGTTCAACAGCACCTGCGGATAGGTCGTCAGGTCGCGCGCGAGATCGGCAAGCGTTCGTCCGGTGAGCGCGACGGTCCGCAGGACGTTCAGCGCCGTGCAGAGGCCGTCGCCAGTAAACAGATAGTCCGAGAAGATGATGTGACCCGACTGCTCGCCGCCGAGCGTCAAATCGCGATTGAGCATCTCCTCCATCACGTACTTGTCGCCGACCGCGCAGCGCACCAGCTCGATGCCCAGCGGCTTCAGCGCCAGCTCCAGGCCGATGTTGCTCATCACGGTCGCGACGATCGCGTTGCCCTTGAGGCGTCCCTCCGCCTGCAGCTGCCGGCCGCACATCAGCAGCACCGCGTCGCCGTCGACGATGTGCCCTTCGTCGTCGACGAAGATCGCGCGGTCGCCGTCGCCGTCGAACGCCACGCCCATGCGGCAACCGTGCTCGACCACCGTCCGCGCCAGCAGTTCGGGATGCGTCGACCCGCATTTCAGGTTGATGTTGCGGCCGTCCGGCTGATCGCCGACCACGGTCAGGCTCATCCCGAGGCCGCTGAACAGCTGCGGCGCGACGGTCGTGGTCGCGCCGTTCGCGCAGTCGATCGCCAGCGGAAATCCGGCCAGCGGCAGGCCGTGCAGCACGGCGCGCAGGTGTTCGAGGTAGGCGCCGACGAGATCTTCGTGCGGGACATGCGCCGGCTCGCCGGCTCGCGCGGTCCACGAGCGGTCGGCGATGATCGCCTCGACCTCGCGCTCGACGCGCTCGGTGAATTTCTCGCCGCGGCCGGAGAACACCTTGATGCCGTTGTCTTCGAACGGATTGTGCGAGGCCGAAATGACGACGCCGGCGTCGTAGCCGCTGGTCCGCGTCAGATAGGCGATGGCCGGCGTCGGCACCACGCCGGCGCTGGTCACAATCGCGCCCTCGCCGGACGCGCCGTGCGCCAGCTCCGCTTCAATCCACGCGCCCGACTCGCGCGTGTCGCGGCCGACGAGGATCTGCATCGGTCGATTCAGCGCTGCCGCTGAACCGGGGGCGACCGCGGCACGCACCAGCGCGGCGCCGAGGCGACGGACCGTTGCCGGATCGAGCGGGTGCCGGCCGGCGGTCCCGCGAACGCCGTCGGTGCCGAACAAACGAGGAGCCGCGTCACTGTTTGCCACTGCTGATGCGCACCTGCACGGTTGCGGGCTCAATCCGCGTCACGCCCACGTCGGGCGACGAGGTGGCGCGCACGTCGAGCGAATTGTACTGACCGGGGCCGAGCCCGGCGAGATCGATGAAGGCGACGATGTCGTCGGCGTCGAAGTGGTTGAGCGCGTTGCGGTCGCCGCGCAGCGTCAGATCGACCGTCGAGGGCATCGCCTCGGCCTGGAGATTGGGCGCGACGTTGCGCAGATGCACCGGCCGATGGCGCAGCGTCCGCTCGAGCGGCGCCGGGACGATCTGGACGGTGACGGTCGCCGAGCGCGCCGTTTTCAACCGCAGCGACGGATCGAGCAGGCCGAGGGTCACCGACTGCCGCACGTTCGCCTTGGCGCCGGTCACCGGCACCGGCTCGGTGAGCACTTCGGTGGCGCGCTCCACAGCGCTTTCGGGCCCGATCACTTCCACGGTCTTTGGTTCGGCGGCCAGCTCGCCGACTGCGTAACCGGGCGCCGGCCGGCCATCGACGGCCGGGACGACCTTGACCTCGCGCGTCGACGACGCTTCGAACGTCAACCCGACCGACGACGGGAGCAGCTGCACGACTTCGACGCCGAACGGCACGCGCACCTGATCGGGCGTCAGCGGAAACAACCGCCGTCCGGGCCGCGCCGTGCGCAGATCGAGCACGGCGACGACGTCGCCGGGACCGACGCGGCTCAGTGTTCCCGACGCGCCGCGGACGCGCACGTCGATGGTCGCCGGCACGTCGCCGAGCAACTCGAGGCCGTTGGGGATCTGCTGGAGCTCGAGGGGAATTCGCAGGCCGCGCTCTACCGTCTCTTCACCGGAGACGACCATCCACAGCAGCAGGGCCAGGCCGAGCGACAGCACCTTCAACCCGAAGTGGCGGAACGGCCACGCCACCGCGCGCCTCGACAGCCTCACGTGTACTGCACCTGGCGCGCCGGCGCGCGATCGTCGCGCTGCAGGA
>Ga0070686_100000715_pt1 | contig 19307 bp, 16 predicted proteins | sample KBSS23LmetaG_FD_65654 | JGI IMG/M metagenome (GOLD analysis project Ga0070686, IMG submission 65654) | Switchgrass rhizosphere microbial communities from Kellogg Biological Station, Michigan, USA - KBS S2-3L metaG | ecosystem: Host-associated > Plants > Roots > Rhizosphere ... | reverse complement strand
TGCTGGCCACCTTCGCCCGCGAGCGCGCCCGCGTGCCCGAGATGGATCCCGCGTTCGCGCTGGCGTTCGACGGGCGACTCGCCGGCGAGCTGCGGGCAGCGGGGGCCGACGTCCACGTGGTGGGCGCGGCGCGGCTCAGCCGGCCCTGGACGGTGTGGCGCGCGCGGCTCCACCTCCGCGCCGCCATCCTCCAGGCGCGGCCCGAGGTGGTGGTCCTCCACTCCGCGTGGACGTGGGCGGTCTTCGCGCCCGCGGTGTGCCGCGCACGGCTCCCCGCGGTGTTCTGGCTGCACGACGCCGTCAGCGGCGACGGGGCCGAGCGGATGGCGCGGCGCACGCCGGCGCGGCTCGTGGTGTGCACCAGCGAATACGTGCGCGGCACGCTCCCCCGGCTCTTTCCGCACGCGCGCGGCGAGGTGGTGTATCCATCCGTTCCCGCACCCGCCGACCTGTCGCCTGAGCGCGCCGCGGTGCGCGCCGAGCTGGACACGGCGGCGGATGCGGTGGTGATGGTGCAGGCCAGCCGCATGGAGCCGTGGAAGGGGCACCGCGTGCACCTGGAGGCGCTGGGCCGCCTGGCGGGCGACGCGCGCTGGACCTGCTGGCTGGCCGGCGGCGCCCAGCGCCCGGCCGAGCTGCGCCACCTGGGCGAGATGCGCGCGCTGGCGGGGCGGCTGGGGATCGGCGGCCGCGTGCGCTGGCTGGGCGAGCGCGCCGACGTGCCCCGCCTGCTGGCCGCCGCCGACGTGCTGTGCCAGCCCAACCTGGGCCCGGAGCCCTTCGGGATGACCTACGTGGAAGCGATGCACGCCCGACTGCCCGTGGTGGCCGCCGCGACCGGCGGCGCCACCGAGATCGTCACCCCCGGCACCGGCATCCTGGTGGCCCCCGGCGACCCCGGCGCGACCTCGGAAGCGCTGCGCAGGCTGACGGACGACGCGGAACTGCGGGCGCGCCTGGGCGCCGCGGGGCCGGCGCGCGCCCGCGAGCTGTGCGACCCCGCGCGGCAGATGAGCCGCCTGCACGGCATCCTCCGCGAGGCACGCGCGTGACGCACCCGGGCGTGGAGGAGCGCGCGCGGCGCAGCCTGGGCACCAGCGGCGAGGCCATCTACCGCATGGTGGCCCGGGCGGTCGCCGACCGCCACCCCGGCGGCGGCACGCTGGTGGACGTGGGGTGCGGGAGCGGCCGCCTGTGGCCCTTCGTCCACGACCGCTTCGAGCGCTACGTGGGGGTGGACGCGGTGCGCTACGACGGGTTTCCGGAGGATGGCGAGTTCGTGGCGGCGGACCTGGATTCCGCCGGGCTTCCGCTGGAGCCGGGGTCGGCCGACGTGGCGGTGGCGGTGGAGACCGTCGAGCACCTGGAGAACCCGCGGGCGCTGATGCGCGCGCTGGTGCGGCTGGCGCGGCCGGGCGGGTGGGTGCTGGTGACCACCCCCAACCAGCTTTCGCTGCTGAGCCGCGCCACCCTGCTGGCCCGCGGCGAGCACAACGCCTTCCGCGACGGCCAGTATCCCGCGCACATCACCGCGCTGCTGGAGGTGGACCTGCGCCGCATGGCCGCCGAGTGCGGGCTGGCCGAGGTGGAGGTGCGCTACAGCGGGAGCGGCCGCCTGGTGCTGACCGGCGCGCACTACCCGCGCTGGATGTCGCGGCTGTGGCCGCGCGGCCTGTCCGACAACGTGCTGCTGGCGGGGAGGAAGCCGTGAACGCGCCGCGGACGATGGAGGGGGTGGACGCCGCCGCCCCGCGCGCGGCCGACGTCTGGGCGTCGCCGCCGTGGGAGGCGAAGCGCGAGCCGCGCTCGGCGCCGCTGGTGCAGGGCTTCGTGCTGCTGCTGCTGGGGTGCCAGGTGGCGCTGCTGGTGCCGGGGATCGGGCCGCTGCGCATGTTCGTGCGGGTGGCGGCGTTCGGGTTCTCGCTGGTGCTGGTGGCGGCGGTGCGCGGGCGGGGGCGGCGCCACCCGGCGTACCTTCCCGCGGTGCTCACCATGGGCGTGCTGCTCCTGTCGCTGGCCAGCCCCGACACCTTCAACATGACCGCGGGGGCGGCGCAGGCCGCGCTGTACCTTGCGGTGCTGGGGCCGGTGTTCTGGGCGTCGCGGCTGGCGCCCGACATCCGCGCGGTGCGGCAGACGGTGATGATCCTGTGGGTGTTCCACACGGCCAGCGCCGTGCTGGGCGTGCTGCAGGTGTACTTCCCCGGCCAGTTCCAGCCCCAGGTCTCCAGCATCATCATGTCCAAGGGGCACGGCTACCTCACCAGCCTGATGATCACCACCGCCACCGGACAGCGCGTGTTCCGGCCGATGGGGCTCACCGACATCCCCGGCGGCGCCTCGGTGTCGGGGCTGTACGCGGTGCTGTTCGGCACCGGCTTCTTCCTCACCCGGCGCACGCCGTGGATGATGGCGGCAGCCGCCGCCAGCATGGCCGCGGGGTTCACCTGCCTGTACCTGTCGCAGGTGCGCTCGGTGCTGCTGATGACGGGGGTGGCGCTGTCGGTGGTGGTGCTGGTGCTGGCCTGGCGCCGCGACCTGCCGCGCCTGGCCATGCTGGGCGGCGCGGCGGCGATCGTGGCGGTGGGCGGCTATTCGGTGGCCATGGCCATGGCGGGGCCCACGGTGGCCCGGCGCATGGCCTCGCTCACCGCCCAGCGCCCCGGCGCCGTGTACTACAACGAGCGCGGCCGCTTCTTCGCCGACGCCTTCACCAAGACGCTTCCCGAGGCGCCGCTGGGGCGCGGGCTGGGGCACTGGGGGATGACGGCCACCTACTTCGGCGGCGGCGAAGACCCGCACGCCACCTGGGTGGAGATCCAGTGGGCCGGGTGGATCGTGGACGGCGGCGCGCCGCTGGTGATCCTGTACTGCATCACCCTGATCGTGTCGCTGCTGGCGGTGTGGCGGGTGGCCCGCGGACGCGCGCCGCCCGGCGCCCCGGATCTCCCCTTCTGGGGCACCGTGGTGCTGGCGCACGGCATCGGCGCCTTCGCCCTCACCTTCTCGTTCCCGCTGTTCGTGTCGCAGCCGGGGATGGAGTTCTGGCTGCTGAACGCGCTGCTGCTGGCCGCCGCCCGTCCCGCGCCGGCGCCCCGCGCGCCGGTGTTCGTGGCCGCGCGCGCGCCGTGAGCGGCCAGGGACCGGCCACGCGCGCGTCAGAAGGCGCCGGCGCAGCGCCCCAGGTGAGCGTGGTGATCCCCACGCACGACGGGCGCGAGCGGGTGCCGCAGGTGCTCGACTCGCTGCAGGCCGAGGCTGGCGGCGTGCGCTTCGAGGTGGTGGTGGTGGACAACGCGTCGCGCGACGGCACGGGCCCCGCGGTGGACGGCGGGGCCGAGGCGGCGGCGCTGCGCGGGCGCGGCGTGGCCGTGCGGGTGGTGCGCGAGGAGCGCGCGGGGCTCACCCACGCCCGGGCGCGCGGGGTGGCCGAGGCGCGCGGGGATGCGGTGTGCTTCCTGGACGACGACAACCTGGTTCAGCCCGGCTACCTGGCCTGCGGCGTGGCCGCGCTCGCCGACCCGTCGGTGGGGTTGCTCACCTCGCGCGTGTTCCCGCGCTACCGCCGGGCGCCGAGCGCCGCGGTGGAGCGGCGCGAGCACCTGCTGGCCATCAACCACCGCCTGGGCGACGAGGTGCTGGACTGGGGCGCGGCGCCCACGGTGGCGCCCACCATCGGCGCGGGGCTGTGGGTGCGGCGCTCGGCCTTCGCCGCCGCGCAGGGGGCCGCCGCGGGGCAGGTGCTGTCGGACCGCATGCCCGGCTCGCTCTCGTCCGGCGGCGACGTGGAGCTGGGGGTGGCGGTGGGCCGGGCGGGGTTCCGGCGGGTGTACGTGCCCTGCCTGCGCCTGTGGCACCTGATCCCCCCCGAGCGGGTGCGCACGCGCTACTTCTGCCGCCTGATCTACGGGATCGTGCGCAGCAGGCTGGCGGTGGAGGCGCTGTACGAGGGGCGCGGCGGCTCGCCGCGCGACCGTGCGGCGGCGCTGGCGCGGCTGCTGGGCGCCACCGCTGCCGTCCCCGCGCTGCTCACCCGGCCCGACGGGCCGCGCGAGGCGCTGTTCGTGCTGGTGAGCCGCTGGGCCGAGCTGCGGGGGCCGCTGCGTGAGCGCATCTAGCCGCCCGCCGTTGACCTCTCCGCCGTCCCCGGCCGCAGCCCCGGTCGACGTCTCGGCCGACGCGTCCGCCGCCGCCTCGGCCGACGCATCCACCCGCCCCGCGTGGCTGGTGGCCGCGGGCGACTTCGTGGTGACGGGGGGGATGGACGCGGCCAACCATGCGCTGGCCGCGTATCTCGCCCGCTCCGGCCGCGAGACGCACCTGGTGGCGCACCGCGTGGCGCCGGACCTGGCCTCGCTTCCCGGCGTCCACGTGCACCGCGTGCCGCGGCCGCTGGGCTCGCACCTGCTGGGTTTTCCGCTGCTGGACGCGGCGGCGCGGCACCGGGCGACGTCGAGCACTACGCATCGGGCCGTGTCCGTCCATGTCGATTCGAGCACGCTGGTGACGCTCGCGAACGGCGGCAACTTTCCCGGCCGCGCCACCTGGCTGCACTACGTCCACGCGGCGTACCGGCCCGAGATCGCCGGGCGGCGGCTGCGGCGCGTGGTGGCGGCCGCCGCGCGCTGGAAGGCGCTGCGCGACGAGCGCGCGGTCGCGTCGCGGGCGGCCGTCGTGATCGCCAACTCGGCCCTCACCGCGCGCCACGCGGTGGAGCTGCTGGGGGCCGACCCGGCCCGCGTGCACACCGTGTACTACGGCGCCGACCCCGACCGTTTCCGTCCTCCGACGGCGGAGGAGCGGGCACGGGCACGGGCGGCGCTGGGGATGGGCGAGGACGCGCCGGCGCTGGCGTTCGTGGGCGCGCTGGGCGACCGGCGGAAAGGGTTCGACACGCTGTTCCGTGCCTTCGTCTCCCTGTCCAGCGAGGGAGGGTGGGATGCGACGCTGCTGGTGGCGGGGGCGGGGGGCGAGCTGGAGGCGTGGAAGCGGCGGGCCGAGGAGGCGGGGCTGTCGCGGCGCATCCGCTTCCTGGGCTTTCGCGCCGACGTGCGCGAGGTGCTGTTCGCGGCGGACGGCCTCGTATCCCCCACGCGCTACGAGGCGTACGGGCTGGCGGTGCAGGAGGCGATCTGCACCGGGCTCCCCGCCGTCGTCAGCCGCGCGGCGGGGGTGGCCGAGCGCATCTCGTCTCCCCTGGACGCGCTGCTGCTGGACGACGCGGAGAGTGCGGAGGAGCTGGCCGAGCGGCTGCTGGCGTGGCGCGCCGGGGTGGAGGCGCACCGGGCGGCGGCGCTGGAGCTCGCGGCCACGCTGCGCGCGTGGACGTGGGATCACATGGCGGCCCGCATCGTGGACATCGTGGAGAGCCACCGGTAGCTTCAGCGCACATGAACACCACCGACTCCCCGGTAGAACCTGCCCACGCGGGCTTCACGCCCGTCGCCGCCTGCTGGGTGTGCGGCGGCCACGCGCTGGCGCCGGTGCACACCGCGGTGTTCGAGCTGTCGGAATACCGGCGGCAGGACCCCGAGCTGGCTCGCTACACCGGCGCCACCGTGCGCATCGCGCGCTGCGCGGCGTGCGGCTTCGGCCAGCCCGAGGCGATGCCGGCGCTGCCCGACTTCTTCGGGCGGATGTACGACCAGCGCTGGTCGGCCGAGTGGATGGAGACCGAGTTCACCTCGGGCTACAAGGACCTGATATTCCGCACCGTCCTCCAGCGGCTGGAGGAGCGCCTGCACGGCCGGCGCACGCTGCTGGACCTGGGCGCCCACGTGGGCCGGCTGATGCAGGTGGCGGCGGGACGCGGCTGGGCGGCCGAGGGGGTGGAGCTGAACCCGTCCACCGCGGCGTACGCGGCGCGGGCCACGGGGCTGCCGGTGCACCGCATGGACGCGGCCGAGCTGTCGTCGGGCGGCCGGCGCTGGGCGGCGGTCACGCTCATCGACGTGCTGGAGCACATCCCGCAGCCGGTGGACGCGCTGCGGGCGGCGCGCACGGTGCTGGAGCCCGGCGGCTGGATCGCGGTGAAGGTGCCGCATGGGCGGGTGCAGCTGCGCAAGGAGCTGCTGCGCGCCCGGCTGCGCCCCGGCTACCGCGCCACCGTGGCCGACAACCTGGTGCACGTGAACCACTTCGGCGTGCGCTCGCTGGCCCTGGCGCTGGAGCGCGCCGGGTTCGACGACGTGCACGTGGAGATCGCCGCGCCCGAGGTGATGCCCGCCGCCGGAGCCATGCGCACGCTGTCGAACGCGGTGCGCCTCGCCACGTGGAAGCTGGGGAGCGTGCTGCCGCGCGGCGTGGAATCGCCGCTGTCGCTGCACCTGCAGGCGTACGCGCGGAAGGGGTAGGCTCTGGGTGCTGGGTGCTGAGTGCTGGGTGCTGAGTGCTGGGTCGCGGCCCCTCCGCCAGCCGCTGCCCCCGCTCGGCGGGAGATGGGGGAACTGCGAAACGCAGGTCGCATCTTGGCTTGCGACCCAACGGTGATGCCGCGGCCGCAGTCCGCGAAGGCGGACTTCCCGAAGTTCCAGCCCCGGGTTTCAACCCGGGGTTTCCAGCGGACGCCCGATGCTTCGCAACCCGCAGCGATGCCCGCGTGGGAGTCCGCGAAGCGGACTTTGGGCCGTTGTTGCAGCGATTTCAATCGCCCCGAGCCAGTCCCGATCCCGATCCAGTCCTGATCCAGATCCAGATCGGGTGACTGATCCTGACGCGACCCGATCCCGATCTGATCTGATCTGATCTGATCCTGATCTGATCCTGAGCTGATCCTGATCCCGATCGGTCACCGATCCTGACGCGACACGATCCCGATCCTGACCGATCCCGATTCCTCCCAATCCGCCCCGGCTCCGCGCTTTGACCGATCCCCAGCTTTCCGTCATCATCCCCACGCACGACAACCTGGAGCTGCTGCGCCGCTGCCTGGACGGGTGGCGCCGGCATGCCAGCGGGCAGCCCGTGGAGCTGATCGTGATCGAGGACGGCTGCACCGACGGGACGCCCCGGTACCTGCGCGAGGCCGCGGCCGGCGACTGGGGCCGCCGCCACCTGCGCTGGGTGCACACCGACGACGTGCACGAGCTGATGTGCACCAACCGCGGCCTGGCCGAGGCGCGCGCGCCGCTGGTGATGAGCTGGCACGACGACATGTTCCTGCAGGCCGCGTGGTTCGTGCCCGAGCTGCTCGCCACCTTTCGCGACATCCCCGAGATCGGCCTGATGTCGCTGAGCCGCGGGCTCACCTTCACCCCGCTGGACGAGCCGCTGGAGAGCTGGCACGACACCGTGGACTGGCGCCGCGTGCAGAGCACCATCGGCCCGGCGCCGCTGAACTGGGGGCGCGTGTACGAGGTGGATGGGGTGATGCGGCCGTGGGTGGTCCGCCGCGAGTGCGTGGAGCGGGTGGGGCCGCTGGACGAGGCGTTCCGCCCCACCGAGTGGGACGAGGTGGACCTCTGCTACCGCATCCGCGCGGCGGGATGGAAGATCGCCACGCACGGCTTCGAGCGTGACGGCGCCTACCTGCACGCGGTGAGCTCCACCCTGGGCCGCACGCCCTCGGAGCGGAGGATGGCGCTGGGGCTGCGCAACGCACGCATCTTCTTCGACCGCTGGGGCGGCACCATCGGCCGCGAGCACCCGCGCCGCCGCACCAGCTGGCGCCGCCGCGCCACGGCCGCCGGGTGGGCGGGCACGCTGAGGCAGATCGGGCGCTACGTGGCCGGCGCGAGGCCGCGCGCGTGAGCCGCACGCGCCGCGCGGGGATCACCGCGCTCTTCGGCTACGCGCAGTTCGCGCTGGCGCTGGTCTCGGGGATCGCGATCATCCCCTTCGTGCTGAGCCGGGTGCGCACCGACCAGTACGGCGTGTGGCTGGCCTTCGGCGAGGTGCTGGCCTACTCGTCGATGGTGGACCTGGGGGTGGTGGGCGTGGTCCCCTGGCTGGTGGCCGAGAACGACGGCCGCGGCGACCGCGAGGCCATCCGCTCGGTGCTGGCGGCGGCGGTGCTCTTCTCGTCGGTGGCCGCGGCCGTGTTCCTGGCGCTGGCGGCCGGCGCGCTGCGGCTGGCGCCGTCGCTGGCCCATCTCCCGCCCGCGCTGGCCCAGAGCGCCACCGGGCCGCTGCTGATGCTGGCCGTGCTGATGGCCGTGGCGATGCCGCTGCGCGCCTTCACCGCGGCGCTGGTGGGGCTGCAGGACGCCACCTTCGCCGGACTGCTGGGGATGGCGCAGCTGGCGCTGGGGGTGGCGCTCACCATCGGCCTGCTGCTGGCGGGGCAGGGGCTGTACGCGCTGGCCGCCGCGGCGTCGGTGCCGGGGCTGGTGGTGGCGGTGGCCAGCCTGGTGCGCCTGCGCGTGCTGGCCCCCGACCTGCTGCACGGCTGGCGGCTGCCGTCGCGCGCGGTCTTCCGCGCGGTGAGCGCGCAGGGGCTGGGCTCGTGGACGGCGGGGCTGGGGTGGCGGATGGTGGCGGCCAGCGACAGCGTGGTGATCGTGTCGATGATGGGCCCGGCGGCCGCCGTGGTCTATGCCCTGACGGCCAAGATGGGCACGATCGGGATGCAGATGAGCTGGCAGCTTCCCGACGCGGCGCTGGTGGGGCTGGCGCAGCTCAAGGGCGAGGGCCGGGCCGACCGCGTGCGCGCGGTGACGGTGCAGCTGCTGCGCCTGCTGCTGGTGGCGTCGGGTGGGGTGGCGTGCGCGGTGGTGGCGCTCAACCCCGCGTTCGTGTCGCTGTGGGTGGGCCCCGGGCGCTTCGGCGGGATGGCGCTGAACGCGATGATCGCGGCGGTGATCCTGTCGCACTCGCTGTCGCACGGGCTGTTCACCACCAGCGCCACGCTGGGCACGCGCGTGCAGGCCGGGTGGGCGTCGCTGGCGCAGGGCGCGGTGAACCTGGGCGCGGCGCTGCTGCTGGGGCGCGTGCTGGGGCTGGCCGGCGTGGCCCTGGCGGCGGTGGTGAGCACCGCGCTGGTGGCCTACCCCGCCGGCGTGTGGATGCTGCGCCGCACCACGGGGATGGGCCAGGCCGAGCTGTGGAGCAGCGCGCTGGGGCCGTGGACGTGGCGCGCGGCCGGGCTGCTGCTGCTGGGCGGCGCCGTGGCGGTGCTGGGCGCGCGCGTGTCGCCGTGGCTGCCCATGGCGCTGGCGCCCGTGCTGGGGCTGCTGTACCTGTGGGTGATGCGCCCGCTCTACGCAGACCTTCCCCTGCCGGCCAGGGTCCGGCCGTGGCTGGTGAAGCTGCGGCTGGTTCCGGGGGAGTGAGGGGCGGGAGTGCTGGGTGCCGAGTGCTGATTGGATCCCAGGTCGGAGCGGGATTCGGCGGATGCGTCGCCGGCCGCGATCCATCGCGATGTCGGCGTGGGAGCCCGCGAAGCGGACTCCGGGCCGTCGTAGCCGCGACTTCCCGTCGCCCTCGCGACCTCGGGGTACGATCGATCTTCTCATCATGCGCGGGGATGCCGATGGCGAAGCTGATGTGGATGCGCGTGCCGGGGCCGGGGCCGGGGCAGGGGCCGGGGTCTGTGTCCGCCGCCCCGCCGACGGGGGGGCGGTGACGACGCCGGCTCTTCCCGGCTCGCCCGCGTTCCGCGTGGGGAAGGCCGTGCGCGACGTGATCTCGGACGCGGCGGGCGCGGCGGCGGCGCGCTGGCTGCCGGCAGAGCGCGCGGTGGCCGCCGCCGGCCGCGCGCTGCACGGGCGGTCGCGCGTGTTCGACCTCCTCTACCGCCGCACGGTGGAAACGCTGGAGGCGCGGCGCCCCGCGGCCGGGCCGGTGTTCCGGCCCATGCGGCTGGGGCCGGTGGAGGTGCAGGGCGACGTGAGCCACTTCAGCTTCGGCACCACCTACTTCCAGCGCGGCGGCTACGAGGCCGAGACGGTGGCGCTCTTCGCCCGCGTGCTGCGCCCGGGCTGCACCGTGGTGGACGTGGGCGCCAACCACGGCTACTTCACCGTGCTGGCGGCGGCGCTGGTGGGCGAATCCGGGCGGGTGGAGGCGTTCGAGCCCAACCCCGCCGTGGCCGCCGCCCTGGCCCAGGTGCTGGCACGCAACGGCGTGGCCGGCCGCGTGCCCGTGCACCCCGTGGCGCTCTCCGACCACGAGGGCCACGCCGAGTTCTTCGTCTCGGTGTCTCCCGTCAACGACGGCCTTTCGTCGCTGCTGGCCTCGGCCGACGCCATCGAGCACGGGGTGATCCGCGCCGACCACTCCATCCGCGTGCCCACGCTCACCTTCGACGCGTTCGCCGAGCGCGCGGGGCTGGGGCGCGTGGACCTGCTGAAGATCGACGTGGAGGGCGCCGAGTCGATGGTGCTGGCGGGGATGGAGCGCACGCTGGCCGAGCGCCCGCCGCTGCGCATCGTGTGCGAGACCACGCCGGGCGACGAGGCCACGCGCGTGCTCACCGCCCGCGGCTACGCGGTGCGCCCGCTCGACAACCCGCGCGGCGGCCACGGCAACTACCTCTTCACCGCGGCCGATGCCACGTGAGCCGCACCCGCCGCTGCGCGCGCTGTTCGTCAACACTGGGATCCTGGGCCACCGCTCGGTGGCACACGTGATCGACACCGCCCTGCGCGCCCAGCGCGGGATCGACCCGGTGCGAATGGACCTGTCCACTGGGCTGTCGGCCCGCGAGCGGGTGGTGCGGCGGCTGCTCACGCTGGGGCCGCGGCCGGCGTCGCCTGCGGGGGCGCTGACCGCGGCGCGCTTCCGCCACGAGCTGAACGCCGGCCTCACCGCCGCGCGCCGCATCGGCGCGCTGGAGCGGCGGGGCGAGCGCTTCGACGCGATCCACTTCCACACGCAGGCGGCCGCGTGGGCCAGCCTGGGCCGTATGCGCCGCACGCCGTCCATCGTCTCCATCGACATCACCCAGCGGCTGGCGATGCTCGAGGCGCCGCGCGGGCTGGCCCGCCGCGACTACGCGCCCAACGCCGCGTGGGACCGGCGCGTCTTCCGCGCGGCCGCCGCGATCGTGGCCACGTCGCGCTGGGCGGCCGACGACCTGGCGCTGGACCTGCCGGAGTGCGCCGGGCGGGTGCACGTGATGCCGTATCCCGTGCCGCTGGAGGGGTTCGACGCGGCGTGGGGCGAGGAGCGGCGCGTCCGGCCGGCGCAGGCTCCCGTGCGCGTCCTGTTCGTGGGCGGCGACTTCGGGCGCAAGGGCGGGGCGGAGCTGCTGGCGGCGTGGCGCGCGGCCGAGCTCGGCGGCCGGGCGCGGCTGACGCTGGTCACCGAGTCGCCGCTGGGCGAGGCGGCGTTGCCGGCGGGGGTGGAGGTGCGGCGCGGGGTGCGCGCCTACACGCCCGAGTGGTTCGCGCTGTGGAGGGAGGCCGACGTGTTCGCGCTCCCCACGCGCGGCGAGGCGTTCGGGATGGTGTTCCAGGAGGCCGCGGCGGCCGGGCTCCCCAGCATCGGCACCGCCATCAACGCCATCCCCGAGATCGTGGTGGACGGCGAAAGCGGGATCCTGGTGCCGCCGGGCGACGTGCCCGCGCTGGCGGAAGCGCTCACGGCGCTGGTGACCTCTCCCGAGAAACGGAGCGCGATGGGTGCGGCGGCGCGGAGGCACATCGAGACGGCCGGCTCGGTCGCGCGCTACGGCGAGCGGCTGGCGTGGCTGATCCGCACGGTGGCGGGGGGTAACCATGGATGAGCCGCGGGTGGCCGAGAGCAGCGCCTATCGCACGCCCACGATGCTGGAGGGGCTGGGCGCGCGCGTGGGCCGCATGCTGCCCGAGGGCGGCGTGCGCCGCGCGCTGCGGGCCGCGTACCGCCTGGCTGTGCGCCTGCGCACCGGCGGCAGCGTGACCGCGCGGCTCCCCGGCGGCGAGGCGGTGCGGCTGCTCCCCGAGTACCGCTTCGTCACCTGGAACGGGCCTGAGTACGAGGCGTTCCGCGCCGCCGCGCACCCCGGGGCGGTGGCGCTGGACGTGGGCGCCAACGTGGGCGCCTACACGCTGCTGCTGGTCCAGTGGGTGCGCCCGGGCGGCCGCGTGTTCGCCTTCGAGCCCGCGCCCGAGGCATTCGGCGGGCTTTCCGCGCACGTGCGGCTGAACGGGTTGGGAGATGGGGTGACGTGCGTGCGGGCCGCGGCCTCTTCCTCCACCGGCACGGCCACGCTGGCGGTGGACGGGCTGAGCGGTGCCAACCGGCTGGACGCGTCGGCGGGGGGCGAGCGGGTGGAGACGGTGACGCTGGACGACTTCTGCCGGCGCGAGGGCGTTCGCCCGTCGTTCATCAAGATCGACGTGGAGGGCGCCGAGCTGGACGTGCTCCGCGGCGCGAGGGAGACGATCCGCGAGGGCGGCAGCGCGCTGGCGCTGTTCGTGGAGATGCACCCCACCATCTGGCGCGAGATGGGGATCACCGCGGCAGACGTGCGTGCCGAGATCGAGGCGCAGGGCCTGCGCGCCGTGCCGCTGCGTGACGACGTGGACGACCCGTGGGCGCTGGAGGGCGAGTGCCTGCGCCTGGTGCGGCGGTGAGGGTGGGCACATGGGTCGAGATCGGAACGCGCCGATGAGCACGACCGTGGAGGTCCGGTTTCTCCGCTTCACGCCACGCACCTGGCCGCTGGCGGCGCTCGCCGTGCTGGTGATCGCGGCGCGCTCGCTTCCGTGGCTCCTCGGGCTGCTGGACGACCCCGTGCCGGCCATGTACAGCATGGGCGACGCTGGATACCTGGCGATGAACGCGGGGATCTTGGCGGTGCTGGTGGCACCGTTCGCGGCGTACGCGCTGCTCTGGCGGCGCATGCGGCGCGTAAGCCGCATCGGCTTCGGTGCGCTGCTGGTGGCCTACGGCGCGTGGGGCGTGCCCCGGTCGGTGAGCGCCGCGGCGTTTCTGCACAGGGCGGTGAACACGGTGGCCGAGACTCGCGCCGTAACGCGAGCGCCGCGCCGCGCCATGTCTCCCGGCCCGCTCGCGGCCGCGCACAGCGCGGTGCGGGCGGGAGAAGCGGGCTTCCTGGGGGTGGCTGGCTTTGCCGTTTCGATCCCGGGGGTGCGGAATCCCTGTGTGCTGGCGAAGTGGGGGGCACGCGTGATCCGGGGCACGTCGGATGGAATCCGGTCCCCCGGACACGCCCTGTTCCAGGAGCGCGCGGTGCGATTCGCCGCGCGCTACAACGCCGCGATGGCCGCGGAGCTCGGCATCTCGCGCGCCGAGCTGGAGCGCGACGGCGGCTGCACCACCTTCCCGGAGATGGCGTACTGGCCCGGCGACCCGGCGGAGGCCGCGCCATGAGCGGCGTCGTCCCCGCGACGGCTCGTGCGCCACGCGCGTCCGATGGCACGCATCGACCCCGGCGGGGTGCGGCGTCGCGCCATGGGCGCGCGGTGCTGCGCTTCGCGCGCCGCCGCGTGCTGCCGGTGCTCGCGCTGGCGGCCGCCGTCCCGAGCGTCCGCATCGCGCGTGACCTGGGGCTGTTCGCCGCCGGTCTCGTGTACGCCGCTCCCGCCGAGCTCGTGCTGCTGCTGGCCCGCTTCGCCCTGATCGTCGCGCTCCCGGTGCTGCTCTTCGCGGCATCGGGGGTGAGCCCGCGGCGGTGGTGGCGCGTAGGCGTGGCCGTCGTGATCGCCGGATACGGCGCGGCGGTGGCGCGGCCGGCAGCGTTCCACCTGCTGGCGGCGAGCGACTATCTCGCCACTGGCGGGGCCCCGGAAGGACCTCGGGAGCAGATGGAGATGGGCCGACGGATGATGCGGCTCGATCCCGAGGCGGCGGCGCGGCGGGCGGTGCGCGCCGGCGACGAGCGGGCGTTCGTGGTCGCGGGGTTCTCCCTGCGGCCGATGGGGGTGATCTGGACCATCGAGGCGTGGAACCGGCTGGGGGCGAAGACGATCCCCGGCGCGGTCGACGGCGAAGGGAGGATGCCCGGGATGGCGGAATACCAGCACGAGGTGACCTGCTGGGTCGCTCGCTACGACCGCGAGCTGGCGCGGCTCCTCGATACCCCGGGGCTGGCGATCGATCCGGCGTTCCACCGCTGCGATCCGCCCGCCGCCGGGAGCTGAGGCGATGCGCATCCTCTTCGCGAACGACGGGATCGGCGACGCCGGCGGGGTGCAGACGTACCTGGCCGCCGTGATGCCGGCGCTCGCCGCGCGCGGGCACGATGTCGCCCTGCTGCATCTCGACCCGTTGCACGGCGGGGAGGGGACGCCGGCGCCGGAGGGCGCGCCGCACTTCTGCATCGGCGAGCGGGGGGTGGACGGGGCGCTGGCCGGCGCGCGGGCGTGGGTGCCCGACCTCGTCTTCTCGCACAACCTGCGGCCGCTGGAGGTGGAGCGGCGGATGCTGGACGCGTGGCCGGTGGTGAAGATGATGCACGGCTACTTCGGCACCTGCATCGGCGGGCAGAAGACGCACCTCTTCCCCTCTCCCGAGCCGTGCGGGCGCCGGTTCGGGCCGGCGTGCCTGGCGCTCTACGTGCCGCGGCGCAACGGGCGGCTGAGCCTGCCCTACATCAACGAGCAGTGGCGCTGGGCCAGCGAGCAGAACGCGCTGTTCACCCGCTACGCCGCCGTGGTGACCGCCAGCGCCCACATGCGCCGCGAGTACGTGCGCAACGGCGTGCCCGAGGCGCGCGCCCACGCCGTCCCGCTCTTCTCCACCCTTGCCGCTGCGGACCAGCCCGCGCCGGCGCCCGAGGCGTTCCGCATCCTCTTCCTGGGGCGGATGACGCGGCTCAAGGGCGGCGACCTGCTGATCCGCGCGGTGGCCGACGCGCAGGGCCTGCTCGGGCGCCCGCTGCCGCTGGTGATGAGCGGCGACGGGCCGCAGCGCGCCGAGTGGGAGGCGCTGGCGCGCGAGCTGGCGGTGGACGCCGAGTTCCCCGGCTGGGTGGACGCCCCGGCGCGGCTGCGGCTGATCCGCGGGGCGTCGCTGCTGGCGGTGCCCAGCGTGTGGCCCGAGCCGTTCGGCCTGGTGGGGCTCGAAGCCGGCTCGCAGGGCGTACCCGCGGTGGCGTTCGACGTGGGCGGCATCAGCGAGTGGCTGGCGGACGGCGAAAACGGCCGCCTCGTGCCCGGCACCCCGCCGCGCGCCCAGGCCCTCGCCGACGTGCTGATGTGGGCGGCGTCGAACGGGGACGCGCTCGCCGCCATGCGTCCGCGCGCCCTGGCCGCCGCGCGGCGGATGTCGCTGGACGCGCACGTGGCGCGGCTGGAGCAGGTGCTGGCGGGGGCGATGGGCATGGCGAACGGGTCGATGGCGATGGATGGATCCCGGTCGGCATCGAGGCAGGCGTGAGGACCGTGCGTGTTCAGCGGGGGACCGCGACGATGCGACTGAAGTCGCGGCTACAAGGGCACGCAGTCCGTCTTTGCGGACTTCTCGTGGGGGACGTGGCGGTGCGTGGTGCGGGCGTGCGCGGCGGGGCGGGGGGGCGCGCATGAACCGGGGTTCCGGTGCGGAGGAGCCGGCGGGCGTGGGCGGTCCGGGCGCGCGGCCGGCGGCATCGCTCCACCCCTGGCACATCGTCACCGGCGAATACCCGCCGGGCTCGGGCGGCATCGGCGAGTACACCGAGCTCCTGGCGCACGCGCTGGCGGCGGAGGGGCCGCGCGTGCACGTGTGGGCGCCGGCCGCGGCGTCGGGCGAGCGGCGGGTGGAGGTGCACCCGGCCGCGTTCGACCACGAGGGGCTGCGGCAGCTGGACCACGGCCTCGACCGCTTTCCCGCGCCGCGCACGCTGCTGGTGCAGTACGCGCCCCAGGCGTTCGGGCAGCGGGGGATGAACGTGCGCTTCTGCCGCTGGGTGCTGAGCCGCGCAGGCCGCGGCGACCAGGTGCGGGTGATGTTCCACGAGCCGTTCGTGCGCTTCAGCATCGCCCGGCCGCAGCGCAACGTGCTGGCGGCGGCCACGCGGGTGATGGCGGGGCTGCTGCTGCGCGCGGCGAGCATGGCCTACGTCTCCACCCCCGCGTGGGAGCGGCTGCTGCGCGGGCTGGCGCCGCGGGGGCTGGGGCCCATGCGCTGGCTCCCCATCCCCAGCACCGTGCCGCGGGTGAGCGACCCCGAGGGCGTGGCGGTGCTGCGCGCGCGGCTGGGCGCCAACCGCCCCGGCGTTCACGTGGTGGGCCACTTCGGCACCTATGGGGCGATGATCGCGCCGCTGCTCGAGCCGGCGCTGCTGGCGGTGCTGGCGCCGCCGTCCACCTCGGTGGCGCTGCTGCTGGGCGACGGCGGGCCCCAGTTCGCCGAGCGGCTGCGGCGGGTGGATCCGTCGCTGCAAGGCCGCGTGACCGCGCCCGGGCGTCTGCCGCGCGAGGCACTGTCGGTGCATCTGCAGGCGTGCGACGTGGCCGTGCAGCCGTATCCCGACGGCGTGAGCGCCCGGCGCACCACGGCCATGGCGCCGCTGGCCAACGGCGTGCCGATGGTGAGCAACGCGGGGCTGTTCACCGAGCCGCAGTGGGAGGCTGCCGGCATCCCCCTGGCCCCTCTCCCCGACGCCGCCGCGCTGGCCGCCGAGGCGCTGAACCTGCTGGACGACCCACCCCGCCGCCGCCGGCTGTCGGCAAGCGGCACCGCCTTCTACGAGCGCGAGTTCTCGATGCGGCGAACGCTCGACCTGCTGCTGGACGAATGAGCCTGCTCCTGGGCGTCAACGCCTTCCCCGCGAGCGGCGACGCGGCCCGCCGCCAGCAGGCCGCGCTGGCCACGTGGCGCGGGCTGAACGGCGTGCGCCTGGCCAACCTGGGGTGGCCCGGCGACGTGCTGGAGGTGGACGGCTTCGCCACCCACGCCGTTCTCCGTGGCGACTCGCGCACCGCCAGCGGCCGCGGCGGGCCCCGCAAGCCGCTGGTGAGCGAGGCGTTCGACCGCCTGGCCGCCATCGCCGCGGCCGAAGGGTGCCGCTGGTTCGCCTACGCCAACTCCGACATCGAGTGGACGCAGGGGGCGGTGGACGCCGTGGCCCAGGGCGGGCGCGAGGTGTACGCCCTGTCGCGGGCCGACGTGCACCCGGACACGGGGCGGGTGATCGAGATGGTGACGGCGGGGATCGACGCCTTCGTGGTGAGCGTGGGCTGGTGGGGCGCCAACCGGCGGCGCTTCCGCGCCTACATCGGCGGCGAGCCGATCTGGGACAACGTCTACACCGCCATCCTCCTCGCCCACGGCGACGGCCTGCTGCTGAACCGCGAGCCGCTGCTGCGCCACGAGCGCCACCCCGCCGGCGCCTGGGGCCGCAGCCCCTTCGCCCCGTACCTGGGCTACCTGGCCGCGCTCGACAGCCTCTACTTCACCCGCTGGGCCATCTACCACGACCGGCTCCTGGCGCTGCGCGCGCGGGGGGCGAGGGCGGAAGAGGAGGAAGCGCTGCAGCGCGAGGTGTTCCGCGGCCCGTTTCCCCTCGCCGCGCGGCTGAAGCAGGCGGGGCGCGCGCTCAAGGCGCGGGCGCGCTGGGCGGCCGCGCGCCGGAGGCGTGCGTGAAGATCCTGCTGGTGGGCGACTATCCCGACGACCCGCGGCTGGGCTCGGGCAAGGTCTATCACAAGCTGCGCGAGGAGTTCGTCCGCCTGGGCCACCAGTGCCGCGTCCTCCTCGCGCCGGAGATGGGCCGGCGGCCGGCCGCGGCGCGCCTGCGCTGGCTGCTGGGGCCGCTGCTGGCCGAGCGCGCCGTGGCCCGCGCGTTCCGCCGCGACGGCGCCTACGACGTGGTGGACGTGGCCAGCGCCGAGGGTTCGGTGCTGGGGCTGCGCCGGCGGCTGCGCGGGCTGCACGGCGTGGCGCTGGTGAGCCGGTCGCACGGGCTGGAGCACCTCAACTTCCGCCGGATGACCGACGACCACGAGTGGGGCCTGGTCTCCAAGCCCTGGCACCGGCGCATCTGGTACCCCGCCGCGCGGATGAGCCAGGTGGCGCTCGCCGCGCGCCTGGCCGACCGCCTGATCGTGCTCAACGCCGCCGACCGCGACTTCGCCGTCCGGCGAGGGTGGAAGCAGCCGGAGGGCATCGACGTCATCCCCCACGGCGTGTCGCAGCGCTTCTTGGACAGCGCGCCGCCACCCGCCGTCCAATCGTCCGACGTCCGATCGTCCGGTGTCCCGTCCTCCGGCCTCCCGTCGTCTGACGACCCGATGTCTGCCATCCCGCTGTCTGACGTCTCGACGTCCGACGTCGCGATGTGTGACAGCCCGACGTGGGACGGCCCGGCGTCGGACGGCCGCACCGCGCGCGGCCGCGGGCTCCTCTTCTGCGGAAGCTGGGACACGGTGAAGGGGGTGGACTACCTGGTGGAGGCGATGGCGCTGCTGAAGGACGACGCCCCGCCGCCGCGGCTGACGGTGCTGGGCCCGGGCCTCCCGGAGGCCGCCGTGCTCGCCGCCTTCCCCGAAGCCGTGCGCCCGCTGGTCACCGTTGTCCCCCGTGCCAGCGAGGAGGTGGTGATGCGCCACTACCGCGAGCACGACCTGCTGGTGATGTCGAGCACCTACGAGGGCTTCGGGATGGTGTTGGTGGAGGCGATGAGCCAGCGCCTTCCCGTGGTGGCGACCTCCGTGGGCGGCGCGCCGGCGCTGCTGGGCGAGGGCGCGGGGATCCTGATCCCCCCCCGCCAGCCCGAGGCCATCGCCGCCGCAGCGCGCCGCCTGCTGCACGACCCGGCCCTCCGCCGCCGCCTGGGCGACGCCGGCCACGACCGCGTGCGCGGGATGAGCTGGACGGCGACCGCCGAGAGGACCATCGAGTGTTACCAGGCCGCGCGCGGGGCGGCCGGGGCCAGGGCGCGGTGACGACACCGGGGGGATGTGGGAGCCTGCCCGCGACGACATTTCCCGGTTTTGCCCGGTCGACCTCGGAAACCGGCATCGTACGTAACCACAAAGTGACGGTACGGTTGCGCGCGGGTTGACGATGCACTGGCCGCGCGTGACGTTTGACGCTTACGATTCGTCATCGCTGGTGTGGTGACGCCGGCGAGTGCTTGGCCTCGAGGCCGCGCGAACACTTCCGGGCGGCCGTGGTCGGTGCGGGTGCCGGAGCCTCGGCACTTCGCGGGGCACGATGCCCGAACGGGCGCGGGCTTCCGCGTTTGGGCCACACCCGCTCGATCGGCGTGCCCTCGCTGGGCGGTTGGCGGAAGATCCGGGCGGCTCGCTTCAAGACATGACCTCTCCCGTCGGCGCGGCCGGCCGCGCCCTACCCCGATCCGAGGAACAAGACAAATGCCTGGCTTTACCCAGAACGTGGCTGGCTTCGGCCGGCTCCTGATTCCCGCCGTGACCGCGGCCATGGTGCTGGGCGCCTGCGGCGACCAGCAGCCGGTCGCCATCGCGCGCGACCCGGCC
>Ga0070686_100000713_pt1 | contig 19338 bp, 14 predicted proteins | sample KBSS23LmetaG_FD_65654 | JGI IMG/M metagenome (GOLD analysis project Ga0070686, IMG submission 65654) | Switchgrass rhizosphere microbial communities from Kellogg Biological Station, Michigan, USA - KBS S2-3L metaG | ecosystem: Host-associated > Plants > Roots > Rhizosphere ... | reverse complement strand
GATCTCCCTCCTTCATCCCGCCGCCCAGCCACGCCGCCAAATCCTCTTTGTCGCGCGCGGGCAATTCGCGATCGTTCAACCACGGACTGATTCCCCCATGCGCCTTCGCAAACCACGGCGGCATCACGCCCTTCTCAACTTGTTTGCGAATCATGCCGGCGTGACTCTTCACATCGGCATACGTCTCAAGCGAGAACGGCGCCACGCCGCCGGCACGATGACATTCCACGCAGTGCGTTTGCACGATGCGTGAAACGCGGGCGTTGTAAGTGAGCGGAACGGTCGCGGCGCTTTTGGCCGCTTCCAACGCGCAACCGGGCGCGGTCGTTGCAGGAACGAGCGGAGATTCTCCTTTTACAACGGCGTTGAGCGCGTCCACCAAATAGCGGTGTTGCGGTTCGGCGCGCGAATATCCCAATCCATATTGATCGTCGATGGCGCCGCGATAAACGAGGGTTCGCGCGGCATCGACGACAAAAACTTCCGCCGTCGAACGCGCTCCCAGCGCGGCGCTGATCCGACCCTTCGCGTCGTGAATCACCGGCGCGGAAACCGGATCGCTCGCAATCGGATCGACCCAAACAAACTTCACTCCGCGGGCGGCGAACTCTTTTTCCAACGCTTCCAGGGTCGGCACATAACGCTTGGCCACCGGACAGGTCGAACTGGTAAACGCAATGACCGTAGGGCCCTTTGCCTCGGCCAGCTTCTGTTTCTTCGCCAACTCCAAATTCGGAACCAACCGTCCCACGCCCAATTCAGCCGCATCCGCGATTTGCGGCGCTTCCTGGATTGGCGCGTCGGCCCAAACCGGAACACCAAATCCGAGCGCCAACGCGAAAATCTTCCAATGCTTCAACATGTCTTGCCTATCTTCACCCAAACCGCGCCAAAGGTTACACAACTTCCCAACCTTTGCGAAATTCCGGGTGAATGAACCGATCCGCCTCGGGCACGCCTTTTGCCTTCATCGATTTCGCATCCCACTCGATGCGTTTGCCGGTGCGTTGGGCCAGGTAACCGACCAGCAACCCCTCCGTCAGCCGAGACGCATATTCGAAATTTGATTGCGTCGGCGCGCCCCCTTTGCACGCCTGGATAAATTCCACGTGATGTTCGGGCGTGCGGGGCAAGGTGGGAGCGGGCGATTTGTAATCCGTAAATTCCTTTCGCGGCAACAGCCAGAACATATCCCCTTCGTTCTGCCCGCCATGCCAGTCGCGCGTGTAAAGCGTTCCTTTGCTCCCGATGATCAATGAACCGTTCTCTGAAATTTTTTCGCCATGAAACAATTCCGCCGGGGGAGATTTCTTGCCGTCGTAAAAACGCATCTTCACCGCCGGCTGCTTCCCGCGCGCCGGATACATCAGCTCGATGATGTTCCACAGTGCCGGGCAATCTTCCGTCTTCTTGCCCGAATCGATCACCTCCGCCGAAGTCGGCACGCCCAATTCCAGCGCCCAAAACGCCGTATCCGAATTATGCACCGCCATGTCGCCGATCGACCCGGTCCCAAAATCCCAACGCCCGCGCCATTTGAACGGGACGTAAATGGGGTGATACGGACGTTCCTTCGCAGGGCCCAGCCACAAATCCCAATCCAACCCCGCCGGAATAGGCGGCGTCTCCTTCGGACGCTCCTCCCCTTGCGGCCACCAACCGGCCGGGCGATCGGTCCACACGTGCAACTCCTTCACCTCGCCGATCGCGCCCGAACGCACGACCTCGACCGCCCTTCGCGTCCCCTCCATGGCGTGCCCCTGCTGCCCCATTTGCGTGACGACCCCCATCTCCTTCGCTACCTTCGCCATCAAGCGCACTTCGTAAATCGAATGCGCCAGCGGCTTTTCGCAATACACATGCTTCCCATGCCGCATCGCCGCGATCGCCGCAATCGCGTGCGTATGATCCGGCGTGCTTACCAACACCGCATCCAACCCCGACTCCTTATCCAGCATCTTCCGAAAATCCTTGTAGTACGTCGCGCCCGGATACGTCTGCCGCGCCACCTTGCAACGCTCATCATCCACATCGCACAAAGCCACGATATTCTCGGACTTCATCCCCTGGATATTATCCCACCCCCGCCCGCCTGCGCCGATCACCCCCACGTTCAACTTCTCACTCGCTGAAACCTTCCGCACCGTCGCCGCCCGCCCGCTCACCGCCAACCCCGCGGCCAACAAGGTCGAGTTGCGCAAAAATTCCCGGCGATTCTGCAAAAACATGGATTTCATAATCGTTCGACGTTATCACCCGGAGAACGAATCAAACATCCCAAAAAAGAAAACGCGGAAACCGGCAAAACCGGCCTCCGCGTGTGAATTGAGAAATTGAATATTTAATGCGAGCAGCCGCAACCGTGGCCGCAGCCGCCTTCCATTTCTTCATCGCTCGGCAGACGGCCCAATTCCAGCGTCTTCGAAATGTATTGATTCACGGATTCCTGCACCTGATGCATCGCCTGTTGCGCCTCGATAAATCCAGCCGCCACCGGGTTCCCCACCAACGAGTCGCGACCCTTCTCATACGCCGCGATTTCCTCCGGCGCCAGCTGCACCCCTTGTTGCTGCTTATGCTGCAAATGCTCCCCCTTCTCGGCGAGATTCCGATACAACTCCTTGGCCTTATCGTCCGCGAGGAACGTTTCGATTTTTTGGCGCATGCCCAGATATTCCGGGTCCTGCAAAATCGCTTCGCAAAGCTCCCTCGTCTTGGCCGTCACCGCGGTATCCTGTGCCGTTGCAGTCATTGACATATCCCGAAAGGTGGCGTCAACCCCCGCGCCCTGTCAAATGTTAACACCATTCCCATTCTTTTCGGTCACTTCAGGGCGCTTGAGGGCGCCAGTTGGTGAATGGTATTGTGAATGGTGCGTAACACCGGCGTCCCATCCGCGCCGTATAACGCGCATTTGATTTCCATGCCCCACGTCGGCTGAATCTCGGGAATATCGAGGAAAATGTTTTTTCCGTCGGGGCTGAGTTTGGCGCGCGTAACTTTTAAGGGGTGTTCGTCAATGTGTTTGGAACCGTAGTTCGCGGTGCGTTTGAGGGACCAAATTTTGACGGAGAAATTTTCGGGATTGTTCGCGCTGACAGGATCGAGCGAATCGGTGAATCCGATTTCGACGCCCTCCGCGCGAGCGTGCAGGGCCGTTGGGACGTAACTCGGTTTGCCGGTCACTCGGACGCGAAAGAACCCGCCATCGCCTTGCTGATTGCCGGCCCAGCCGTAGAGGCCGCAAACATAAAGGTCGCCGTTGCCGGGATGAAAGCGACTGCGCATCGTGCCGGTCGGAAAGTTCGGAATCGGCAATTGGACCACGCCGCCTTGGATCTGGCCGTTTCGATTTTCGTGCGGAACGACAAAGATTTTTCCGGTGCCGTAGGAGAGATTCAACAGGGAACCTTTGAGCGGACCCCAGCGATCGCTGGTCACCCAAGCGAGTTCGCCCGGCGAGCGATCCATGTCGTTGGTAATCCACACCAGCGGCTGTTCCATGTCGGCATCGGCGCTGCTGGTGCGATCGTGATAGCCGAACATGTTTCCGTAAAATCCGCCGCGATGGACCCAATTGATCCGATTCTTCGGCGTCCAAAAACCTTCCTGGTCGGTGACGAAAAATGTCCCGTCGTCATTGACGCAAACTCCGTTCGCTGCGCGAAAACCGGTCGCAATAATTTCGGTGGTCGCGCCATCGCGGCTGACTTTCAACAAGGTTCCGTGATGCGGAACCAGAGCGGGCAGTGCGTGTCGCCCGGATTTGGCGTAATAGAAATTTCCCTCGCGATCGGTCTGCAAGCCCATGGCGAATTCGTGGAAATGTTCGGTGACCTGGTGGTCGTTGTTGAAATTTTCGACGAGATCGATTTCGCCATCGCCATTCAAATCCCGCAGCCGCGCAATCTGGTCGCGGCACGTGACGTAAATTGTTTCGTCCACGATTTTCACGCCGAGCGGTTGAAAAAGGCCGGACGCGATTCGCTTCCAGGTGAGTTGCGCCAAATCGCCCTCGACGCCCGATACGATCCACACGTCGCCGTTCCAAGTGCAAATGGCCGCACGCTTGCCGTCCTTGAAAAAATCGAACCCGCCAAAACGCATCCATGAGCGCCAGGGATTCGCCGCGTTTGGCGGCAGCGTCAATTCATCGACCGCAAACGCACCGTCCTCCGCGCCCAATTTTCCCTTCGTTGCCAGCGGCGGATTCCAATGCGCCGGCCCGCCGTGGATCATGGGATCCAGATTCCCGGGAACGGACGGCGTTTCGAGTCTCGTGCCTGGTTTCGCGATGCAAATTTTGAGGTTCAACGGCGTGGAAGCGGCCGAAATGCGAAGGCGGCCGTTGGCAAGAGTTCCGGAGCTGGCCGCGATCGCGCATTCCTCCGGACCCACTTGCAGCGCCAGATCGCGCGAAGATTTGCCGATGCTTAAGGCGCGGGTGAAGATGCCGTTTTCGAAGCCTGGCAATTCGAGAATTGAGGCGTCGCCGACTGTGTAGGCGATGACCACTTTGTTGCTGTGATAATAGACCCCTTGCAAATGTGCCCATGCGCGCGGAAGAGGACCATACGGTTTATTGTCGCGACCACGAAAACGCGGATCTTCGAAACTGCCAGTCTCGGGCTCGCCCCAACCTGGCCCCACTGGATTCACGAACACGCGCTCGCCCACAATGCTCGTATGGGTTTGATGCGATCCGTCGAAAGCGATGCCTTTCCAATCCACAAATTGATCGCCCGTCCAACCCGCCGCCACGCGCATCGTGTCATGATCATAGACCATCCACGCATGCCCCTTCGAGACGCCGCCCGGCCCATCATCCAGCCGGATCGCGATCCCTTTGTAAGCGATGTTATTCGACGCCACCTGGAGCGTCCAAAACAGCGCCGGCCCAAAATCCATCTGCAAATATTTCGGCTCTTGGTCGAACTCAATCATCGCCACCGACTTCGCGCCGCGTCCTGTTCCTTTCGGCAACGCATTGAGATATGAATCCGTGATCGCAAAATACGATGCCGGATTGTGCGGCTTAACGAAGGCTTCGCGAATATAATGAATCGCGTCGTAACGCTGTTCCGGGCTCAAGAATGTCCAGGCGGGCATCTGCCCAAAACCGGCGGTCAACGTTTTGTAAATGCTGAAAGGATCGGCGCCATTTTTGAACGGCTCCTTCCAAAATGGCCGGGACGTGGGCAGCGATCCCGCTTGAGTCAGGTTGCCGTGGCAGGTGATGCAAATGGTGTTGTATAACTTTTCTCCGCGCGCCAGCGAATCGGAATTCCACGATCGAATGATGCCGGCATGATCGATCGATTCAGCAGGAGCGGCGGTTTCCTGGGCGGAGATGGTTTCGGGAGCGAGAAGGCTCAGGAAGAAGACGGATGCGAACAAGAGGGGGAGCGTAACTGCGCGCCGAGCGTTACGGGAAATTGGTATTGGAAAGCCTGGTGTTGGCATATGGCATTTTGAGCGAAGGGTCTTTCGGATAGAATTATCCGGGGTAACCGGGAAATCGAGATAATTGGAACCCTTTTGTGCTCACCAAAGGAATGCGAGCAACACGACAAGGATCACGATGCCGCAAAGGATCGATTTCAGTTTTCCTTGGTCTGGAGTTTCCGCTGACCGTTCAGACGTCTCAGATTCGCGTCGGATGGCCTGGGCTTTTTTGTTGAAATTCCAGGAGAGGCCCAATAGTGGCAGGGAGAATAAGGTCGGGATGAGGAATTCCATTCGCGGGGAGTAATCTCCGGTGGCGTTGACCTCGACGAAGCCGGGGTTGATGAAGGGCATGAGCCCGGACACCAAGATCATCGTCCCTGCGATCGCGAAGAGAGCCGCAATCGCTTCAAACGCGTAGGGCTTTTTCATTTGGCGGGCCGCCCGCCCGAGGGGCTACTTCATGTTGATGTGATTGCGTTCCATCGAGGCGCCTTCGCGATTGGCCAACTCTGCGAGCGCGTTGTTGTAGTCGGCGAGGGCTTTGATTTCGTCAGAGCTGCGGACGGTCAGGTCGCGCTGGAATTGGAGGACGAGGAAGCTGGTGCTTTTGCCGTTTTCCAATTTCTTCTGTTCGGCGGCGAGAGCTTCCTGGGCAAAGGCGCGGGCGGAGCGGGTGGCTTCGACGCGCTCGAAATCGCTGCGAATCAGTTTCACGGCGTCATCGATCTCAACCATGATTTGTTGTTCGAGCTTTTTGTAATCCATTAAAGAGCGCTCTTTGACAGCCTTCGCGCTGCCCAATCGCGCGCGCGCCGCCCGGTTTCCGAGCGGGATTTCCATCTGCACGCCGTACGAATAGGTCGGGTTGCGGCCATAGCCCAAGTCGCCAATGGCGCGGCCGTAACCGACGTTATTCAATTCGGCGACGCGGTAGCTCCCGACCAAATCGAGTTCGGGCCACAGTTGATTTTTTCGCAGTTTCAAGGTGATGCCGGCCTTTTCGAGTTCGAATTTCAAACGCGAAAGGTCGGGCCGTTTCGTGAGGCCACGTCCCCAGCTCGCCTGCAAATCCAGGGTTGCGGGCACGGCCACCAGTTTCTCCATCGGCTCCAAATTGACCGCGTTCCATTCCGCGTATTTATCGGTGATCAAACCCTTCAATTTATTCTGCTGCTCGGAAAGCAAGCGCTCGGCGTCGATCAAGGCCGCACGTGTGGAAGCGACTTCCGATTCGGCCTGCTTCTCATCGAGGGGAGCCAGCGCGCCCACTTCGACCTTTTTGCGATTCTCGCGCAAAAGCTGGCTGGCCAACTCAAGCGCTGTGGCCTGCACTTTCACATTTTCGCGCGCGTAGATCAGGTTGTAATAGGCCTGTTCGACTTTCAACAAGATGTCATTGATTTCCCGGCGCAGCTCGTCTTCGGAAATGCGCAGATCGCGCTTGCTCAATTGAATCAAGGCGCGCGATTGATCGATCAGGAACCCCCTCAACAGCGGCTGCCGCAAGCTGATGCCGACGTCGGAATTGTATTCGTGCGAGCTGGGCAGAAATCGTTCCACTTCGGAAACCCGGCCGTCGAAAGAATAGGTCAATCCGCTCGGCGCATACCCCGCGATGCCCTGGCCAACGCCGGCGCCAAAACCATCCACAACCGATCGGCTGGCCGGGATGATCAACCCGGTGTTTGCGTTAAACCCGCCCGGCCGCGTCGCATCGACATGGTTGTAACTGGTCTGAAAATCGGGCTCATAAACCGCGTAGGCCTCGGAAATGGCATACCGCGAAATCGTCGGATTATACCGCGCAATCTGGATGTCGAGATTGCTTTGCAACGCCATCGCAATGGCTTCCTCCAGCGAAATGGGCCGGTTGGGATTCGCGGCGGTATTGGCGGTGCCCATCGAGTTGGTGGTCGCGGGCGTTGTCGCGGGCGTCTGCGCGCGCAACGTGAGGCCGGCCAACGCCAGCGCCATGATTAAAACGGTCTTACGCATTGAAAGGCGGAGCATGGTGAAATTGGCAGGGTTCGTCAAAGATGTATTGGTTGCAGCGACCACGTTGATCGGATGTTTTTTTCAGAGATTCTATTCACCGTTTCATTCATTGGACACCGCTCAACCGCTTTCAGTTACGGATTTTTCACCATCCACCCATCTTTCAACTCGATCACGCGATGCCCATAGGCGGCGTTTTGCTCCGAATGCGTGACTTGAACGATGGTGGTTCCTTCGCCATTTAAGCGTTTGAAAAGTTCCATGATTTCCTTCCCTTGCGACGTGTGCAAATTGCCGGTCGGCTCGTCCGCCAGGATTAATCGCGGGTTCGCAATTACCGCGCGCGCCACGCCCACCAATTGCTGTTGGCCACCCGATAGCTGGCTGGGGAACAAATCTTTTTTCCCGACAATCCCAAATCGATCCAACACATCGGCCACGCGCGCCTGGCGTTCGCTGCGGCGCACGTCGCGATACGACAACGGCACATCCAAATTCTCCGCCACCGTCAAATCATCGAGCAAATGATATTGCTGAAAAACGAACCCGATATTTTTTTTATTCAGGTCCGCGCGTTCACGCGGCGCCATGGTGTGCACGGCCGCGCCGCCGAAATAATATTCGCCTTCCCAACTCGCATCCAACATTCCCAAAATGCTCAACAACGTCGATTTCCCCGCGCCCGAGGGCCCCATGATCGTGATGAATTCGCCTTCCGCGATGTCGAGGTTGATCTGCCGCAGCACATACGTCATCCCCGCTCGCGTCTTGAAACACTTCTCCAAATTCCGCATTCGGATCAACGGCTCTTTTTCTGGATCGACGGACAGGCTCATAAAATTCCCCAAGGCACAGGCAATCCGCGTGCCAGCCGTGAATCCCCAGCAAATGGGCCTGTCCAAGGCAAATCCCCACCCGCATTGGGAACTTCGAATCCCGAATCCGGGATTAGGCGGCGTATTGATTTTCGACCGCGCGCTTTCCTTTGACGCGCCGAATCCGCCCGTTCGCCGCCAGGCGCTCGCACAATTTGAAAATGGTTTCCGATTCGTCCGGCGCTCCGATTGCCGTGCCCAATGCTTCTGACGAAAACGTTTTGCCGCGATTCGCTTTCAAATGCGCCACCGCTTTCCCTTGTAAGGCCAACACGCCCGCCGCCGCCGCCTTTCCGGCTTCGACGCCCGGCTGGTGGTAGGCGTTGATGTTTACCATCGCCGCATACAAACCCACCGCGCGTTCATACAGAGCGATCAACATCCCCACCGAAAACGGCGACACATTATCGATCGTCAACGTGATCGAAGTCCGTCCATTCTCGAACAACGCTTTGCGCGTCCCGAGGAAAAATCCTTGCAAGAAATCGCCGCAGGTCGTGCCCGGCTCGACTTCAACCGCGCCCGACATCGACTTCGACGTTGTCGTGTCATTCAACACCTCGATGAACGTGGCAAAGAAATTCGGCACCCCTTCGCGCAACTGTTGAATGTACGCGTGCTGATCTGTCGAACCCTTGTTCCCGTAAACCGCGATCCCTTGATGGACCACCTTGCCATCCAAATCTTTCTCTTTGCCCAACGACTCCATGATCAATTGCTGCAAATACTTTGAAAAAAGCTCCAATCGATCCTTGTAAGGCAGAATCACCATGTCTTTTTCGCCTTTACCGTTAACGGCACAGTGCCAAGCCACCGCAAGTTGTGCCGCCGGATTCGTTTTAAAATCGGATCTTCTTGTAATCTCATCGGAAACGCGCGATCCTTCGATTACTTTATCGATATCGATTCCCTGTAGAAGTGCTGGAAGTAGCCCAACGACTGAAGTTTCGCTTGTTCGGCCTCCGATCCATTCCCACATCGGAAACCGCGCCAACCAAGCCGGGTCCGAAGCATATTTATCCATCTTGCTTCCCGGTCCAGTGATCGCCACCGCATGCTTCGTGAAATCCAAACCTGCCTTCTCGTAAGCGGCCTTCGCAACGAGCATCCCGTTCCGTGTCTCCGGCGTTCCGCCCGACTTTGAAATCACGACGGCCAGCGTCTTTCCCAAATCGTTCCCGATTACCGACAACGTCCGATCCATCCCGTCCGGGTCCGTATTGTCGAAAAACGAAACGGCCAATTTGTCCTTGGCCGGATTCCCGAGCGCTGTCGCCACGAACTGCGGACCGAGCGCCGACCCGCCAATTCCAATCACCAACAAACGCGTAAATTTTCCGCCTGCGCCCTGGATTTTTCCGGAATGCACTTTTGCGGCGAACTTTTTGATGTTCGCCAGGGTCGTTGTGATCTCGTCGCGAATCTCCGCGTTCGGCGCCAGGTCCGGCGCGCGCAACCAATAATGCCCCACCTGACGTTTCTCGTCGGGATTGGCGACCGCGCCTTTTTCCAGTTTCGCCATCGCCTGGAACGCCCGTTTCAAATCGGGACGCAACTTTTGAATCCCTTCGGACGTCACATCCGATCGGCTCAAATCCACAGCGAGACCGAGCTCGGGATATTCGAAATAAAAATCCTTAAACCGTTTCCAGGAAGCATCCTTACCAGTGTTCATAAGCGAGATTTCGCGCCGGCGAGCGTCCGGCAATCCGCTGCCTTTGTCCAGCCCAACCCTCAGCGCTCAACGTTTTCGCACGCGCATGTAATGAAACAAATACTGCTGCGCATAACCGGCGTTCGGACCGAAATGCGTTTCAATAAAGCGGCGCAACCTCTTCTCCGTCGGCTTGCGTTTCGGGAAATATAACTCCGTCACCGCGCGCTTTACCCAAACATCCACGGGAAACGCATCCTGAAATCCATAGGCAAACAACAAAACACAATTCGCGATTTTCTCGCCGACCCCCGGCAAGCTCACCAAAACCTCGCGTGCTTCCGCGGTTTTCAAGTGGCGAATCCCTTCCAAATCCACCGCACCCGAGGCCACCCGCCGCGCCGTCTCCAACAAATAGGGCGCCCGGAATCCCATCTTACAACTTCGCAACGCAGCCTCGTCCAATCCCGCCAGCCGTTCTGCGCTTGGAAACGAATACAAGGGCTCCTTAATTACCTCACTCTGAACTACGATCCGTTCTCCATAACACTCACACAAGGCCCGCACAATCTGCTGAATTTGCACGATCTGCTTTGTCGAAGATAAAATGAACGAAGCCAAACATTCCCAAGGTTCCTGTCGCAACAGCCTCAACCCCCGACACGCCTCGACGGCCCGTTCCATCACTCCATCCTTCGGGAAGGTCTCCGTCACTGCATCGATCTCCACGCTCACCTGCAAATAATCCGCAACGACTTGCCAATCCGCCGGTCCTCCACCCAACCCCCTCCCCACGACACCACCGGCCTCCTGCCGCAACAAAACCGGATTCCCCCGCACCACGCCCAACCACTCCTGGCCCACCGCCCTCCAGCGAAACGCCTGCCCCGACGTCAACGTCCCGGCCAAATCATAGTTGCGCGCCGCCAAAAACTTTTCTGACAATTTGGACACCTCCGGCAAATTAGAAGCTCTCGTTCCTCACGGCAAACCGCAAAAACCCAACCACGTAGCAACTGACGGAAGGAGGTTGCTGACTAACCGAATACTCACACGCCCTTCGCATGGTCAAACCGTGAATCGCACGCCTTTCCAAAAAAAATCCCTGCTTAATAATCCCTTAATGGAGCTCTTGCTACGTTGCGCCCATGAAAAACGAACTTTGGCCCGCGCGCAAACGTTGGATGGTCGTCGATGACACTCCGGCCGTCCTCGAGGCGGTCGCCATGATCCTTGAATCCCTGGACGCAGCCGAAGTTCTGCGCTTCAACTCCGCCGAGGACGCTCTCGAAGCCTACTCCGCCGATCCTGACGCCTTCGAACTCATCGTTACCGATCTCAACATGCCCAGCATGGATGGCGCGGAACTCTGCGCCGCCGTCCACGCCCTCAACTGGCGTCAGCCCGTTCTTCTCGCGACCGGCAGCTCCGATCTCACCACCGCCGAGGCTCTCGACGCCGGTTTCATTGGCCTGCTCCGCAAACCCTTCGCCGTCCGCGATCTCCTCCTTCAACTCCAAAACGCGAACGTTCTCGACACGCCCGAACCACAAAAAATCGACACCCTATTCACCGTTCGCGCCAGCCTTTCCCTGCTCTCTCCCGCCTGGGCTTGACCGTGGAATGATTACAAAGGCAAAAGAGTTCTCGCCAACTCGGGTGCGAGGTCCCAGAAAACGGTTTGCAAACAAATCCTTCCAATGCTTGCAAATCCCTCGACAATTTGTAATCGCGCTCTGCTGGAACCTCCTTAATATCTGTGGTGTGAGTTGGAAAATTTGGATTCTGATTTTCGGGATTTTAATCGTCGGAGTTCAATCTCTGCTTGATTACGGCAACCGTTTGGCTTTGCAGAATCCCTCCGTCCTTTTGCGCTGCGTTGTGTCAAACAGTGCGTGAAATCCGGTCGGAACGTCCAGACGCCAACTCGGTCAAAGCACCGGTGCCCTCCATCGCTACATTATTTCGATCGTTCCGAAGCCACCCCTTTTGGCGCCGAAAGTGGGTCCGCCGCCTTTTAAAAATCTGGGCCTGGTTAACTGTGTTGACCATTGTGCTGGCGATCGCGGGCGCGATTTGGTGGCGGATCGACACTCGGACCGGTCACAGCCGATCCATTGCGGCTTTTATCTATTGGAATTGCCGCTATGAAGTTTGGAAGTTCGGTGAAAAGGTGCGGCCCTGGACCAATCCGGTGGCGATGGACGCGCGCACTGTGCGCAGCGCCGCGGACCTTTATCGGATTACCAATATCTGGCCTGCCCATTTGAGTTTCACGCGCGCACAATGGAAGGGCCTCGATGCGCATCGGATCGAGCCTTTGCCGAATTTCATTCGTTCGGGCGGGCAAATACTCCTGCGCAATCCCAGCGCGCCCCGCAGCGGCCTCGCGGGCGTGATGGGTTATGTCTTCGATTGGAGCGCGGGCGACCTGGACCTCGCAGGCTTGCGGTTTACCAACATCGGCGTGCGCTTAAAAGGCAATGTCGGCGCCATGATCCCTCCAAAGCTTCCCTTCAAGCTCGATCTCAACCGAAACATAAAGACCCAAAATCTGGCCGGCCTCGAACATCTCGGCTTCAACAATTTGATTTGGGACCAGTCCTCCCTGTGCGACGCTCTCGGTTACGATTTTTTTCGGGACGCCGGCGTGCCCGCGCCGCGCACCGCCTATGCGTGGATGACCGCCAGCGTTGCAGGCCGATTCGATCGCCAACCACTCGGTCTTTATTTAATGGTCGAAGCGGTTGATGAAACCTTCGCTGCGGAACATTTCGGCTCGAAGAAAACACCGCTTTTCAAACCGGTGACCTACGAATTTTTCGAGGACCTCGGCGACGATTGGAACGCGTATGCCGCGATTTATGATTCGAAAACAAAACTGACGGCAGGTCACCAGCGGCGCGTCATGGATTTCGCCCATCTCGTTTCCAAAGCTAACGATGCGGACTTCGCCGCGCGGCTGGGCGAATTTTTGGATCTCGACGAATTTGCGCGTTTTCTCGCCGGCGAAGTCCTGATCGCGAATTACGACAGCCTCCTCACCACCGGCCAAAACTTCTTCCTCTACCTTGACCCGCGCTCGAACAAATTCGGCTTCATTCCCTGGGATTTGGACGCAGCGTGGGCGAACTTCTGGATCGCGCCGCACGAAGACCTTGCGCACGCCAGCATCTGGCATCCGTGGGTGGGTGAAAATCGGTTTCTCGCGCGCGTGATGGCGGTCGAGGAATTCCGGAAAATCTATCGCGAACGCCTCGAAGATATATTGGCGAACGTCTTCGTTGCCGAGCGCCTCCAGCGCCGCATCGATGAAATTGCCGCTGTCATCCGAGCGCCGATCCAGGCCGAATCGAAATTTCGTTCCCACAAATTCGAGCAGGAAGTCGGCGCCATCCCCGTTGTCCACGACAAAGGCGAAACCGCCGGCGGGTACAACCACACCGCCCACCCGTACAAAACTTTCATCGAAATTCGCTCCAAATCCGTTCGCGACCAACTCGACGGCAAATCCGAAGGCCTGATTATTAAGCCATTGAACACGCCCTGACCGATGCCAACCTGGCGCATTCGAGTTGCAATTCCATTGCATAAACTCATAGCGGACCACATGGGAACAACACACGCCGAGCCTCGCACACTCTTCAAACGACCGTCAAAAAACCGAAAATACGCCCGCCCTCAAGGGGCCAATTTAAATTCGGCTTCCCTTTTGGAGTTGGGTTGGCGATGGTTTTCGCTTTGATTTGTCTTGCACTGAATTGAATCGGTAAACTGGTAATTTGATCTATGGCCGCTGATACATCGCCCGTCCAACAACTCGAAGCTCCGCCGCTCAAACCGTTTGATGTTAAGTCGAAGCTCGCTCCTACCCCCGCCAATCCGCCCAAGTATTCCGTGAAAATTAAAAACGCGGCGGGCGCGGACGTGACGCTCGCCGACCCGAATGCCACGCGCGCGTTGGTGGCGTTGATGGATGTGCATGCGGTCATTGGCGGCGCGGCCTGTCATTGGGGCGGTCCGGCGGCGTTCGCGGAAATCATGGCGGCGGTTCACGGAATCATGTTCGCGACGCAGGGACGGCAGTGGCATGAAGCCTATAATTTCGTCAACGACGCGGGTCATACGGAGAATGGAATTTACGCGCTGCGCTCGATTTACGGTTTCGACGGGATGACCTTTGAATCGCTGAAGGGTTTTCGCGGGATGCAGAGCAAATTGACCGGCCACGGCGAATCGCATTTGAATCCGGAAGGCGTTTTGCTGAGCAACGGGCCGCTCGGTTCGGCATTGCCGCAGGCGCAAGGGCTTGCGATTGGCGACAAGGTGGCCAAGCGCGATCGCGTGACGATTTGCACGGTGTCCGACGGCGCGTCGATGGAAGGGGAGGCAAAGGAAGCGTTCGCGGCCATTCCGGGGCTCGCGGCGAAGGATCGCGTGAATCCGTTCGTGCTGATTATTTCCGACAACGACACGAAGCTCTCCGGACGCATCACGAAGGATTCCTTCAGCATGGAGCGATCGTTCGCGGCGATGGGCGCGCTCGGCTGGAACGTGATCAATGTTCCCAACGGCCACGATCTCCAGGCGGTTTATCAGAGTGTCGAAAAAGGGATCGAGCAGGCGAAGAAAAATCCGAATTTCCCGGTCTGCCTTTTGGTCAAGACGATTAAGGGCTACGGGGTCAAGGCGACGGTCGAAAATTCGGCGGGCGGACATGGGTTTCCGTTGAGTAACGGGGAAAAAATTGTTGAGTTCGTCGCGGAAATTTACGGTGGGAATCCGCCGGAGGAATTCGCGAATTGGGCCAAAGGGTTGCGCCAGGATTGGGAACAAAAGGAAGCGGCTAAAAAAGCGAAAGCCGCCGCGGCCACCGCCCCCGCCGTGCCGGCGCCCAAGAAGGACAAGGTTCAAACGGGCCTCGCCAAAGGCGCGATCAAAGCGACGCAGGGAGGCTTGCCCGTTTATTCTGTTTCGTCCGATGTCCAGGGCTCGACTGGGATCAGCCTGTTCCAGAAATCATTTCCCGACCGTTATATCGAAGTCGGCATCGCTGAATCGAACATGATCAGCACCGGCGCCGGGCTTTCCAAAGCCGGGTTCATTCCGATCATCGATACGTTCGGGCAATTCGGCGTGACCAAAGGTAATCTGCCGCTGACCATGGCTGCGCTTTCGCAAGCGCCCGTGATCGCGCTCTTCTCGCACGTGGGATTCCAGGACGCTGCGGATGGCGCTTCGCACCAGGCCACGACTTATTTCGCCGCCACTTCCGCCATCCCGCACACCGTCGTCATCGCTCCCTCCTGCTCCGATGAAGCGGAAGCGTTCATGTATCAGGCAATCAAACGTTACGGCGCGGCGAAAGCGTCGGGCCAGGATCCGGAGAATTTTATCTTCTTCGTCGGCCGCGAAAATTATCCGCTTTCGTGGGTTGAAGGCGCCAAATACGAATGGGGCAAAGCGCAGGTTCTCCAGGAAGGGGCGGACGTGGTTCTCATCGCGTCGGGTCCCTTGCTCAGCAAAGCGCTCGAAGCCGGCAAAAAACTGGCGGAAAAAGGTCGTAAAGCGACCGTGATCAATAATCCCTTCATCAACCATGTTGACCTCGCGACGATCGGCGAAGCGGTCAAACGCGCGCAGGGTCGCCTCGTCACCATCGAAGATCACCAGATCATCTGCGGCATGGGCGCGCAGGTTTCACACGCCCTTTCCAACGCTGGCATTGCCCATCGCATCAAGACCCTCGGCATCCACGGGGAATTTGGCCAATCCGCCTACCTCGCGGACGACCTTTACAAAAAGCACGGGCTCACCGGGGACAAAATGGCCGAAGCGGCATTGGAGTTGATCGGATAATTAGTTTCGGGTATGGTCCCTGTATGGATTCGCGCAGTGAGACTTTGGTCGTGTGGGCGAAAGTATCGCCGGACGCGAAACTGGTCCTCGACGTGCCCGATTCGTTCAAAGGAAAAATGGTTAGCGTGCGTTGTACGCTGACCGATGATCCCGAAGTGCCCCGAGACAAAAAAGGTTGGCCCATCGGCTTTTGGGACAGCGTGTACGGGTCGATAACGGATCCGACTTTCGAACGGCCTCCACAAGGAGAAATGCCTCCCGCTCCCAACTTTGACGAATGACCTACCTCCTCGACACCAGCACGTGTGTCGGAATTTTGCGCGGCAGAGCCCCCAAAGCCCGCGCCCGCCTCGACCAACTTGGAAAAAATGAGTGTGCCATTTGCTCCATTGTCTTGTTGGAACTCCGAGCAGGCGCCTTGAAATCGCAAAACCCAATCCGCGAAACTGCGAAAGTGGATGAGTTCCTCCGGGAAATGAACTCGTTTCAGTTTGATGACGAATGCGCGAATCTTGCTTCTGAAATCAGAGGCAATTTGGAAAAACGGGGCGTTCCGATTGGTCCTTTTGACTTGCTAATCGCCGGAATTGCCCGTCGGCACGGCTCAATTGTTGTAACACGCAATATCGGCGAATTCTCTCGCGTGCCCAATCTGCATGTTGAAGATTGGGAATTAGAACCGTGAACATCCTCATCTCAGGCGCGGGCGGGCTGATTGGCGCGGAATGCGTCGAGCAACTTCAACGCGCCGGACATGACGTTCGTGCGTTGACGCGCGGAGAGGGTCCGGGACTGCCGTGGGATGTCGAAAGCGGGCGGGTCAACCTGATGGATTTTGCGCCCGAGGCGGTGATTCATTTGGCGGGCGAAAACATCGCGCAGAATTGGACCGAGAAAAGCAAAGCGCGCATTTGGAGCAGCCGCGTCGAGGCTACCGAACGGCTTTGCGCTTTTCTCGCCACGACGGCCCATCCGCCGAAAATCCTCCTCGCTGCGTCGGCCATTGGAATTTATGGACCGCGGAGTGACAAATGGATTTTCGAGTCGAGTCCATCATCGAGTAATTTTCTCGGCGAATTGTGCGCGGCCTGGGAAAAGGCGACTCGTCCACTTTCGGCGATTGGCTGCCGCGTCGTTCACCTGCGCACGGGAATTGTCCTCAGCCCCAAGGGCGGCGCGCTCGCGAAGATGCTGCCCTTTTTCCGCTATGGTTTGGGCGGACCGATTGGCGACGGCAGCCATTGGATGAGTTGGATTTCGCTTGAGGACGAAGTGCGCGCGATTCAATTCCTGCTGGAAAATAATAACGCCCACGGCGCGGTCAATCTCGTCGCGCCCAATCCCGTCACCAACTCTGACTTCGCCGAAGCGCTCGGAAAGGCTTTGCACCGCCCAACCTTCCTCCGCACACCCGCCGCGATTCTGCGCATGAGTTACGGCGAATTCGTGGACGCCGCCCTGCTTTCGAGCCAGCGCGTTAAACCCCAGGCTCTGATGGACCTTGGTTTCCAATGGACCCACGCGGAATTGGAAACGCTCTTTTGGTCCTTATTTTAAATTGCCATGTTGATTCGCATTTTGGTCGTTTTTGTTTTTGCAGCTTTGATCGGAGCGGGGGAAGCGTTGGCGTCGGATGCGGCGGGGATGGAATTTTTCGAGCGCAAGGTGCGGCCGTTGTTGGCGGAGAACTGTTTTTCGTGCCACAGCGCCGAGAAGGAAAAGGGCGGGCTGAGGCTCGATTCGCCCGTCAGCATTCGAGAGGGCGGCGAGAATGGGCCGATTTTCATCGCCGGAAATCCGGAGGCCAGCCGCATCATTCTGGCGGTCAGTTATAAAAGCAACGATCTGAAAATGCCGCCGAAAAAACCGCTTTCGCCGCGGCAGGTGGCGGACTTGACCGAATGGGTTGCGATGGGCGCGCCGATGCCCGCTGGAAACGCTGTGCCGCCGGCCGCCCAGAAAGAAAGAGAACAAGAGCATTGGGCTTTCAAGGCGGTCGTGCGGCCCGCGATTGCGACGGGAAAAAATCCAATCGACGGATTCATCGGCGCCGAATTGAAGAAGCGAAAGATTGCGATGAATCCGCGCGCAACGAAGCGCGAACTGATTCGGCGCGCGTATTTCGATTTGATCGGTCTGCCGCCTGCGCCGGAGGCGGTGAGGGCGTTCGAAAAAGATTCATCGGCGCACGCTTTTGAAAAGGTGATCGATGATTTGCTGGCACGCCCACAATACGGCGAGCGTTGGGGCCGTCATTGGCTGGACCTCGCGCGATTTGCGCAAAGCGACGGTTACGAGCGCGATGGGGAAAAACTGCTGGCGTGGCGTTATCGCGATTACGTTGTGCGAGCGTTCAACAGCGACAAGCCTTACGATCGTTTCGTTATCGAACAAATCGCCGGCGACGAACTTCCCGACGCCGACGCGGAATCGGTCACCGCGACCGGATTCCAACGTCTCGGCGTTTACGACGACGAACCCGACGACAAAGTGATGGCCGAATTCGACGGACTCGACGACGTGGTGTCCACGGCGGGCACGGCCTTTCTCGGGCTCACGATCGGTTGCGCGCGTTGTCACGATCACAAGTTCGATCCGATTTCGCAGGCTGATTATTATTCGATGCTCGCGTTTTTCCGAAACGTGCGTCCTTACGATGGCCCATTGAAAAATCCCAAATCCGCCGGCTTTGCCGCGCTCGCCACCCCCGCTGTTTTTAAAGATTGGATCTCCAAAGCCACCACGAACGAACCGGTCGCGAAAGCACCCTTCGAGTGGACTCTCGCCGTTCGTGAAGCCGGAACCGACGCTCCCGCCACGCACATTTTCAAACGTGGCAATCCTTCCGCACCGGGCGCGGCGGTCGAGCCCGCGTTTCTAAAAGTAATCGCAAATGGCCAGACGCCTTCGATCGTTCCACCCGCGCACGGCCTTTCCTGCGGACGCCGTCTCGCGCTCGCGAAATGGATTGCGAGTCCGCAAAATCCGCTGACCGCGCGCGTCATGGTCAATCGCGTTTGGCAACATCATTTCGGCCGCGGTCTGGTCAAATCGACCAGCGATTTCGGGCGCGCCGGCTCGCCGCCGACACATCCTGAGCTGCTCGATTGCCTCGCGGCGCAATTCATCGATTCGGGTTGGTCGCTGAAGAAGCTGCACAAATCGATCATGCTTTCCGAGGCCTACCAGCAGTCGTCCCGTGTGCGAAACGACAAGGCCGCGCAAATTGATCCTGCCAACGAATTTCTGTGGCGTCAGAATCTCCGCCGCCTCGAAGCCGAATCGATTCGGGACACGCTCCTCAGTATTTCGGGCACATTGAATCCGGCGATGGGCGGGCGCGGATTCTTTCCGCATTTGAGTGGCGAGGTTCTCGCGGGACAATCGCGTCCCGGATTGGACTGGCAGGTTTCCAGTGAAGCCGAAAAATCGCGGCGCAGCATCTACGCCTTCGTGCGCCGCACCATGCCGATTCCGCTCCTCGAATCGCTCGACTACAGCAACACC
>Ga0070686_100000702_pt1 | contig 19426 bp, 13 predicted proteins | sample KBSS23LmetaG_FD_65654 | JGI IMG/M metagenome (GOLD analysis project Ga0070686, IMG submission 65654) | Switchgrass rhizosphere microbial communities from Kellogg Biological Station, Michigan, USA - KBS S2-3L metaG | ecosystem: Host-associated > Plants > Roots > Rhizosphere ... | reverse complement strand
CGCCGTCATCCCGACGGCGCGCGCGTCGCGGCGCGCCGCTCGGTGAAGAACGTCTGGATCAGCGCGCGGCATTCGTCTTCGCGGACGCCGGCGACGACCGCGAAGCGGTGATTGTGGCCCGGCAGTTCGCCGCCGCGCACGGTCGAGGTCACCGCGCCGGTCCTCGGTTCGGCAGCGCCGTACACCAGCGTGCCGATCCGCGCATGCACGAGCGCGCCGACGCACATCAGGCACGGCTCGATCGTCACGCACAGGACGGCGCCGGTGAGCCGATAGTTGCCGACCCCGGCGGCCGCGGCACGGATGGCGATGATCTCCGCGTGCGCCGTCGGATCGCCGGACGAAATCGGCTGGTTGAAGCCGCGGCCGATGATGGCGCCGTCGAGCGCGACCACCGCGCCAATCGGCACCTCGCCAGCGTCGCGGGCGCGGCGCGCCTCGTCGAGCGCTGACGCCATCAGATCATCGAAATCCATCGTGGCCATGGGTCAAAGAGCGTATCGGGTCCGGCTCAAGCCGGACACGACGAAGAAACACGTCACGCGGACTGGCGCGGCCGCTCCGCTGCAGCCGCCGGCAGCACGATCCGGAACGTCGAGCCGCAGCCGCGGCCGGCGCTCTCGGCCATCGCCGTGCCGCCGTGCAGTTCGACGATGTGGCGGACGATCGCGAGGCCGAGTCCGAGGCCGACGCTGCTGCCGGCGTTCGGCGCGCCGCCGCTGCCCTGGCGGAACCGCTCCCACACGTGCGGCAGCGATTCGGCCGCGATCCCGGCGCCATCGTCGCGGACTTCGATGATCACGTCGCGCGCCGAGCGGCAGACGTGGAACCAGACGTGGCCGCCAGGTTCGGTGAACTTGACGGCGTTCGCGAGCAGATTCCAGATCACCTGTCGCAGTCGGTGCGGATCGGCAGAGAGCGTCGGCAGATCGCCGTCGATGCGTTTCTCGAGGTGAACGCCCTTCGCCTCGGCCGAGGGCTCGATCGCCGAGAGCGCCGCCTCGGCGACGTCGGCGAGATCGACGTCGTCGAATTCGAGGTGGAACTTGCCGGCGACGACGCGCGACACGTCGAGCAGATCCTCGATCATGCGGTGCTGGATCGAGGCGTTGCGCTCCACCGCCTGCAGCGCGTCCTGGACGCGGTGATCCTTGACCACGCCGGCCCGCAGCATGCGCACCCAGCCGAGCACGGCGTTCATCGGCGTGCGCAGCTCGTGGGACAGGGTCGCGAGGAACTCGTCTTTCAGCCGGTTCAACTCGCGCTCGCGCTCGAGCAGTTCGGCCCGCGCCCGCGCCGCATCTTCGGTCGCGGCCAGCAGATCGCGCGTCGCCCGGTCGCGCGCCTCCTGGGCCGAGAGCAGGCGGTTCGAGCGATGGACAGCGAAGACGACGAGCAGCACGCCCGCGGCGGCGGCGGCAATCTCCGCCAGGATGGCGGCGCGCTCGCTGCGCAGGGCCGCGGCGGCTTCGGCGTCGATGACGCGCTGCTGCTCGGCGGCCAGCAGATCGAGATCGACGCGGATGTCGTCCATCACTGTGCGGCCGACACCGGTGAGCACGATCGCCCGGGCGGCGTCCGCACCGTGGTCGCGGCGCACGGCGACGGTGCGTTCCAGCTCGGTCATCTTGGTCGCGACCAGCTGGCGCAGGTGCGGCAGCGCCTGACGGGCGGGGCCCTCGACATCGCTGAGCGCCGCAATCCGATCGAGCGTCGGCGCGACTTCGGCAACGGCGCGCGAATAGGGTTCGAGATACGCCTCGTCGCCGGTGAGCAGAAAGCCGCGCTGGCCGGTTTCGGCCTCGACGAGATGCTGCTCGAGCCCGGCCAGCTGGGCCTTCAGATCGGTGGCGTGCGCCACGCGCGATCCGGCCGAATGGACGCGGCGAATGTTCCAGACGCCGATGGCTGCGCCGCTGACGATCGCGGCGAGCATCGTCGCTGCGGCAAACTGGATAGGGCGGCGTGTGGTCAGGCGCTTTCGATCGTACTGCACGCACGAGTTTAGACGCACGCCGCGGCGGATGAGCTGATGCCGGCGTGTCGTGAATCGGTCGGCGGCCGTAGGTAGATTTTTCCCGGGGCGTCACGAATGGTGACGTACCCGGTCGGTAAATCGGCGAATGACGCATACAGTCGAGCGGCACATCACTTGCGCCACGCCTCATGGTGCATATGAAGACCCGACCGACGGTTCAGCGATCTCTCGTGCTCGACGCAGGTCTCGACAAACTGCAAGCGTTCCTGCTCACGATGGGTCCCGGCGACGAAGTGAGCGTCCGCAGGGCGGTGGAAATCAGCGGGTTGGATCCGGCGCAGTGCGATGCGGTACTCGATGCGCTCGCGCGCGCCGGGTTGATGGTTCGTTTGCAGCACGATGCGTACGTGCGCTGCAGTCTTCACTAACTGAGCGACAGACGCGTAATCGTCCGTTCCATGACTGGATAGCAGGCGAGCAACAGTCGGTTGTCTGCCTCCGCGGCGTATGAGGAAGCGTGCACCGATGCGCACAATTCCGGGGGATTGTCCTTGCGCCAGTGGAATCTGATACAACTGACGTCATGGCTGCCGCCGCTGCCGCCGCCGCCGCCCGGATTCTGATCGTCGACGACGACGAGACGGTGCTGCACACCTTCTCGAAAGCGCTGACGCTCGAAGGATTCGAGGTCCGCGTCGCGCAGTCGCCGCTCACCGGTCTACAAGAGATCGAGGAACTCCGTCCCGACGCCATCCTGCTCGACTTGCGGATGCCGTTCGTCAACGGCATCGGGTTTCTCTACCGGCTGCGCGCCAACGCGGCGTATCGCGACATCCCGGTCGCGATCATCACCGGCGATTCGTGCATCGCCGATTCGGCGATGCAGGAAATGCACGATCTCGACGCCGAGCTGGTCTTCAAACCGATCTGGATCGACGAGGTGGTCAGCGTCACGCGCGGCCTCCTGCAGAAGCGCCGCACCTGACCGCCGCAACGTGCGGTACAGTCGCGTCAGGAGGGCTCATGAGCCATTACCACGACGCGACCGATTTGAAGCAGCTTCCCGAACTGAAAAAACTGGCGCCCGAGGAATTCGCGGGCTTCGTCGCGCTCGACAAGATCGTCGGCCGCGAGGATGGGGCGATCCCGCGCAAGTACCGCGAGCTGATCGCGCTCGGCGTCGCCATGACGACGCAGTGCCCGTATTGCCTCGACGTCCACACGCGCGGCGCGAAGCGCGCCGGGGCGACCCGCGAGGAGATTGCCGAAGTGGCCTTTCTCACCGCCGCGCTGCGCGCCGGCGCCGCGGCCACGCACGGCACGCTGGCGCTGAAGCTGTTCGATCAGGCCTAGCCGTCTACCTTTTCCCGCCTTCGTCGTTGACGCTGATCTTCACCGTTGCGCTGTTCGACCACAGGCGTCCGTCGGTGACGCGGAACGTGAGCTCGTCGGTCGCGTTCGATCGCCGATCCGGAACGTAGGTGAACTGACCGGTGCGCGCGTCGACGACGAAGGTGCCCTTCGTCCCATTGGTGACCACCGAATAGGTCAGCGCGTCGCCATTGGCGTCGCTCGCCTGCAGCATTCCGGTGAGCGGATCGCTGCCGCTGAACTTGTAGCGCGAGGAGGAGGCGACCGGCGCGACGTTGACCGTGACCGAGAACGATGCCGCAGCGCCGTTGCCGGCGGCATCTCTGGCCGTGCACGTCACCGTGGTCGATCCGACCGGGAACTTCGAGCCGCTCGCCGGCGCGCAGGCAACCGTGACAGCGCCGTCGACGGCATCGGTCGCTGTCGCCGTGTAGCTCACGGCAATCGCCGCCGTCGCGTCGAGCGTCAGATCGGCGGGGACTGTGATAACCGGCGGCGTGCCGTCGCGGACGGTGACGGCGAACGTGGCCGCGGCAGCATTGCCGTGCGAGTCGCTCGCGCTGCACTCCACCGTCGTCGTGCCGAGCGGGAAGAGGCTGCCGCTGGGCGGCGTGCAGGCCACGGCGAGCGCACCGTCGACCTCGTCTCGAGCGGACGCGGTGAAGCTGAACGATGCACCGGCCGCACTGGCTGCCGGGACGCTGGCGTTCGGCGGAACGGTGATCACCGGTTTCGTCGTGTCGCTCACCGTCACCGTGAACGACGCCGATCCGGTGTTGCCGTGCGCGTCGGTCGCGCGGCACTGGACCGTCGTCGTGCCGAACGGGAACGTCGCGCCGCTCGCCGGTGTGCAGGTTGCGGCGAGCGCACCATCGACGGCGTCCAGCGCGGATGCCGAATAGCTGTAGGTCGCGCCGAGCGGACCGGTCGCAGCGATTGACGCGTTGGCCGGAACGGTCACGATCGGCGCGACCGCGTCGGGAAGCGCCGCGGCGACAGCAAACGGGCTCAACGACGAGGTCCTCGCGCAGAGCTGCCGCGTCGCAAAGTCGGGCGCCGGCTGATCGGGCGCGAGAATCGTGCGATCGACGAGGACGCCGTTCTCGCCGTGCAGGATCCGCAGCGCCGCGAACGTCTCCGGATCGTCAATCGACGGCACCGTGAAGCACACGACGATGTCGCCGGAGATCTGCGCGGTCGTCGCCACGTCGTAGGTCAGGGAGTTCACGATCTCGTAGCCGTCGCTCGCCGGCGGCACCGTCGCCTCGTCGACCGCGACCACCGTGGTCTGCCCCGGCGACGTGACGCTGCTGAAGGTCACCGTCGACAGCTGCGATGGGACGACAGCGATGTTGGCGCCGGTCGGCGTGCTGAACACCGTCGCCATCGCGCGAACGATCTCGCCGTCGACCTCGGGGAACTCATCGGACGGATCGATCGCGCTGCCCTCGGCCGGCCAGCCGCCGACGCCGTTCGCCGGGAACTGGTGGGCGAGGAAATAATTCGCCGCCGACACGATCGCGGCGTTGGCCGCCACGCCGCCCACGGCGGCGAGCCCCATCGACACAAACGACGTCATCTGCAGATCGCCGGCGTCCCACGACCCCTCGGGATCCTGCTGCCTGATGAGGAAGTCGCGGTATTCGGCAACCTTGGTATCGAACCCCGCCAGATCGTGGATGCCCCACAGCAGCGAGCCTTCCCCGATGATCGTGTAGTCGTACGACAACAGGTTGCCCGGCTGGCCGCAGCCGCTCGGGTTGGCGCAGCGATCGAACCGGTGCGATGGATCGACGTCTTTCCAGTCGGCCTCGCGAGCGACGATCCGGTTCGCGGCGGCGATCGCCCGGTCCGGCAGATTCACGGCCTTGGCGGCGCGGATGTAGGACGCGGTGTCCCACGCCGCCAGCGACCGCAGACCCTGCGCGTCGCGCTTGGCGATGAAGGAATCCACCTGATCGGCGGCGTTGGGGAACTTCGTGATGGTGACGTTGAACCACCTAGAGGCCGCGGTGGCATACGTCTGCGCCCTGGTTGGGTTGGACGCCTGTGTCAGGTTCGCCAGGCCGACCAGGAACTCGACGTCGCGGCTCACCGGCGAGGGCGGCGACGACAACAGCAGCGCGGCGTTGGCCTTCGCCACCAGCAGATCGCCCGCGAGCTGGGCCGCCGTGAGCAACTGCGGATCATTGAACCGGACATAAGCGGCCAGCAGGCCGAGCCCGGTCGTGCCGATCGTGTTGCTGCAGCTGGCGTGGTTGGCGCCGCAGACGTTGCTGCCGAACTGGAACGGCCATCCGCCGTCGACGTTTTGCAGCTGCTTCAGCCGCACGCCGCCGAGCCGCGCTGCCTCGGAGAGGGTCGGCGCGTCGGCGATGCGCGGCCCAACGGCGACCGACGACGTCGCCGAGCCGACAAACCCGAGCGAATCGCGATACCGGTACGTGACGACCGTCGTGCCCTGCGGGAAGGTGGTCGTGTTGTCGACGTTGACGCTGACGCCGCCGATGACCGCCTGAACCGGCAGGCGAACGGGCGTGGGGTCGCGCAAGTCGATACCGGTGCCGCCCGAGAGCAACGCGGCGAGCGCCTGCGATCCGGCGGAATCGGTGATGTTGCCGCGCGTCGTTCCGTCGATGAACACCGCCGGAATTGAAATCGCGGCCGGCGGGAGGACGGCCGGCGGCAGCGTGTCCTGCACCTTGACGGAGAACGACGCCGACTTCGAGTTGCCGTTGAAATCGACGGCCGTGCAGGTCACCGGCGTGGTCGTCGGTCCCGGCAAGGCGAGCGGGAACATGAAGCCCGAGGCCGGCGAGCAGCTCACCGGCAGCGCGCCGTCGGTGGGGTCGGTCGCGGTGGCGATGAACGAGAACGGCGTCCCCACCGGTCCGGTCGCTTCGAGCGTCGTGTTGGCTGGAACGGTCAGCGTCGGCTGGGCCGCATCGGTCACCGTGATCGACACGCTCGCCGTCGCCGGCAACACGAGCGTCGGATCGCTCGGCGTGAAGACGACCGAGATCGTGCGCGTGCCGGCAAGCAGCACTGTACCGAGCGCCGGAGTGTAGGTGAACGTGCCCGGCGCGTTGGCGGTGGCGTTGAGTTGCGTCGCGCTCAGCGCGGTCGGGTAGGCGATCGCCGCCGGCGCCGGCCACGTGATGGTCGCCTGCAGTCTCGCTGTGACACTCACGCCGGCCGAGGTCGTGAAGTTCCCGGCCACATCGCGTGCACGCGCCGTCAGCGTGTGGGCGCCGCGCGCCACGCTGGTCGTGTCCCAGGTAATCGCGAAGGGTGGCGACGTATCCTCCGGGCCGATCACTGCGCCGTCGACGAGGAACGTGACGCCGGCGAGCGCGAGGTCGTCGGACGCATCGGCGGAGAGCGCGACCGACGTCCCGGATGTGAATGTCAATCCGCTGGCCGGCGCGGTCATCGCCACGATCGGTGCCGCGAAATCGTTGCTCGTCGTCACCGTGATCGTCGGCGATTGGCCGAGGCCGCCGTTGGTGTCGCGGACGACCGCGGCGACATAGTGCGTGCCGTTGACCGTCGACCTCGTGTCCCAGGCGATCGAGTAGGGGCTGGTCGTATCCTCGGCGCCGAAATTCACACCGTCAACGATGAACTGCACGCCGGCGATGGTGCCGCCGCCAGGCGTTGCGGTCGCGGTGAGGGCGGTCGTGCCGGTGAGCGTCGCGCCGTTGACCGGCGAGGTCATCGTCGCCGTTCCGGGCGGCGCGGTGGCGCCGCCGCTAAGCGACATCGAGGTGGCGAACACGTCGAAGCTGGTGCCGCCGGTCTCGGTCCACACCAGGCCGATCTGGTTGTTCTTGACTACCGGATAACCGGCGATGAAGTTGCGCGTGTGCGATCCGGAATTGGTGCCCGGAACCGGCGCCCAAGTCGTCCAGGTCGCCGCGCCATCCCACTTACTGAAGAGGATCGAATTCGATGCGTCGGCGTTGATGACGAACAGCCACACGTTGGTCCCGTCGGTCGCCGCGAACAGGCCACCGCTGACAGCGTTCGCCGACGCCGGCTTCATCGCCTGGTTCGCGCCAAAGGACGGCGGCGCCGGCGACAACGCCGCCCATGCGTTGGTCGCGGCGTTGTACGACGCGCCCGCGATGGCGGTGCCGGCGGAGTTGTTCCGGCGAAATGCGTAGATCTTGGTCGTGCTCAGCGGAATCAGCGCCCAGTCGTTCTGATTGATGGTGACGGCCGTGCCGAACACGTTACCGTTGCCGCCGCCGCCGTCGGTCGGGATGTTCGTCCACACGCCCTGCGCAGCCGAGCGCGTGTACCTCAGATTGGTGATGTTGGGCTGCGCCACGGCCCCGTTGCCGTACACCGCCAGCATCGCATCGGAGTCGAGCGGTGCAAACGTCAGGACCTTGCACTGCTGCAACATCGTCTTGTCGATCACCGCAGTGGTCCACGGTGGAGAGGTGCCGGTGTTTCCGGTCGGACTGACGTTGTTGCCAAACCCGTTCGTCCAGGCCGCGGCCGTGTCCGCGTTCGTGGAGCGTCCGACGGAACAGTCGACTTCCTGATCCATGGTCGTGCCGAAATGATGGATGAAGCCGCTGGTCGAGATGCCAACGCCCGTGCCCCAGGAACTGTTGGTCGACAGGCCACTCGCGCCGGTGCCGACCGGACCGTTCCACTGCGATGCGTTGTTTGGCGAGCCGGGATTATCCCAGGCGCCCCAGGTGATCGAGGTCGCGCCGAGCTGCGCGCGGATATGGCCGTTCGAGGAGACCTGTCCGTCGAACGCGGCGGACGCGAACACGTGCGCGAAGTCGCCGGCGCCGGCAATCGTCCGAAGTGCGACGGCCATCGACCGGCCGCCGGCAAACAGCGAATTGGTCGCAAAGCCCTGATTGAAGAGCGGCGGGCTTGGCGTGCTCGCCGTCCACGTCGCGGTCGCGAGATCCGGCCCGCTGCTCACCCACGCCTGGACTGTGTGATCATTCGTCGAGTCGTGGGCCGATGACAGCGTAAACAGCCACCAGACGTTCGCATTCGGCGCGAACACCAGGTGCGACTGCCCCGAATGTCCGGTGACGTCGTTGAACGCGCCGCCGATCGCCGTCCCAATCTTCACCGGCGTCGGCGTGGTGCCGCCGGGTGCCGCCGTGATTGCGATCGGCACCGATGCGGTCGCGGTGTTGTAGTTGCCGGTATCGGTCGGCGTGAACGTGGTGGCGAGCACGCGCGGGCCGACTGAGAGCAGCGCGCCGGCCGCGGGCACGTAGTTGAACGTTCCCGGTACGCTGGCGGTCGCGTTCAGCTGCGTCGAGCTCAACGCGGTTGCCGACGTGATGCTCGCCGGCGCCGCCCACGTGATCGTCGGCGTCCCCTTGTTCGCGTTGACGACGACGGTCTTGGTGACCTGCACGTACGACGGATCGGTCGGCGTCAAGGTCACCGCGAGCGTGCGCGGTCCCGACGTCAGCGCTGTCCCGGCCGCCGGGTTGTAGACGAGCGTCCCGGCCACGCTTGCGGTCGCATTCAGTTGCGTCGCCGACAGCGTCGCCGGCAGCGTCACCGTCGCCGGCGTGTTCCACGTGATCGTCGGCGTGCCTTTCACGACGTTGATCGCGACGGTCGCAGTCGCGTTGTTGTAGGTCGCCGAGTCAGTCGGCGTGAAGGTCAAGGACAGCGCCTGCGCATTGCCGGCGGCGAGGATCGTGCCGACCGGCTTGTCGTAGCTGAACGATCCCGCGACGTTCGCTCTCGCGTTCAACTGCACCGCGCCGAGCGGCGCCGGGTAGACGATGTCCGCCGGGACCGGCCACGTGATGACCGGCGTCGCCTTGACGACGGCGATCTTCACCGTCGTCGTCGTCGCGACGTAGCGCGTCGTGTCTGTCGGCGTAAACGTCACCGACAGCGGCCACGCCGCGCCGACGCCGAGGACGGTTCCGGCCAGCGGCGAATACACGAACGTGCCGGGCACGTTCGACGTGGCGTTCAACTGTGTGGCGCCGAGCGGAATGCCAGCGGTGATCGACGCCGGATCGCTCCAGGCGATCGCCGGCGTCGCCTTCGTCACCGTCAGCGTGGTCGTCGCCGTCGCCCTGGAGTAGTTCACCGTGTCGGTCGGCGTGAAGGTGACCGACAGCGTCTGCGCGCCGACGCCGAGGATCGTGCCGGCGGGCGGCGTGTAGGTGAAGGTACCGGGGACGCTCGCAGCCGCATTCAACTGTCCGTCGCCGAGCGGTGTGCCGTAGGCAATCGCCGCCGGAGCCGCCCACGTCACCGTCGGCGCGACCTTCGCGACGTTGACGGCCGCGAAGAAATAGTCGACCGACTGCCACGTGCCGTCGATATTCGACGCCAGCCGTGCCCACACCGGCTCGCCGGCCGATGGCAAGCCGCTGACGACGGCCGACTGCGCTGTCGTCGCGGCGCCTGAATACAGGTCGTTGCCGCCAGGCGTCGAGCCGACCGTCAGCTGGTAGCTGGTCGCGCCAACGCCCGCATCCCAGTTGAACGTCACCGTCGTCGATACGAGATCGGCGCCCGGGACCGGGCTGATGATTCGCGCCGGCACCGGCGCCGCCGCCGCCGAAGGCACCGCGATCGCCCAGCCGGCTCGGCACGCGAGATCGGGCATGTCCGGCTGGTTGGGGCAGAAGGTCGGCGTTGCGGCGATGAACGGCAGCAGGTAGTCGTACGCGCCCTGCGCGCCGCTGAATCCATTCTGAATGCCGATGATCAGGTTCAGCCGCGCCTCAGGACCGTAGAAGCCGGGAAACGGCCGCTCCTGGCCCTGCGTCGCCGTCCAGATCTGCGCCATCGACGTGAAGAACGTGCCGAGCAGTGCGGGATTCGCCGGGTTCGCGGTGCCGACGGCAATCAGATAGGCGCCCGCCTGCGCTCTCGGGTAATCCGGGTCGCTGGTGAACAGCTTGAGATGAAACTTTGCCACGGCGTCGCGCGCGAGCAGGCCGCCGCTGAACCCGTGCTGGTTGGCGCGATCGATCGCGTGGGCAAGATAGGTCTGTTCCCACAGCGAGATGTACTGCCCGCCATCCGGCCGCCGGTTGATGAACAGAACGCCGAACGGGTTCGACGGTGTCAACGCGGCGGTCGCAAAGGCGTCGAGATACTGAAGGTTGGTGGCGACCTTCGCAGCGAGATACGTCTTCACCGGCGAGGCGTCGGGATAGTAGGCGGCGGCGTCGGCGATGTTGCGGAGCGCCCAGCCCCAGCCGCGGACTTCGTTGTTCTCGATGATGCCGGCGCCGCCGCGCACGCCGTCGCCCGGGTAGGTACGGAGCATCGCGTAGTTCGCCCAGAACGCCATCTCCTCGGCGTAGTAGCGGTCGCCGGTCATCAAGTAGGGGACGAAGGCGAGCGACGGCTGATGGGCGTTGTCGGGGACCAGCGCGCTCTGGCCACCGCTCGGCACGACGCCGGTGTATTCGCGAATCGGCAGCGGCAGGCCCTTGATGTAATCCCACACCAGACTGCTCTGCGAGCGCTCGTCGAACCAGATCGTGGGCCGCTGATCGAGTGAGATGAGGCGTTCGGCGCCGACGCCCGACACGGCGCCCGACTCGCGCGCGTGAATCGGCCACGAGCCGGAGAGATCGCCGTTGGCGAGCACGAACGCGCGCTGCGCCGGATCCTTGTGCACGAGGTACCGCGCCGTCCAGTCGGGATATGGCGCCAGCTCGGAACGGCCGCCGTGCAGCGACATGTCCTGATCGAGCGCGCCGCTCTGCAGGATGTCGTAGTTGGCGCCGACGGCGTTGACGAAGTTGGCGACGACCGGCAGGTATTGCGGCAGCGCCTTCGACGTGTTGAACGGAACGAGATCGGGCGTGATCGCCGACAGCGTCGTACCCGAGACGCTGAATGTCTTGCGCCAGCGCGTCAGGTAGTAATGGCTGACGGCGGTCCTGGTGAACACCGGCGCGCCGTTGACGGCAATCGCGACGTCGTAGGTGACGGTCGAGGCGCCCACCTGATCGAGCACGTTCTCCACCGACACGTCGACGCGCGCCTGGGCATCGTTGTAGACGCGCGTGTCGAAGTTCACGCGGAGAAACGGATGCGGCACCGCGCCGGCGGCGACCGGCGTCACCACCGATCGGCCCTCGTAGACCAGCGGCCCGGACAGCCAGCGATCAGCGGACGGCGTCTGCGGCTGCGTCGCCGTGTAGGTGACGCCGGCAATCGTCAGCGTGACCGACGCCGCGGGCATCGCCGGCGTGAACGCGCCGGTCGCGATCGCCGCCGGTTCGAGCGGAAAGTTTCCGGCCGCCGGGACGAACACGCTGACCACGGCGAAGCGGATCGAGCCGTCGGGCCAGCGGTTCTTGACGTCGGTCTGCGTCGGGAAGGTGCCGACGCGGACGCCGGAGGTCGCCGCCCCCTGCGGCAGCGCCTGGCCGAAGGTGGCCCAACCCGGCGTGAGATGAACGGTGGCCAGCGTTTGCGCGGCGGCAGCCGGCGCAAACCACGTCTGGCAGACGAGGAGCGTAGCAAAGGCGACGGCCCTCGAGACGATCGATCGCAAGCGTATCGCGCCGCGATCGACGCGGTGCGAACGCAGTCGGAACAGATGCATGGTAAGGGGCCCGAGTGCCGGTTGTCCGTGCCTGCACTTCGCACGAAAAGTGCCAGCCGACGTACAGAATTCGGCCCAATTTGCGCGAGCTTATCGGGATCGAGCGAGACGTGCGCCGAAGATCCGGCGGGAAGTCTGCGCGGGCGGCGCCTTTTGTCAGCGAAGGGGCGCGTTCGGAGTTCGGGAGAACCTAGAACCTAGAACCTAGAACGACAGAACCCCGAACCCCGAACCCCGAACGCGGGCTCAGCGATGGTTGGATGGCGGGCGCGCGCGCTTGCGGCGTACGAAGTCGGCCGCCATCGCGATCTCGTCGGCGGCGGGCGGATGCGTCTCTCTGATCAGATTCGGCGGCGAGCTGCTGTCGGGGACACGCGACGTAAACGGATCGCCGCTGACGGGCGCCTCCAACGGCGCGTCGTTCTCAACCGGCGAAGCCCAGCCTTCGGCCAGCATCAGCGTACCGAGCGAGGTGCCGACGTCGTACACGTGGCCTGGAACGAAGTGTTTCAAATCAATACCATCCACGGCAGCGAACGCCGGACGGTGTAAGACCCTGATACGCATTTATCGATGTAGGCGTGTAGGAAGCACTATTGATGCCAGCAACAATTTGGGCGGCAATTAATTGGCTCTTTGCGCACCTACAGTCGGGCTGGCAACCCGCTTGCTCGACGCTCTTCGATCGCGCACCTCGCGGCCCATCGCTGCCGCGCACGCAGACTTTGGTCGCCGTGATCCCGAACGGAGACGAGACGATGACGCCGTTTGTGCTCCGCTCCTCGCTCGACGCGTCGCATCGCAGCGCGCTCGAACGGCTCATGTACTTCAACCCGCGGCAGCGCGAAGCCGAGGTCGGCATCGCCGACGTTGTCGACGCGTACGGGACGCCAATCATCGTCGGCGACGACACCGGATTGCACGTCACCGTTGGCCGGCGTCCCGACGCGCAGTGCCTGTTCGCGCTGGCGAGCACCACGGCCGGGCCGACGCTTGCCGGAATGATCGTGTTCCTGCGGGTTTCGATCGAGGAGATGCTGGTGCTGCACGTCGCGGTCGCCGACGGCTTCGGACGAAACCGTCGCCTGAGCCTCGAGGTCGTGATGGCGCTGGTCGGTTCAGTCCGCGAGGCGGCGCACCGCCTCCGCGGCACCAAGCATTTCCGCATGCTCTACTTGCCTGGCCGCCGGATGCCCGCGGCCGGCTAGCGATTTCAATTTCCTCGTAGTGTCCGGCTTTAGCCGGACCAACGACGGTCCGCCTGAAGGCGGACACTGCGGAGAAATGAAGAATCCAACTTTTCAGCGAAGGTATAGGATCCGCGCCATGAGCGAGGTCTCCACCGCGCGGCGCGAGTTTCTGAAGTTTCTGGCCGCGAGCCCGTACGTGGCGGCGCTGGGCGGCGTCGCCGCGTTCCTCGATCAGCGCGCGCTCGGCCACGCCGCTCAGAACGGCGCGGAGCCAATCGCCAGCCCGGCCGAGGCGCTGAACGTCTTCGACTTCGAAGAGGCGGCGCGCCGCAAGGTGCTGCCCGGGCACTGGGCCTACATGGCGAGCGGCGTCGACGACGACGTGACGCTCCGCGCCAACCGCGACGGCTACTCACATCTGCAGCTCCGGCCGCGGCGCCTCCGCGACGCCACGAAGGTCGACATGCGCGTCGACCTGTTCGCGACAACCTACGCCAGCCCGATTTTTCTGTGTCCGACCGGCGGCGAGAAGTCGTTCCACGCCGCCGGCGAGATCGCCGTCGCGCGCGCCGCGAAGGCCCGCAACACGCTGCAGGTCCTCTCGACGGCGGCGTCCACCGGCATCGAAGACGTGAACACCGCGCTCGGACGCCCGTGCTGGTACCAGTTGTACGCCCCGCGCGCGTGGGAAGCGAACGAGATGCTGCTGCGGCGCGTCGAAGCCGCGGGCACGTCGGTGATCGCGCTGACGGTCGACAACACGACCGGCCGCAACAGCGAAACCTATCTGCGGACGCGGCCAAAAGATCTGAAGCAGTGCGACGCCTGCCACGAAGGCGGGCCGGGCGGCGGACCGCGGCCGATGACCGAGAACCTGACGATGCCCGGCGGCCGCGGCAGCAATCCGGCGATGGACTGGACCTTCGTCGAGCGGCTGCGCAAGGCCTGGAAGGGCAAGCTGATCATCAAGGGCATCGACACGCACGAGGACGCGAAGTTGTGCGTCGAACACGGCGTCGACGCGATCCTCGTGTCGAACCACGGCGGACGATCGACCGAGACCGGCCGCGCAACGATCGAGGCGCTGCCGGAAGTGGTGGCCGAGGTCGGCGGCCGCATCCCGGTCTTCGTCGACGGCGGCGTGCGGCGCGGGACCGACGTGTTCAAAGCGCTCGCGCTCGGCGCGAAGGCCGTCGGCATCGGGCGTCCGTTCCTGTGGGGCCTTGGCGCGTTCGGCCAGGCCGGCGTCGACCGCGTGCTCGAAATCCTCCAGGGTGAATTGAAACTGGTGATGGGGAACTGCGGAACCGCGACCGTCGCCGACATCACGGCCGCCTACGTTTCGGTCGCACCGTTCGCCAGCGGCCGGCGCGGCTGATCCCATCGGGAGCGAGTCTCATGGTTCTCCGCAGGGGCGACCAGGGCGACGACGTCAAATCGCTGCAGCGCGGGCTCAACCGAATGGGCGCGATGCTGCTCGTCGACGGCGACTTCGGCGGTGCAACGTGCGACGCGGTTGCGATCGCGCGCGAAGAGCTCTCGTTGCCGGGACCGCCCGAGGCCGACGAAACACTGCAACAGGCGATCGCCGCCGTGCCCGATCCCTGTCCGGCGCTCACCGCCGCCGGCATGACGTTCATCGCCCGCCAGGAAGTCTCCGACGCGGCGATCTACCAGCGGCAGTTTCAGACGCCGACCTGCCCGCCGCCGCCGAGCGGGGTCACGATTGGCATCGGCTACGACTGTCGTTTCGTCGGCCGCCGGGAATTCCAGACCGACTGGGCCGCGGTGCTCCCGGCGGTCGCCGTCACGCAGCTCGAAGCGGTGCTCGGCAAACCCGGCACGCCCGATCTGCTCGCGCCGCTCTCGACGCTGGTGGTGCCGCTCTCCGCCGCGATGCGCGTGTTTGCCACCAGCACTCTGCCGAAGTACCTCGCGCAGACACGGAGCATCTACCCGCAGATCGACGACCCGGCGATGAAGCCGGCGCGGCGAACCGCGCTCGTCAGCCTCGTCTACAACCGCGGCGCCGATCTGCGCGGCGATCGCCGCCGCGAGATGCGGGCGATTCGCAACCTGCTGGCAGCAGCGCGCCCTGAAGAGGTCGCCGCACAGTTCGAGGCGATGACCCGTCTCTGGGATCCGCGCACAGAAGGCGGCCTGATCGATCGCCGCCGCGCCGAGGCGACGTTGTGGCGGTCGGGGTTCCGCGCGCTCCAGCTCGATTAGAACTGCTGCCGATCGTCTACGACGAGCTGCGCCGGCTCGCCGCGCACGCGCGCAGCCGGCGCGCGTCGGCCCCTACCGTTTGATCCGCGAGCTCGGGCGGGGTGGCATGGGCACCGTCTTCCTCGCCGAACGCGACGACAACCAGTACCACGCCCGCGTCGCCGTCAAGCTGGTTCGGCCAGGCATGGACACCGAGTTCATCCTGGCGCGCGCGATCTCGACAACATCGTGATGCGCGCGCTCGAGAGCGAGCCGCAGCGACGGTATGAATCGGCCGCGCAGCTCGCGGAGGACGTGCGACGGTATCTCGATCACGAGCCGGTCCGCGCGCGGCCGCCGACGTTTCGCTATCGCGCTGTCAGGTTCACGCGCCGCAACCGCGTGCCGGTGGCCGCGGCCGCCGCCGTTTTCCTCGCGCTGTCGACGGGGCTCGCCGTGTCGGGCGCCAGATTCGCACGATGGCCGGGAGCGAGATGGAATTCGCCTGCGTCGCGCGGTAGTCCCAGCTTGCCCTCCTCGTAGCGCAGCCCTTCAGGGCTGCCCGGCCGGCCGTTGGCAGGCCCGAAGGCCTGCGCTACGTCGGGCCGCGCGTAGTTTCCGGCTTCCTGAACGCGAGGATGAGCTCGCCGCGCAGGATGTAGCGCGTCGCTTCATGAACGTAACCGCGGGAAACGAAGTACTCGACGAGGCCCTTGTAGGTGTAGTGCGCGATATGTTCCTCGGCGTACCCGCCAGGCTTGAAGAAGCCGTACGCCTTCTCCATGTACACCCACTCCCACCGGTCGTAATCGGGTGTGCCGAGCACGAGTCGTCCGCCGGGGGCCAGCACGCGCAACAACTCGGAGATCATCGGCGAATCCATCCGGACGTGTTCGATCACCTGTGAACAGAGCACGCACGGGAACGACGCGTCAGCGAACGGCAGGGTGAACCCGGAGCCGTGGACGAGTGGCACGCCGTAACGCCGCGCGTAGCGCAGCTTCTGCGGCAGAATGTCGAGAGCGACGCTCCCTTGCGGGAGCGCTGCGATGATCTTGCTCGAGCCGCATCCGACGTCGCAGACCGGGCCCTGGCCGGCGATCAGCTCAGTGATGTGCTTGTGGCGCTGCCGCTGCCAGTAGCGCTGCAACGGGATGACGCTGTCGTGCGCGCGCGCATCGTAGTCCCCTGCGGCGATCGAGTTGCGAAGCTTCCACAGCGACGTAAACGTCCGGGCGTAGGCCCGGCTCAGTCGCACGAGCGGGCCGATCGCGCGGCTTCGCCGAGACAGGTCCGTCCGCAGCGGAATCTCGGCCACGCGCCAGCCCGCCGCCAGGGCGCGCACCAGAATCTCGGGCAGCAGGTCGTAATCACTGGCGTCGAGCCGCTGACTGCGCAGCACGTCGCCGCGATAGAGGCAGAATGCGCTGGAGACATCCGTCACCGGCAGGCTCAGGCCGCGCGCGAAGATCCTGTTGACGGCGCGGCTCGCGACACGGCGCGGCGCGCTCATCCCGACGACCGCACCTTCGACATACCGCGACGCGACGATGATCTCACCGCATTGCCGGTGTTCCCACAGAGTGCGCAACACGTCGAGCGCCTGCGTCGCGTGCGCGTCGAGTGTGAGGACGTAGTCCCCGCGGGCGGCCCGCAGTCCAGCGCGGAGCGCGGGACCGAAACCCGGCTCGGTGGTGTCGATCGGGCGAAGCATCGTTGTGCCGGCTTCAGGTTGAAGACGTTGGCTCACACGCTGGCCTGCGACGATCAACTCGCCGTCGGGAACCATCGACCCGAGCACACGCCGAAGCGACGCGACAGGCGCGGCAAGATCCGATCCGGTATCCAGTACCGGCATCACGACGGACAGCGTCGGTCCGCTCATTCGTTCACGGTGACGCGCGAACGGCGTTGCGCGCGCAATCGCGCGCGTGTAGGCTGACAGTCCGGCGCCTTCATCCGGCCCGCCCTGTTCCGCAGATGCGACGAAGGTCGATCGTCATCGGTGCGTTCTACCTCGCGTTGAGTGCGGCATTCGCGGCACCACTGTTCGCCGTGCCCAACGGCACCGGATGGTTCGATTGGGACTTCAACCTGTTCCTGCACGGCGTCGTTCTGAAGAACCTAATCGAGTACGGACAGCTTCCGTTCTGGAATCCCTGGGCGTGCGGCGGCAACGTCTTGCTGGCGAACCCGCAGGTGGCCGTGCTCAGCCCGACCTATCTGTTTGCGGCGGTGATGTCGCTGCCGCTGGCGATGAAAATCAACATTGTCGTGCACTACTGGGTCGGCCTGGTCGGCATGCACCTGCTGCTGACCCGAGTCATCGGGCTACGGTTCCTGCCGGGCGTTGTCTTCCTCGCGTCAGCGTTTGTCTTCTCCGGCTCCATGGCCATGCATCTGGCGTATGGGCATGCGACGTTCCTCCCGGCTTTCTATCTGCCTCTTCTGCTGTACTTCTTCTGCCTGGCGCTCGAGAGCGGCGCCATCAGGCACGCCGTGATCGGCGGCGCGATGTTCGCTCTCATGGTGTTCAGCGGCGGCATGCACATCGTGCCGTTGGCGGCGATGGTGGTCGGGCTCCTGGGCCTCGCGTCATCGATCGCCCGCCGCGACTGGCGGCCGCTAGCAATGGCATCAATCGTCGGCATCGCCGGCGCGCTCTTCGCGGCGCCCAAGCTCGTACCGGTGATCGCGTTCATGACGAGCCCGCAGTTCGTCGACGCGCGGATTGTGCCACATCCCGATCTGATGACGCTGGAGATGCTGACGCGAAGCCTGCTCGATCCGTATCAGCACCGCGGACTCCACTTCGATCGGCAGATTTATCTCTGGATCGAGTACGGCAACTATGTCGGTCTGCCCTTTGTCCTGGCCGCTGCCGCGAGCCTGTCATGGATCGTCGCCGAGCGACGGCTCGTCAACCGCTGGTTCGGCCTGTCTCTGGCCGTCACGACACTGGCGCTGCTCGCGTTGACGGCCGGCGAATTCAGCGCCTGGGCACCGGCGTCGATTGCTCTGCACGTGCCGTTCTTCTCGAAAATTCGCGTGCCGAGCCGGTACACGATCGTCGCGGTATTGTCCGCGGTCATGACCGTGGCGTGGGCGGCACGAACGCTCGATCTCGAGGCGCTGGTGCCGAGCGCGCGCGTCGCGGTCACGGTGCTGTGCCTGCTGGCGTCGGCCGACATCGTCATGCGAAACGGCCGACTGCTCGGCGGAGGTTTCGAGCTGGATCCGGTGGACGCGAGGTTTCACCTGTTCGGCGGTCCGACGACGCTCGTGACCGACGCAGACTCCAAGCCGGGCACGGCGGGTTCTCCCATGCTGCGCGCGCTCATGAAGGGAGAGTCGTTCTTTCACTGTTACGAGGCGATGGAACTCGATCGCCGCGCCGACGTCACACATCCGCTGATTTGGCAGGATGGCGACGCCAACATCTTGAGGACGGAATTCTCACCCAATCGAATCGACTTCACCGTGCTTGGCGGACGCAAACCATCGAGGGTGCGGCTGAACCAGAATTTCGCGGAGGGCTGGAAGAGCGATGCGGCCGGCGTGGAGCCGGATCCGGCAACCGGCCAACCGTCGGTGGTGTTGCGTCCTGGAGAAACCGGGCGGTTCGCATTCGTCTTCGTGCCGCCAGGATTCTTTCTCGGCTGCGGGTTGGCACTGCTCGCGATTGCCGGATCGGCCTACGGATGGCGGCGACGATTCAACTCATGCGCGCCACTGATCGGCGTTTCAAATTACCGTAGCGCAGCCCTTCAGGGCTGCCCGCGCGCTTCGTAGCGCAGCCCTTCAGGCTGCCCGCGCGCTTCGTAGCGCAGCCCTTCAGGGCTGCCCGCGCGTTTCGTAGCGCAAGCCCTTCAGGGCTGCCCGCGCGCTTCGTAGCGCAGCCCTTCAGGGCTGCCCGCGCGTTTCGTCGCGCAGCCCTTCAGGGCTGCCCGCGCGCTTCGTAGCGCAGCCCTTCAGGGCTGCCCGCGCGCTTCGTCGCGCAGCCCTTCAGGCTGCCCGCGCGCTTCGTAGCGCAGCCCTTCAGGGCTGCCCGCGCGTTTCGTCGCGCAGCCCTTCAGGGCTGCCCGCGCGTTTCGT
>Ga0070686_100000700_pt1 | contig 19459 bp, 11 predicted proteins | sample KBSS23LmetaG_FD_65654 | JGI IMG/M metagenome (GOLD analysis project Ga0070686, IMG submission 65654) | Switchgrass rhizosphere microbial communities from Kellogg Biological Station, Michigan, USA - KBS S2-3L metaG | ecosystem: Host-associated > Plants > Roots > Rhizosphere ... | reverse complement strand
GGATAGTGCGTGCGGATCTCCGATCCGATGCGGTCCTTGAGCGGCGTGATGATCTTGCCGCGCGCGGTGTAGTCCTCCGGATTGGCCGTGAAGACGAGCATCACGTCGAGCTTCAAGCGGATCGGGTAGCCCTTAATCTGGACGTCGCCTTCCTGCAGGATATTGAACAGACCGACCTGGATTTTGCCGGCGAGGTCGGGGAGCTCGTTGACGGCGAAGATGCCGCGGTTGGCGCGCGGCAGCAGCCCGTAGTGCATCGTCAGCTCGTCGGACAGGTTGAGACCGCCCTGCGCCGCCTTGATCGGATCGATGTCGCCGACCATGTCGGCGATGGTGACGTCGGGTGTCGCCAGCTTCTCGACGTAGCGCTCGTCGCGGGTGAGCCACGCGATCGGCAGCGCGTCGCCTTCTTCGGCGACGCGGGCGCGGCATCCCGCGCACAACGGCGCGAGCGGATCGTCGTGAATCTCGCAGCCGGGCACCACCGGGATCCGCTCGTCGAGCAGATCGGCGAGGCCGCGCAGGATGCGGCTCTTCGCCTGGCCGCGCAGCCCGAGCAGGATGAAATTGTGGCGGGAGAGCACGGCGTTGACGAGCTGCGGGATCACCGTGTCGTCGTAGCCGATGATGCCGGGGAACAGCCGTTCGCCGGCGCGCAGTTTACAAACCAGGTTGTCGCGAATCTCCTGTTTCACGGGCCGCGAACGATAGCCCGATCGCCGCAGATCGCCGAGAGTCTCAATGGCCGCCATTGGCCGATTCTATCAGCTAGACTCCGCGGCGTGCGTCACTCGTTTTTCCGCGCGCCGCGTCCGCTGGTGTTCGCGCACCGCGGCGGCAGCGCGCTCGCGCCGGAGAACACCATCGACGCGTTCGACAACGGCCTCAGGCTCGGCGCCGACGGACTCGAGCTCGATGTCCACCTGTCGCGCGACGGCGTCATCGTCGTGCACCACGATCGGACGCTGGATCGAACGACGACGTTGTCGGGACCGGTGGCGGCGCGCTCGGCGCTCGAGCTCAACAGCGCGCGCGTTCCGTCGTTGGTCGATGTCCTCGCGCGGTACCGCGACGTGCGGCTGATCGTCGAGCTGAAGCTGAATCAGCCGGAGCTTGCGGTCGCCGTCGTTGATGCGGTGCGCCGCGCCGACGCCGTCGATCGCGTGTGCCTCGGCGCGTTCGGGCGGCGCGTGCTGCAGACGGTCCGCCGCCTGGAACCGGCGGTCGCCACCAGTGCGGCGCGCGAGGAAGTGCGGTGGGCGCTGTACCGATCGTGGGTGCACTGGCCGGTCACACGCGTCGGCTACGACGGCTACCAGGTGCCCGAATGGTCCGGCCGCACGCGCGTCGTGTCGCCGCGTTTCATCGAGGCCGCCCACGCCGCCGGCCTGGCCGTCCAGGTCTGGACCGTCGACCGCGAAGACGATGCGCGCCGCCTGCTCGCGTGGGGGGTTGACGCGCTGATTACGGATAGACCGGATATCATCGTGCCTCTGGTGAAACGAATCGGGGCTGGGGGCCGGGGGCTTGCTGACGCGTAAGAGAAATGTGCCGGGCCCAGGGGCTGGGGGCTCGGGGCTAGCTGACGCCTCGCGCTCGCGCGTTCGTGTACTGCGTCGACAGCAAGCCCCCAGCCCCGAGCCCCGTCTGCGACAGAGACGATGAACGCGCCCACCCTCAGAGACATTTACGCCGCAAGACCGCGAGTCGCGAAAATCGTGCGGCCGTCGCCGCTGCTGCGGCATCCGCTGCTCGCGCTCGAGACCGGGCTCGACGTCTGGGTGAAGCACGAGAACCACAACCCGACTGGCGCGTTCAAGGTGCGCGGCGGCGCGAACCTGGTCGCGAGCCTTGGCGCGGAGGAGCGCCACGGCGTGATCACCGCGACGACCGGCAATCACGGCCAGTCGATCGCGCTCGCCTGCCAGCGCGAAGGCGTACCGTGCACGATCGTCGTGCCCCTCGGCAATAACCCGGAGAAGAACGCCGCGATGCGCGCGTACGGCGCCGAGCTGATCGAGTTCGGCCGCGACTTCGACGAAGCGCGCGAGAAGGTCGAGCAGCTGCAGCACGAGCGGCGCCTCCGCTACATTCACTCCGCGAACGAACCGCTGCTCATCGCCGGCGTCGGCACCTATGGTTTGGAAATATTCGAGGAGCAGCCGGACGTCGACGCCATCCTGGTCCCGATCGGCGGCGGCAGCGGCGCGAGCGGCTGTGCGATCGTCCGGTCGGGCGTCGGCAGCCGCGCCGCCGTGATCGGCGTCCAGGCGGCGGCCGCCGACGCGTTCACGCGCTCGTGGCGCACGCGCACCCGCGTCGTCGGCGACCAGGCGGCGACGTTCGCGGAGGGGATGGCCACGCGAGTGACGTTCGATCTGCCCTTCGGCATCCTCGAGCGTGAGCTGGACGACATCGTCACCCTGAGCGAAGACGAGCTCGCCGACGGCGTGCGCCTGGCGCTGCGGACGACGCACAACCTGGCCGAGGGCGCGGGCGCCGCGCCGCTGATGGCCGCCATGAAGCTGCGCGATCAGCTCGCCGGTAAACGCGTCGTCTGCGTGATGAGCGGCGGCAATATCGACAGGGCCACGTTGACGCGGATTCTTGCTTGAACTGTCGCCGCTGAAGACAGACCGAGTAAGAGATGCGCGATCCGACGACACTCCGCCGTCGTGATCGCCGTGCACCCGCCGAACACTGCGGTCGGCAGCGCCCGCATCGCGGCGGTCACAATCTGACGCGGGCGTCGTTTGACGTGCAACATAACTAACTTCACTGTCCTAAGCATCGTTCATGCATTTCTGATCCGCCGAATGTCAGCGGATCGCCGCGACACGCGGCACAAAGCGATCGGGCGGCGCGACGACGAACCGAAGTTTTCGGGTCTCCATACCAAAAGTGTAACGAGCGCGCGGGACTCAGCTGCCGACGCGGGTGTCGTGGTTCCCGAGAAGAATCCGCATGCTGCCGCGCTCGGCCGCCTCGGTGGTCTGAAGGGCGGACGCGCTCGCGCCAACAGCCTCAGCGCCGCCCGCCGGCGCGCCATCGCCCGCAAGGCGGCGCGGGCCCGCTGGAACCGCAGCAAAACTTAACGGCTCGTCAACGCGAACCGGACCGTCACGGTCAACGCGATCGGCACGGGTGTGCCGTTCAGCAGCGTCGGCGTGAACGACCACCGCTTGACCGCATCCATCGCCGCCTGGTCCAGCAGTGGAATCGATCGCAGCACGCGGACCGAGGTGACGTGACCGTCGATGTCGATCACCGTCTCGAGGATCACCGTGCCTTCGATGCGCGCTGACTGCGCGACCGGCGGGTAGATCGGATCAACGTGGGTGAGCTTGCGCGGCGGCTGCATGCCGGCGTGCAGCCGAATTGGTGACAGCGGCAGCGCCGCCGCCGGCGGCGCGTGCTCGATCGGTTCGGCGATACCGATGCCCTCGATCGAGCTGAGCCCGCGCTCGACGCCAATCGCGTCGCCAACGTCGGTCGTTCCGTGTGCCGGTGCTCGCTCCGCGCCGATCTCGCTCGGCGCCTCGAGCGGTGCCGCCGTCGGCGCGCTGCCGCTCGACACGGGCGCAGACGAGGCGCTCGGTCGCGGCGCGGGAAGCGGAATGTCGATCACGCGAATCGGAATGGCGCCGGCAAACGTCAACGGCGCATGAGGATCAGGAAGCGCGCCGACCGCCAGCAGCTGCGCGATGCAGACCGCGGCGATGACGCCGGCGTGCACGACGATCGAGACGACCGTGAACGAACGGCGCATGATCGGCCTCCTGTGTTCGGTCGTCTCGAATATGACGTTGTTGTCTGACGACCGGCTATCGACTCATGGCAGGTTGGACCCTGCCCGACGCGGAAAGTTCCGCTGAGCTCGGGTGCGAACCGGCCGTTCGCGAGCGCGTCCGGAATCAGGTACGATGGTTGGCCGTTGTTCGAGCGCGCGTAACTCCTTCCACTCACAACCGTAACCGCAGGTGCCCATGCGACGAGTCCCTCGCCTGTTCCCGGTGTTTCTCTGTCTGCTTTCCGCGTGCGTCGCCGCAGGGTTTTTGATCCCGACGGCGCGCGCTGCCAACGGATTCGGCGACGGCGACCTCGTCATCTACCGCGTCGGCGACGGAACTGCGCCGCTCGGATCGGCGGCCACGCCGGTATTTCTCGACGAGTACACGCCGGCCGGTGTGTTCGTTCAGTCGATTCCGCTGCCGACGACCGCCGCTGGCGCGAACCGCCGGCTGACCGCCAGCGGGTCCGCGACCTCTGAAGGATTGCTGACCCGCTCCGCCGATGGCCGCTATCTCGTCGCGACGGGATACGACGCCGCCGCCGGCACGGCGACGGTTGCGTCGACGACATCGGCGACGGTCAATCGCGTGATCGCCCGCGTCGACGCCGCCGGCGTACTCGACACGACGACGGCGCTGACCGACGCGGTCACCGGCGGCAGCCCGCGCAGCGCCGTGAGCACGAACGGCGCCGATTTGTGGATCTCGGGCGCGGCCGGGGGGATTCGCTTCGCGACACTTGGCGCGACCACCTCCGCGCCAGTGGCGACCACCGTTACCAATTTGCGCCAGGCGCAGATCTTCGCCGGGCAGTTATTCGTCTCGTCGGCGTCCGGTTCGCTTCGGCTCGGCACAGTCGGAACCGGCACGCCGACGGCTGCCGGCCAGTCGATTACGAACCTTCCAGGATTCCCCACCAGCACCGGCAGTCCGTACTCGTTCTGGTTCGCCGATCTCAGCCCGCTCGTCGATGGACTCGACACCGTTTACGTTGCCGACGACGGCAGCGCGCAAAACGGCGGCGGCGTTCAGAAGTATTCGCTCATTTCGGGCGCGTGGTTCCTGAACGGGATCGTTGCGCCGGCGGGCGTGCGCGGCCTCACCGGGGCGGTGGCCAACGGCGTCGTCACGCTCTACGCGACGACCGGGACGGCGCTGGTGACGATCACCGACAACGCCGGGTACGGCGCGCCGATTGGCGGCGCGCCGACGACGCTGCTGACGGCGCCGGCGAACGTCGCCTTCCGCGGCGTCGCGTTCGCGCCGGCCGCAGTGAACCAGCCGCCCGCGGCGACGAATCCAATCGGGGTCGGCGCCGCCACGCCCAACACGTTCACGAGCGGATCGACGACAACGCTGAGCGTCGCCGTCACGAACGGCACGAATCCCGACAGCACCAATCTCGTCGTGACGGCGGATCTCTCCGCCCTCGGCGGCAGCGCGAGCCAGCAGTTGTTCGACGACGGCGTCGCACCCGACGGGACCGCCGGCGACCTCACGTTCTCGACGTCGGCGGCGATCACTGCCAGTCCCGGCGCGTACTCGATTCCGTTCATGGTCAGCGACGCGCAGGCGCGCTCGGCGGCGGGAACGATCGCGATCACCGTCCAGGACGCGGCCGCACCGCCCGCCGTCGCGATCAGCCAGATCTATGGTGGCGGCGGCAACGCCGGCGCAACCCTGCGGAACGACTTCATCGAGCTGTTCAATCGAGGAGCCACCGCGGTCAACCTCGCTGGATGGAGCGTGCAGTACACGTCGGCGGCCGGCACGACCTGGCAGGCGACGCCGCTGAGCGGCATGCTGCAGCCGAATCAGTACTACCTGGTTCAGGAGAACGCCGGCACCGGCGGCTCGACGTCGCTGCCGGCGCCGGACGCGACCGGCGTGATCAACATGAGCGCGACAGCCGGGAAAGTTGCGCTCGTCGAGACCGCGACGCCGCTCAGCGGCGCCTGCCCGGCAAACAGCTCGATCGTCGACTTCGTCGGCTTCGGCAGCTCTGCGTCGTGTTTCGAAGGCACCGGTCCGGCTGGCGGCCCCGGCAACACGACCGCCGCCCGCCGCACCGGCGGTTCCGGCGGCTGCACCGACACCAACGACAACGCCAACGACTTCTTCACCGGCGCGCCGGTGCCGCGCAACACCGCGGTCGTCGGCCAGTGCACCGGCGACACGGCGACACCGCTCGCGATTCACGACATCCAGGGCGCCGGGAATTTCTCGGCGTACGCCGATCAACTGGTGAGCACCACCGGCGTCGTCACCGCGCGCAAGACGAACGGTTTCTATCTGCAGGCGCTCGACACCGAAGTCGACAACGATCCGAACACGTCGGAAGGGATCTTCGTCTTCACCTCGACGGCGCCGCCGGCGGCGGCGACGCCCGGCACCTACGTCGGCGTGACCGCGACGGTCCAGGAATTCATCCCGTCGGCCGATCCGCTCAGTCCGTCGGTGACCGAGTTGATTCGGCCGACGCTGAACTTCGCGATCGCCGGCTTCGCGCTACCGGCCGCGACCGAGATTACGGCCGCCGACACGACACCAACGAGCGGCATCTTCAACCTCGAGAAGTACGAAGGGATGCGCGTCAGCGTCCCGGCGCTCACGGTCATCGCTCCGACCGGCGGCGCGGTCAGCGAAGCGAACGCGACCTCGGCCAGCAACGGCGTGTTCTACGGCGTGATCACGCAAACGCCGGCGCTGGCGCGGCCGGTGCGCGAGCCCGGCATCCAGATTCCCGATCCACTGCCGCCGGGCGCCCCGGCGTCGATTCCGCGTTACGACGCCGATCCCGAGCGGATTCGCGTTGACAGCGACGGCCTCGCCGGCGGCACGGCGATCGACGTGACGACCGGGGCGGTGGTCACCGGACTGGTCGGACCGCTCGATTATTCGTTCCGCAGCTACACCCTGCTCCCCGAGCCGACGTCGCCGCCGATCGTCACCGGCGGGATCGCCGCGATTCCGGTGTCGGCGGCGGGTCTCAATCAGTTCACGGTCGCGTCAGCGAACATGGAACGCTTCTTCGACACCGTAGACGACGCCGGCATCTCCGACGTCAGGCTGACCGACGACGCATTCACGCGCCGCCTCAACAAGGCGTCGTTGATGATTCGCACCGTGATGCGGATGCCTGACATCATCGGCATCGAGGAGATGGAGAACGTCACGACGCTTCGTGCGGTCGCGGCGAAGGTGAACGCCGACGAAATCGCCGCGGGGCACGCGAGCCCGCAGTACCAGGCGATTCTCCTCGAGGGCAACGACATCGGCGGCATCGACGTCGGCGTGCTCTACAAGAGCGGTCGGGTCACGGTCGACGAGGGATCGATCGTGCAGATCGGCAAGGACACGACCTACGTGGAACCCGGCGGCGCGGTGGCGCTGCTGAACGATCGGCCGTCGCTGCTCGTCAACACGAGCGTCCACGTGCCGGGCGCGGCCGACGTCCCGCTGACGCTGATCGTCAACCACCTGCGTTCGTTGTCGGGCGTCGACGATCCTGCGGACGGCAATCGCGTCCGGCACAAGCGTCAGGCGCAGGCCGAGTTCCTCGCCAGCTACCTGCAATCGCTGCAGTCGGCCGACCCGGCACGGCGCATCGTCCTGGTCGGCGACTTCAACGCGTTCGCGTTCAACGACGGTTACGTCGACGTGATCGGCACGATCAAGGGGACGCCGACGCCGGCCGACCAGGTGACGCTGGCCAGCGCCGATCTGGTGGACCCCGATCTGATCGATCTCGTCGAGACGGCGCCGGCCGACCAGCAGTACTCGTTCGTCTTCGACGGCACGGCGCAGGAACTCGATCACGTGCTCGTCACGCAGAACCTGCTGGCGTACGCGCCGCATCTGGAGTACGCGCGCAACAACGCCGACTTCCCGGAGGTGTATCGAAGCGACGCCAACCGGCCCGAGCGCCTCTCGGACCACGATCCGATCGTGGCCTACTTCAGCGTGCCGCTACTGACGACGCTCACCTACACCGGCGTCACGTCGGTCGAAGCCGGGTCGCCTGCGGCGGTCTCCGCGGTGCTCACCGACCGGATCACGCAGGCGCCGATCGCCGGCGAGACGGTCACCTTCACGGGCCCTGGCGCCACCGCGTCGGCCATCACCGATGCTGCGGGATCAGCGTCGGCGACTCTCGCGTTGCCGCTCGGCTCGCACGCGGTGACGGTGACCTTCGCCGGCGACCCGAGCCGGTTGCTGGAAGGGTCGACGGCAACCGCGACGATCGCGGTCGTCGACACGACGCCGCCAGCGATCGCGTCGGTGACGCCGAGTCCCTCGTCGCTGTGGCCGCCCACCAAGGCGATGAGGCCGGTCGCGATTACGGTTGCCGCGGCCGACGGCGTCGATCCGGCTGTCGCCTGCCGCGTGACCTCAATCACCAGCAACGAGGGCACGGCCGCCGACCGGACGATCGCCGGCCCGCTGTCGGTCGCGCTTCGCGCCGACCGCAACGGCAGCGGCAGCGGCAGGATCTACACGATTACGGTCGGCTGCCGCGATGCGTCGGGCAACACGTCGACCGCATCGACGCGGGTGGTCGTGCCGCACGATAGGAATTAGGAATTAGGAATGAGGAATTTGGAATGCGTGACGCTTCCGGATACGCATTCCAAATTCCAAATTCTTAATTCTTAATTCTCCGCGAGCGCGCGGAGCGCGCGAGCGAACACGCGGTCCATCATCCGCGCGTCGAGCTTGCCGGTGTTGGTGTTCTGGCGGCTCGGGTGATAGCAGCCGATCAACGTCTGCCCGTTTGGCAGCCAATGAACCGCGGCATGCCCGAAAGCGGGCTTCGGACGGATGTTCACGCCGCGGCGCTTCAGCAGCTGCAGGTAGGCGTCGAAGCCAATCCTCCCGAGCGCGACGACGACCTGGACGTTGGGCAGCGCGGCGAGCTCGGCCTCGAGATGGGGAAGGCAGTTGGCGATCTCGTCGGTGGTCGGCTTGTTATCGGGCGGCGCGCAGCGGACCGCGGCGGCGATGAACGCGTCGCGCAGCTGCAGGCCGTCGCCCGGGTGGCGCGCGGTCGGGATGTTCGCGAATCCGGCGCGATGGAGCGCCGCCATCAGGAAGTCGCCCGATCCGTTCGGGCCGTCGCCGGTGAAGACGCGGCCGGTGCGATTGGCGCCGTGCGCGGCCGGGGCGAGGCCAATCAGCACCATCCGCGCCTCCGGATCGCCAAACCCGGGTACCGGCCTGCCCCAGTACACCTCGTCGCGAAACGCCCGCCGCTTCACGCGCGCCACTTCGGCGCAATAGGTCCGCAGCCGCGCGCACCGATCGCACGACACGATCGCATCGCGGACTTCCGTCAACGTTTGAAGCCGGTGAACGGTCACGCTGTCACAAACCCGGCCGGAACCACGAAGACACGAAGAACACCAAGGCTCACGAAGATCTTTTGTACAAAGAATTCTTCGTGCGTCTTCGTGTCTTCGCGTCTTCGTGGTTCCGTCACCACACGCGGCACGAATCGGCGCGGACCATCGGCTGTCCTGCCTTGCACGAGAACGCCTTGGCGAATTCCGGGATGTTCGACACGACGCCGTTGACGCGGTGGTGCGGCGGCGAGTGCGGGTTGGTCTGCGCGAGCATGCGCTCGCGCTCGGGGCGCGAGTTCGTGCACCAGCTCTGGCCGTAGCTGATGAAGAAGCGCTGCTCCGGCGTGAAGCCGTCGAGCGTCTTGCCGCCGCCGCCGCCGAGCGACGTCAGATACGCCATCAGCGCGATCCGCGTCCCGCCGTTGTCGGCGGCGTTCTCGCCCAGCGTCAGCTTGCCGTTCACGTGCACGTCGTCGACCGCCGTGAACCCCGAATACTGATTGACGATGCACTGCGCGCGGTCGTCGAAGGCTTTCGCATCCTCCGCCGTCCACCAGTCCTTCAGGTTGCCCTGCGCGTCGAACTGCCGTCCCTCGTCGTCGAAGCCGTGGGTCAGCTCGTGGCCGATCACCGAGCCGGCGGCGCCGTAGTTGACCGCCGGATCGGCGCCGGCCTTGTAGAACGGCGGCTGCAGGATGCCGGCGGGGAAGTTGATGTTGTTCTGCAGCGGGTTGTAGTAGGCGTTGACCGTCGGCGGCGTCATCTCCCACTCGCCCTTGTCGAGCGGCTTGCCGATGCGGTTCATCTGGCGGCGGAATTCGAACTGGTTGGCGCGCTGCGAGTTGCCGAGCGCGTCGCCGCGGACGACCGACAGCGCGCTGTAATCGCGCCACTTGTCGGGATAGCCGATCTTGTTGGCGACGGCGTGCAGCTTGACGATCGCCTGCTGGCGGGTCGCATCGGTCATCCACGACAGTCCCTTGATGTCGGTCTCCATCGACGACTCGAGCTCGCGGACCATCTTCAGCGTGTCTTCTTTCGCCGCCGGCCCGAACGCCTCGCGGACGAACGCCTTGCCGAGCGCCTCGCCGAGGTCGCTATCGGTGTACTGGACGCAGCGCTTCCAGCGCGGACGCAGCTCCTTGGCACCGGTCAACGTCGTCCCATAGAAGCGGAAGTTCTCGTCGACGAACGGCTTCGACAGCATCGCCGCCGACGCGTGGACGAGGTGCCAGCGCAGGTAGGTCTGGAGATCGGCAATCGGTGTCGACGTGATCAGCTGGTCGAATGCCTTGAAGAACTCCGGCACCGTCACGTTGAGCGTGTCGATCGCCGGCGATCCGACGCCTTTGAAGTACTGGCTCCAGTTGAAGGCCGGCGTGAGCACCTGCAGCTCGGTCGGCCCCATGCTGTGATAGAGCGCCGCCGGATCGCGGCGCGCGACGACATCGAGCGACGCCTTCGCGAGCGCGCTCTCGATCTTCATCACCGTGGCGGCGGCCGCCGTCGCTCCGCTGCTACCCGGTGTCGTCGTCGCTCCCGCAGTGTCCGGCTTCAGCCGGACCGTCGTCGCGATCAACCCCAACATCTTCCCGACGTGCTCGACGTACTGCTTCCGCAGTTCCACCGACTTGGGATCGTCGCGGAAGTAGTAGTCGCGATCGGGCAGGCCGATGCCGCCCTGGTCGGCAATCGCCCGGACCAGGCTCGCCTCCTTGAAGTCGGCTTCGGCGCCGAAGCCGAAGAACGCGTTGACGCCCATCGTGTGGAGCTCGGCGACGAGCGGCGCGAGATCGCGGAGGTTGGCGAGCGCGGCGATCCTGTCGAGCGCCGGCTGCAGCGCCGCCGCGCCGCGCGCGTCGATGCGCGATTCATCCATGCAGCTGGCGTAGTAGTCGCCGATCTGCTTCGTGTCCGGGTCGCTCGTCTTCGCCGCGTCCTCGAGGATCTTGCGGAGACGGGTTTCGTTCTCCTCCTGCAGCCGTTCGGCGACGCCCCACGAGGAGCGATCGGGCGGGATTGGCTGGTTCTTCGTCCACCCGCCGCAGGCGTAGGCATAGAAGTCGGTGCAGGGATCGGCGCCGCGATCGAGCAGGGCGAGATCGAGGCCGGACTCGGAGCGCGCGCCCGGTTGCGCATGCGCGAGCACGACGGCGAGTGGTAGGGCGACGACGGTGAATGCGATCAGATGACGACGCATGAGACTCCTGTTGGTCCGGCTAAAGTCGGACACTACCGACCTACCAGACTCTGCAGGCATTCTGGCGGATCATTGGCGCGTTTGCCTTGCATGAGAACGCCTTGGCGAACTCGGGCATGTTCGAGAGCGGACCGTTCACGCGGTACTTGTTGGACGAGTGCGAATTGGTGGCCGCCTTCACGCGTTCGGCTTCGGGCGTCGCGTTCTCGCACCAGACCTGCGCCCAGCCGAGGAAGACGCGCTGCTCGGGCGTGAAGCCGTCGATCTTGTCTTTCACCTTCGCGCCCGGACCGGCGAGATACGCCATCAAGGCGAGGCGCAGTCCGCCGTTGTCGGCCGTGTTTTCGCCGAGCGTCAGCCGCCCGTTGATCTTCACGTCGCCGGCGACGGTGTAACCGGAATACTGATCGGCGACGCAGGCGACGCGCTCCTCGTAGGCCTTGCCGTCTGCAGGGGTCCACCAGTCCTTCAGGTTGCCCTGGCCGTCGTACTTCCGCCCCTGATCGTCGAAGCCATGCGTCAATTCGTGACCGATGACGGCGCCGGCGCCGCCGTAGTTCACCGCGGCATCGCGGCCGGCGCGGTAGAACGGCGGCTGGAGGATGCCGGCGGGGAAGTTGATGTTGTTGCGATCGGGACTGTAGTAGGCGTTCACGGTCGGCGGCGTCATGCTCCACTCGGTGCGATCGACCGGCTCGCCGATCTTCGCGAGCGTGCGGGCGCGGTTCACGGCGGCGGCGCGCTCGCGGTTGCCGACCGCCTCGTCACGCGACACCGTCAGCTTCGCGTAGTCGCGCCAGGCATCGGGGTAGCCGATGCGATCGACGACCGCATTCAGCTTGGTCATTGCCGCCTTCTTCGTCTCGCCGCTCATCCACGGCGCGGCGTCGATGTCCTGCTGCATCGCCGCCTTGATGTCCTGGACCATCTTCAGCATGTCGGCCTTGGCCTGCGGGCCGAACGCCTCCTCGACGAAGGCCTTGCCGAGCGCTTCGCCCATCCGCTGGTCGGTCTCGGTGACGCAGCGGCGCCACCGCGGCTGCGGCTGCTGCTGCCCGTTCAGCGTGCGGCGGAAGAAGTCGAAGTCGGCGTCGGCGAATGCCTTCGGGAGCGCGTCGGCCATCTGGTGGATGACATGCCAGCGCAGATACGCCTTCAGGCCGTTGTTCGCCGACATCTCCGGGACCAGCCGATCGACCGCCTTCAGGTAGTCGGGCACCGCGACGTTCAGCACCTGGAACTTCGGCGCCTCCGCGGCGGTGGCGTACTTGCGCCAGCTGAAGTTCGGGGTCAGCGCCTGGAGGTCGTTGAGCGACAGCGTGTGCAGCCGGTTCTTCGGTTCGCGCCGCTGCACGCGATCGAGCATCGCCGTCGCGAGCGCGGTCTCGATCGAGAGGACGGCTTTGGCGTCGGCCGCTGCCTGCTCGGGCCGCGTCCCCGACAGCGTCAGCATTTTCTCCACGGTCGCGACGAACTTGTCGCGCAAGCCGACCGAGCGCGCGTCGCTCTTGAGGTAGTACTCGCGGTCGGGCAGGCTGAGGCCGTCCTCGTCGACGTCGGCGATCTGCTGCGTCGCGTCGCCCAGGACGTCGGTCCGCGCGCCGAAGCGGAAAAGCGCCGGCACGCCGATCGCGTGCAGCCGCGCCAGCAGAATCGGCAGGTCGTCGGGATTCACCAGCTCGTCAATCGTCAGCAGATCGGAAGCGATCGGCAGCACGCCGCTCGCCTCGATTTTCGCGTCGTCCATGCAGGCCGCGTAGTAGTCGGCGGCCTTCCTGCGGTCGCCTTCGCCGCCGGGCGTTTCGAGAATGCGGCGGAGGATCGTGAAGTTGCGATCCTGCACCTCCGCGAAGCGTCCGTACGTCGAACGATCAGGGGGCAGCGGGTTCTTCGCAGCCCAGCCGCCGCAGGCGAACTGATAGAAGTCGACGCACGGATCGGCTTTGCGATCGAGCGCGTCTACCTCGACACTGCGCGCGTCGGTCGCGCGCGCCGTCGCGGCCGGCGCCTGCGCTGCAACGGTGTGCACTCCGTGCGGCGACGAGGTCAACGCGAGCGCGGTGCATGTCACGGCGAAGATATGGCGACGCATGGTTCCCCTTCACCCAAACCCAAGGTACAATTCGTGGTTGGCCTGCCGCCGGTGCCGATCGAACGGCGGGGACCCGACGAGCTGAAAGGATCCCGTTTCCGTGAGATACATCTCTCCGAAAGACGCAGCGGAGCTCGACGCCACTGAAACCCGCGAATGGCTCGACTCGCTCGATTATGTGCTGCAGAGCGGCGGACCGGCAAAGGTCGCCCGCCTGCTCCGCGAGTTGACGATTCACGCGCGACAGAACGGCGTCAAGCTCCCCTTCACCGCCAACACCCCCTACATCAACACGATCTCCGCCGACGAACAGGTCCTGATGCCGGGCAGCCCCGATCTGGAGCGCCGCATCAAGAGCCTCGTGCGCTGGAACGCGGCGGCAATGGTCGTGCGCGCGAACAAGGCGGAAGAGGGCATCGGCGGACATATCTCGACCTACGCCTCGGCCGCGACGCTCTACGAAGTCGGCTTCAATCACTTCTTCCGCGGCCATGACAACGGCGACGGGGACGTCATCTTCTTCCAGGGCCACGCCGCGCCCGGCATCTACGCGCGCGCCTACCTCGAAGGACGGATCGACGAAACGCACCTGGAGAACTTCCGCCGCGAAACCAAGGCTGGCGGCGGGCTGTCGTCGTATCCGCATCCGTGGCTGATGCCCGACTTCTGGGAGTACCCGACCGTCTCGATGGGCCTCGGCCCGATCATGGCGATCTACCAGGCGCGCTTCATCCGCTACCTGGAGGACCGCGGGCTGAAGCAGCCGTCGAACTCGAAGGTGTGGGCCTTCCTCGGCGACGGCGAGACCGACGAACCCGAAGCGCTCGGCGCGATCACGCTGCCGGCCCGCGAGAAGCTCGACAACCTGATCTTCGTGATCAACTGCAACCTGCAGCGGCTCGACGGTCCGGTCCGCGGCAACGGCCAGATCATCCAGGAGCTCGAGGCCGCCTTCCGCGGCGCCGGCTGGAACGTGATCAAGGTGATCTGGGGCCGCGAATGGGATTCGCTGCTGGCCAAGGATCGCGACGGGCTGCTCGTCAAGCGCATGGGCGAGATCGTCGACGGCCAGTACCAGAAATATGCCGTCTCCGACGGCGCCTACGTGCGCGAGCATTTCTGGGGCGTCGATCCGCGGCTGCTCGACATGGTGAAGCACCTGTCGGACGACCAGCTGAAGAAGATGACGCTGGGGGGCCACGATCCGGTGAAGGTGTTCAACGCCTACAAGGCCGCCACCGAGCACAAGGGCGTCCCCACCGTGATCCTCGCCCGCACCATCAAGGGCTACGGTCTCGGCGAAGCCGGCGAAGGCAAGAACATCACGCACCAGCAGAAGAAGATGAACGAAGAGGAGCTGCGGGCGTTCCGCACCCGCTTCGGCATCCCGATCTCCGACGCCGAGGTCGGCAAGACGCCGTTCTACCGACCCGCCGAAGACAGCATCGAGATCAAATACATGCGCGACCGCCGCACCGCGCTCGCCGGCTACGTGCCGACGCGCAAGGTTCGCAGTGAACCGCTGAAGACGGTCTCGAACGAGCTCTTCGAAGAGTTCCACAAGGGCACCGAAGGGCGCAAAGCCTCGACGACGATGGTGTTCGTGCGGCTGCTGTCGAAGCTGCTGCGCGACAAGGAGCTCGGCCGCCTGGTCGTACCGATCGTCCCCGACGAAGCGCGCACCTTCGGCATGGAGGCGCTGTTCCGCGCCGTCGGCATCTACTCGCACGCCGGCCAGGTGTACGAGCCGGTCGACATGGACACGCTGCTCTATTACAAGGAAGCCTCGGACGGCCAGATTCTCGAAGAGGGCATCACCGAGGCGGGATCGATGTCGTCGTTCGTCGCCGCCGGCACCGCGTATGCGACCCACGGCGTGAACACGATTCCGTTCTTCATTTACTACTCGATGTTCGGCTTCCAGCGAATCGGCGATCTGATCTGGGCGGCCGGCGACGCGCGGGCGCGCGGGTTCCTGCTCGGCGGCACCGCGGGCCGCACGACGCTCGCCGGCGAAGGCCTCCAGCACCAGGACGGCAACAGCCAGTTGTTCGCGCTCGCGTATCCCAACTGCGTCAGCTACGACCCGGCATTCGCCTACGAAATCGCCGTCATCATCCAGGACGGCATCCGCCGGATGTACGTCGATCAGGAAAGCATCTTCTACTACCTGACGGTGATGAACGAGCAGTACGCGATGCCCGAGATGCCGAAGGGCGCGAAGGAGGGCATCCTGAAAGGGATGTACAAATTCCGCGGCGCGGCGAAGCCCGACGCGCCGCTGCGCGCGCAGCTGTTCGGCAGCGGCGCAATCCTGCCCGAGGTAATCAAGGCGCAGGAGATCCTCGAGTCGAAGTACAACGTCGCCGCCGACGTGTGGAGCGTGACGAGCTACACCGAGCTGTATCGTGAGGGCCACGCCGTCGAACGCTGGAACATGCTGCATCCGGGTGAGAAGCCGCGGGTGCCGTATGTGACGACCTGTCTCAAGAGCGCACCCGGCGTGTTCGTCGCCGCGTCCGACTACGTGAAGGCGATGCCCGATTCGATCGACCGCTGGCTGCCGCGGCCGATGACCGTCCTCGGCACCGACGGGTTCGGCCGCAGCGAGACGCGCGCCGCCCTGCGCGAGTTCTTCGAGGTCGACTATCGCTACGTGATCGTCGCCACGCTCGGCGCGCTGGCGCGCGACGGCAAGATCGACGCCGCCATCGTCGACCAGGCGATGAAGGCGCATGGGATCAATCCGGAAAAAGCCAATCCCGCAGTGTCGTAGTCTGAGGAGCTTCTCGCCCGTGCCCGACTTTACATTGCCAGAACTTGGCGAAAACGTGTCCGCCGGCGACGTCCTGCGCCTGCTCGTGAAGCCGGGCGACACGCTCGCGATGGATCAGCCGGTCCTCGAGCTCGAAACCGACAAGGCGACGATCGAGGTGCCGTCGTCGGTGGCGGGAACGGTCGGCGAGATCAAGGTGAAGCAAGGCGACAAGGTCAAGGTCGGGCAGGTGATCTTGACGGTCACCGACGGTGGCAAGGCAGAAAAGCAGGAAGGCGGCAAGGCAGAAGCGCAAGGTAGTAAGGCAGACAGGCAGGAAGGCAAGGTAGAAGGCGGGAAGGTAGAGAAGGTAGAAGGCGGGAAGGTAGAGAAGGTAGAAGAGCAAGGTGCGGTCGGCGCAAACAGCGCCGCCAAGGTGCCCGACGACGAGCCGGGGCTCGAGCAGCACGTTGAAGGCGACCGGCGCGACACCGACGACAAGGCGGGGACGTCGCGCGCGACGCGTGAGGCGGCGGCCGATTCGATGCCGTCTGCGGCTGCGTCGGGGCAACAGGCGCGGCCCACTGCCTCACGCCAGTCCGGCAACGTCGTCGACATCAGCCGCGGCGCGCGTCCGCCGGCCGAAGCGCCGTCAGCGGACGTGCCACCGGCGCCGGCGGCACCATCGGTGCGCCGGATGGCGCGCGAACTCGGCGTCGACATCAACCAGGTGGCCGGCACCGGTCCGAGCGGCCGCATCTCTGTCGACGACGTGAAAGCGCACACGAAGCGGCTGGTCGCGTCCGGCGGCCGCAGCGCCGGCGCGACGGCCGAGCCGCTGCCGGACTTCTCGCGCTGGGGCGACGTCGAGCGCCAGGCGATGCGCGCCGTCCGGCGCAAGACGGCCGAGCATCTCAGCGTCGCGTGGCAGACGATCCCGCACGTCACCCAGTTCGATCTCGCCGACATCACCGCGCTCGAGGAGCTGCGCAAGAAGTATGCGAAGCAGACCGAGGCGGCCGGCGGCAATCTCACGGTAACGGCGATTGCCGTCAAGGTGGTCGCGTCGGCGCTCCGCGTGTTCCCGCAGTTCAACGCCTCGATCGACTTTGGCGCCGACGAGATCGTGCTGAAGAAGTACGTGAACATCGGTGTCGCCGTCGATACCGATCGCGGCCTCCTGGTGCCGGTGATCCGCAACGCCGATCAGAAGAACATCGTGCAGCTCGCCGTCGAGCTGGCGCAGCTCTCGGAGAAAGCACGCACGCGCAAGATCACGCTCGAGGAGATGCAGGGCGGGTGCTTCAGCATCTCGAACCTGGGCGGCATCGGCGGCACCTACTTCACGCCGATCGTGAACGCGCCTGAAGTCGCGATTCTCGGCGTCTCCCGCGCGTCGATGCAGCCGGTTTATCAGAAGGAGACCGGCGGGTTCGTGCCGCGGATGATGCTGCCGCTGTCGCTCTCCTACGATCACCGCGTGATCGACGGCGCCGACGGCATCCGCTTCCTGCGCTGGGTGGCGCAGGCGTTGGAGGACCCCTTCTTACTGTCGCTGCAAGGCTGACGCTCGTGGTCAGGCGGGTCACGCAGGCCGGGCGGGTCAGGCGGGTCGAACCAATGGCCGTCCGACCTGCCGGGCTCGCCTGACCTGCCCGACCTGCCAGACCCTCTTATGACCTCTACTCAGCTCGTTGTCGTTGGCGGCGGACCCGGCGGGTACGCCGCCGCTTTTCTCGCCGCCGATCTCGGTCTCAGCACCACGCTCGTCGATCCGGAAACGAATCCGGGCGGCGTCTGCGTTTACCGCGGCTGCATCCCGTCGAAAGCGCTGCTCCACGTCGCCAACCTCGTCTCCGAGTCGCGCCACGCGAAAGCGTGGGGCGTGGAATTCGCCGAGCCGAAGATCGATCTCGACAAGCTGCGCGCCTTCAAGGACAACGTCGTCAAGCGGCTGACGACCGGCACCGGCCAGCTGGTCAAGCACCGCAAGGTGAAATATCTGCAGGGCTACGCCGAGATTCTCGACCCGCACAACCTGCGCGTGAAGCTGACCGCCGGCGGCGAGGAACAGGTGCAGTTCGAGCATGCGATCCTCGCGACCGGCTCGGTGCCGGCGGTTCCGCCGATGCTGAAGGTGGACGATCCGCGGGTGATGGATTCGACCGGCGCGCTCGATCTGCCCGAGATCCCGAAGTCGCTGCTGGTCGTCGGCGGCGGCTACATCGGGCTCGAACTCGGCACCGTCTACGCGACGCTCGGCAGCGCGGTGACGGTGGTCGAGATGACGCCGGGGCTGCTGCCTGGCGCCGATCGCGATCTCGTCGACGTTCTCGCCAAACGGGTCGCGCAGACGATGAAGAGCGTGCTGCTCGAGACCAAAGTGGTGGCCGTGAAGCCGGAAGCGAAGGGCGTCCGCGTCACCTTCGAAGGCAACGCCGATCAGAAGGAGCAGCTCTTCGACCGCGTGCTCGTCTCGGTGGGTCGGCGGCCGAACTCGAAGATTCCCGGGCTCGACAAGACGCAGGTGCAGATCGATCAACGCGGCTTCATCATGGTCGACGAGCAGCGGCGCACACACGAGCCGTCGATCTTTGCCATCGGCGACGTCGTCGGCGAGCCGATGCTGGCGCACAAGGCGTCGCACGAAGGGCGCGTCGCCGTCGAAGTGATGGCGGGAGAGAATGTCGCGTTCTCGCCACGCGCGATTCCCGCCGTCGTCTTCACCGATCCCGAGCTCGCGTGGGCCGGCCTCACCGAGGCGCAGGCGGCCAAGGAAGGCCGTCACGTCACGGTGGCGAAGTTCCCGTGGGGCGCCTCCGGCCGCGCCATCACGCTCGACCGCACCGACGGCCTCACCAAGCTGATTCTCGATCCCGGCACCGAACGGCTGCTCGGCGTCGGCCTCGTCGGCCCGGGCGCCGGCGAGTTGATCGCCGAAGGCGTGCTGGCGATCGAGATGGGCGCCAACGCCACGGATCTCAAGCTGTCGATCCACCCGCACCCGACGCTGACGGAGACGATGATGGAGTCGGCGGAGGTCTTCTTCGGCCAAGCCACGCACGTCTATCGCCCGAAGCGCGGGTAGGCCGGGTAGGCCAGGTGGGCCCGGTACGTCTGGTAGGTCGAACGGCCACGCGATCTCGGCACATAGAACGCCCCGACGGTTGGGACGAACAGGCCCAAGCAGCATCGCACATCAACCGCAACTGTGTACGATGATCGGGCGATTCGCACCGCTGGAGTATGTGGCCGTCCGACCTACCTGACCCACCCGAC
>Ga0070686_100000698_pt1 | contig 19479 bp, 12 predicted proteins | sample KBSS23LmetaG_FD_65654 | JGI IMG/M metagenome (GOLD analysis project Ga0070686, IMG submission 65654) | Switchgrass rhizosphere microbial communities from Kellogg Biological Station, Michigan, USA - KBS S2-3L metaG | ecosystem: Host-associated > Plants > Roots > Rhizosphere ... | reverse complement strand
ACTTCGTTCGCCGCGTTCAACTCCGCGATTCTGGGAAACTCGCGCTCTTTTTGTTGCTGCATCGCGACGGTCTTCTTGCTCTTTTCGTCCTCGACGTAGGCGTTGATCTCACGGTCGAAGAGTTTCAGTTCAATCGGACGTGTGATGACTACAGAAATCAGTATGGCGAGCAAAAAGCGGGGCACGGCGCGACCAAACTCACGCACTCGGATTCTGAGCTGCTCTTTCCGGGAAACGTCCGGACCAATGCGTTGTCGCTGGATGCTGGAAACGATATAGCGATCGAGATTGAAAATGATCAGACCCCACACGAGTCCGAAGCCCATCGCTTTCGGGGCGCTTTGAAAGGTGGTGTACATCGCGTAGCCGCCGGAGAGTCCAGCGAGAACGGCTGTAGACAAGACAGTCGCGCCGATCGCAGCGTACTTGGAGCTTTCGGTAAGGCAGCGGGGGTCCGCCAGAATCGAAGGTTCCGCGCCGGAACAGATGATGAAGAATCGTTTTAACTTGCTCATTGTGGTGTTCGCTCTGGTTTGGTTCACTGATCGCCGGCTCGGCAGATGCTTCACGCCTTTAGCCATAACCCTTTTTGGGCGGTGTTCCCAGCGCCCCGCCTGTTGTTGTTTCCATTTTGTGATCTCCGAACTCGCCTCGGTCGTGAAGCGTCTGGCACACGAGGCGCATTCTCCGGCTTTAGCGGCTTGGCCGGCAGACGCAGCTCTGGACCATCACTTTCCAAGGCCGCGGACTCGACAGGTGTGGCGGCCGGTGCCGAGGGCTGCGCCCCTAGTCGCTCAGCGATCTTCTGTAGCGCTTCGCGCGCCGCCGTCACCTCGTGCATTCGTCCTTCATTGAATGAGAGACGCCGATCCACTCGGAAGAGATAGGCCGTCTGGCCCACCATCACGATCGCCATGATGCTCAGTATCACCAGATGAAGCCGACTGGACAGAGCCGCTGGAGTCTTGCTGAGGATGTCGTTCGGCACATCCAGCGGCTCATGGTGCGGGGTGAGATAATCAGGCGCCGGCGGCGCTGTCGCTGGTAGCGCTGGGACCTCGGCCTTGACCGGCGGCGCTGGTAGCAACGGGAACGTGGGCGGGGGCGGGGGCGGCGGGACTCGAATCTTCGCTGGACGGAGCCGGATGGACTCCGGACTTCGATACACGCCGAAAGGTTCTGCGTCGCTGGTGCTGTATACGATGCCGATGTGGTTCCGATCACTCCAGATCCGTTGTTCCCGGATGTCGACATTGCTGAACTCGGACGGGTAATTCGGATGAGTGTGATACCAACCGACAATCTCCCGGTCCGGATGAGCGTCTTCGAGTCGGCGGCGCACGTGAGCTTGTCCCGGTCCGCGGAGCCTGACGTGTGCGGGACCCGCCTCGAGCTCGCCAGGTCGAGCGTTTTCAGCTGCCAGGATCATCGTGTACGGCCCGATTTGCGGATCTTCACAAACTTGTCCGGCGAGCAGGCCAATCGTTTCATTTGGCATCGCTCGCCAGGCCTCGTTTTTGATGAATTCAAGTACGTCAACGTGAACGTAGACGAAAAATCTATTGTCGTCCGTGACCCAACGCTCGAACGCCTCGTCGTTCTTCGGCCGCGGGCGTAGCAAGTGGGTAGCCGTGTTGGGCCGAGTTCTAATCGTTATGTTTGCCATGGTCCTTTACTGTCGAAATTTGATTAGCGGCGCGTCAGTCGGGGCGGGCGACGCGCTTCTGAACGTGATCGTCGGGGCCGGCGCCGCCTCTGGTCCAATGATCTCCCTTTTGACAAAAGCGCTCGCGGCCGGAGCAACTTCGGGTGGCGGCGGCGGTATGCGGTGCGGTAACTGCGGATAGACGAGCTTCGAAATCGGCCGCTGACCGAGTTCGTCCACCCAATACCTGGCAGCTTCCGGTTGGTAGCCAGGCTCGACGTCGCCGGTAAAAGGCTCGTCAAAATTAAGCAACTTGGCGACGTGGACCATCAATTCGCCCAACAACATGTTGCCGTCAGCTTCCTCCCAAATGCTTCCGGTGCAAATGGACAATTCCGGGTGAAAATGAGGAGACCAGGGCAATTCGCCTTCAATCACGAAGCACGGCGGCTCGCTTTCGGGATAGTTATTATCAGCGAAGAGATCGAATCGGACCGTTGTCTCATTGGAGTAACGTCCTGGGCCTACCAATGTGTTGAGCTTGTATTTGACTCGATAGTGAACAGCGAGGTGTCCCTGGTCCAGCGACGTGATCATATTGCGCCGGGCCAGCAGGTCGTCCAAGTTGCGATACGGTTCGACCATCATCAGTGGGCAACTCATTAACATCACCGTTTGATAGTCAAAACTGAGTCGTGAGCGAAGTTCGTCGGCGGTCAGGCTCTCCATAGCGTTACTCCTCCCGACGTGCCAGTGACGCCGTTGGAATGCGCGCCCCGCATCTCTTTATCGAGCGTGATTATGTCGCCGCTTTCCACTCCGGCTTGAGCGAATGTCATGTTGGGAGTTATGGATTGACTTGTTCGTTCGTGGATCAGGTTATAAGCCTCTCCGTCGGACTGCGTTAGAAACGGCTCCCCGCCGTCCTGGGCAGCCATCAATGCCTGTAAAGCTTCGCGGCCGGTGCACTGCGGGCTAAGATCGGCCACCAAGAACTTGGCCGTGCGCGGGTGTCTGAATTGGACTTCCATTGTTCCGTTGTTCATGTTGCTTCTCCTGACTCAAAAAGATCGTTCAGCGATCCTGGTAACTGAAAAACTGCTGGTGGTGGCGTGTTCTCATAGTGGGCGGTCGTCGCGTCTTCGCCGGCAGCCCCGACGAGCGTCAGCGGAGCGAATCCAATCTCGCGACCGGTGGCTGCCAAAACTTCGGGCTTCGAGAGCAGACTGATTTCCGGAGTCGTGTAGGTTGAAGCGTTTGCGTCATCGCTCACCGGTGCGAACGTTCCACCGCACTTCGTACATCGTGGGTGCATAAGCCAACGCCACTCCGGGCTTCTGATCGAGACCAATCTGCCGCACTTTCGATTACGACAAGGCGCGGTCCAAAAGAGTTTGGAATACGTTCTCAGCGGCAGCCACAAGCGCGCCGAACTGCCCAGGTGCTCGCTGATTTCGCGGAGCAACTGCTCGACCGTGTCGTTCGCGGTCGTCTGTAATTTGATTGGCTCGGTCCTGGAAACGAAATGAACACCCGGACACTTGCTATCGGCTCTTAGCAGAACCGTCTGGCTTTGCCAGGTTCGGATGTTCAGGCTGAACGACTTTGCGTCGTCTTCTCCGCGCAACTCCTCCTGAATTGCGAGAATCGCGGCTTCGGCTTGCAGGCCGCCCAACACGGCGGCTGTGTTTTGGATCGCCGGAATGATGCCCGCTGCATCTGCGTTGCGCGCGTAACTACTGCACGAAAGACTGCCCTCGACGTTGGGTTGCAAACAGCGCCAGCAAGGTAGCGTCGCCAAGTCACCGCCGTTTGGAGCCGGAAACGACGTCAGGCGGAGGTTTTCGCGTTCAAAGCCCCCCTCGATAAAAGCGAGTCCATGTTGGCGCGCCTTGTCGGAAAGGTAGGCACGCGCTATTCGCGAATCGACCGCCGAAACGACGGCGGTCACACCTTCAAACGCGCCGTCACCCAGTTCCTGAATCCACTTGTTCGCAAAACGCATGACCGGATTCGGCGCGGTCATCAACGGGTGCAACTTTCGGGCGACGGCCCCAGCTTTATCCAACCCATACGCGTCCTGCTCTTGCGGCAACGGGAACGCAGGACTGCGCGTGCGGTTGTGTTCTTCAAAACGGTCGCGATCCACGATACGAAGCTCACCGACGCCGGAGAGCGCCAGATCCAGGGCGGTGTTCTGGCCGAGCGCCCCGGCTCCGGCAATCAGAACGGTGCTGTGGTTGATGCGCTCCGGGTCGTAACCGGCGAGTCGCTCGCGCGAGAATGTATTGTTATTTGATTCCAGCATCGGCTTTCATCTCCCGACACCCTCGGCATTGACAGGCTCGAACAACCATTCCGGTACGTTTGCAAATCGTGTCGAAGTCAACTTTGAATCTCGTATTTCCGATCACTGGCCCGTTCGTTATTGTCACCACTGGCTCAGGCGTCGCCTGCGCTACGGTCCGTTGTGCCGGCGGCGGTGTCACCGGCGGTGGCGTCACGCGCGTTGTCGTCGGTGACGGTGGCGTTGGCCGCGTTACCGGCGGTGGCGTGACGCGCGTTGCCGGCGACGGCGTCGCCCTCAACAGTGTCGCCAGCGTCGGTGTAGGCCGCGTTGTCGGTGGCGTCGTCGTTGGTGCCCTGGTCGGCGGTGGCGTCCTCGTCGGCTGTGTCGCCGGCCGTGGCCTCGGCGGCGGCAACCTGCTCTGTTCCACAATCTCTTTCGTCCTAAACAGCCTCGGACGAATCACGATCTTTGGCGCTTGCCGCCGCGGTAGGTCGCTCTGGGTCTGTTGGCCCTGCGGCTCATGCCACAGCCAGATCAGCAACACAGCCAGACCTGCCAGTGCAAAGAACAGAAAACCAACCAGTAGCATCATCACCCAATCTGACATGAACCTGTTCGTGCTCCTCTGATTACTTATGCAGGGCTGGTGCGAACGTTACGGATCCGTTCGCGTGAATTTAGGTGTGAACAGCGAAGTCACAAACCGCGTCGAAAAGATCCGCTTCACGTAGAACCCTCGCGAGACTTGCCCCGCGAGCGACGCGAGATTAGTCCAGTTCTTCATCGCTGGAAGACCGAGCAATTGATCCGTAGCCTCAACCTTCAACAACATCGCTTCAACCAACACGCTCACCAGCTTTTCTCGTTGTCCCAGTGGCCCTGGATCGGCCAGATAATTGAGCAAGCTGAAGGTCTCGCTGTCCTGGTGGATGAGTTCCAGCAAGAGCCCCGGAAATGTCGCCGGTGTGGAGATTCCAGCCTCGATCAAACCGTAATTGAACTCATGAACTATGTTCGCGAGGTTTTGGTTTCCGGATGACTGCAGGGCGAGCAACAGATGTCTGGTGGCAATCGGCGTCTGTTCGTAACCGGCCAGCAGTGCACTCAACATTTGTTGACGCGATTCAAAGGGATCGTCCCGCGCCAGCAAATCGAGCGCCTCTTCAGCGGCGACGGCCGTGTCGGCATTCGTCAATTGTTGATAAGCGAGTGGTACGAATCGTGCTGGATGCTGAAGGAGCAGCCTGAACGCTTCGCGACGCACCTCCAGCGAAAGATAGTCGAAGTAAACCGGCGCCAGCTTTTCCAGGCCCGCAAGCAACTCGTTCACACCGGCAGGATTTTGCGCCAAGTATTTGCCCATTGACGTGACAAATTGTGAACGCGAGCTATCCGGCACGTTCTCCAGCAGCACCGCCAGCGCCCGAAACGTTTCAAAGTTCGATTGTTCCTGGGCGAGCCACGATTTCACCGTCGTGACAAAGCGTTGAGGATCATCGAGTTTCTTCTTGAGAACTTCTCGTCTGAGATCGATGGCCCGTTCGTCAAAGGGTGGGACCGCTCTGAATCGCAGCCGCGGCAGCAATTCCTTCTCGACATTTGCGAGCGGAGCGGCGCCGAGACCTGAAGCGAGATTGAGCCAGGCTTCGTCGTTCGCTTTTTGCGACAGTGATAAGAAGACATCCTTTGCAATGGCGCCGTAGTGATCGTCGGCAACGATGTCGCCGAGTACACTGCCGAGAGCTGACGCGGCCTGCTCATCGTCGAGGTAGTTAAGCAGCCGTAAGTATTTATCAGCGGTGCCGTAGTTCCTGCGGCTCGTGACGAGCGCGCAGAGCGCGACCCAACGACGATTCTTGTTGTCAGACTGTATCCATCGTTCGATTAGGGCTTCGGCAGCTTCGGCTTTTTCGGAAGTGGCTCGTGCTTCGTTGATAGCCGCCGCAACGTTGAGGCGCACCTTGCTTCGTTCATCTTTAGCCAGCCGGCCAAGCGTATCTTCGATGGTCGCGAGGGAAGCATGGCGGGCGAACTGTTTGAGTGCCATTGACGCATAGAACCGAGCGACGGGGCTGCGAGACCAGGCAAACCCGCGCAAGGACCGAAACGCACGCATCGTTACATACGCATCACCCGCCACAGCGGCAACGTGGCCCAACGCGATGGATGCAGCCAGCGCACGCCATTTCACCTGGCCATTTGGATTGAGATCCCGGCACCACTGCTCGAGGAGATCAAGAGCGTGATTGCGGCCTGTTTGGCTTTTGGCGGTCTGCTCCAGCGCCAGAGCGAGAGCTTTGCGTACGTGGATATCTGAGTCGGAGGCCCAGTAATCCAGAAGCTCGGAGAGACCGTCGAGACTCAGCCGGCCGGCAATTCCAATCATGCGAGCAATCGATTCGCGTGTTACTCGGGTTTCTTCAACTTTTGTTTTACGCTGTGCTTTTTGCTCCGGCGTACGTGGATTGCGGCCCGGCGGCACCGACCATTCATTCAGCATCGGCAACAACTCGACGAAGTACTCACGGTAGCTCCGGGCCACCTCTTCACCGACTGCATCAGCAATACGATCATCGACGAAACTTATCGGGCCATCGAGTAGAACGTTGGGCTGAGCGCGTTTGCGGCAGATACCGAAAGGCAGCAAACGAAGGCTTTGATCAAGTCGTCGCAGGTGTTCGGTGATCGTTTTGTATCGATCCCAAAGTTGGTCATGGGTCAGGTTGGGAAATAGCGACAACGTCAAAATAAAGCAGCGAACTGAATCATCCAGCGAGATAAACCAGGCGCGAATTTCGTCTTCGAGAGCAGCGCTACGCTTGAGTAGCTTGAGGATGTCGCCCTCGCTGCGAACCGTCAACAAACCTCCTACGAAACGTTCGATATCCGGAGGCGACCAGGTCTGAAGGTTTTTCTGAAACTGTGCCCTGGCCTCCCGTCGTCGCATTTCCAGTGCACGCGCGCGCGGCCGGTTTTCGGCTGCCCGAACAACTTCGCTTGACTCCTCGAGCAGTTCCGAAGCCCAGGTGTACTTGTCCTCATCCAATTCGCCGCTCGTGTACCGATGTGCGATGAGACGCTTAAAGATGGCGCGCTTGTCGTTTTCGGAATATGGATCGCGGCTTAATTCATAGTGCTGATAGTCAGTGAATTGATATCGCAGCAGGTCGGACTCGAGGCGCTCGAACTCATCTTGAGGCGCGGTGGCAATGACGATGTTGTTGCGTTCGATGATCGCTCGCAAGCTGTGCCATTCGGCAATCGCTTTCGAATCGCTGAGGTGCTGAGCGGGCAAGGCATCAAGCAGGACGATCGTGGAATCGCTAATGTACGTGTTGTTGATCTCAGACCACCTGCGGCCGCGCGTAATTTCGTACAGGGCTTTTGGCGAGGGTGGCCCGTTGCCGCCGGGTGTGTCGGGAGGCGTGTTCAATGTCTGTGCCGCTACGGCGTTGGCTACGTAATTTCTAACCAATGCGTCGCCGGTTAACCAAAGCAGTCTGTTTTCGTTGAATGAGAAGCCAGCGGTCGGAAGTTCTCGGGGTCGAACAAAAGCTTCGGCGCGTATCAGGCGGAGATCGTCTTTGATGAGAATAAAGGCATCGTCGGTGATGACTGGCGTTGAGAGCGGAAGCGGCTCGGCAGCAATTGTCGCGTGGAGCTTCTCGAACAACGCAGCATAGTTTCGATTGTCCCAGTAGTAAGCGTGGAAATGGCCAATGTAGGCTCGAAGGATCAGGGTGAGGGGCCCTTCGTAGTTGATGCGAATGGGAATAATGCTCGGCCGGCCTTCCTTTTTTGCGCGCTCGACGACATGCTCCAGTTCCGCCCGTACCCACTGACTCCGCAGCGAAGCCGGCGAGACTAAAGCAATGACAAAATCAGCGCGGTTGAGGAAGTCCTCCGCCTCCTTCGGAAAATCCTCAGCTAGTGCGCGCGTCTGATCCAGAAAGACGTCACAGTAGGGGCTCAGCTCGTTGCAGATTCGTGCGGCGACGTTGTCGTCGTTTTCGTTGTGGTTGTAACTGATGAAGATCGCCGGCCGTTTCTCTACGTGGTCCTCGGCATCTGCGTCTTCATCTTCATCCGGTGGTGCGCCGTCAAACCCTTCGGCCAGCCCTTCATGACTCTCGCCGGCGTCTTCATCAATTGCAGCTGCGTCGCCGGCGTCTTCATCAAGCGCACCGGCGTCAATTCGCTCAGCCTCGATAGGTGGGAATTCGGTCTCATCAGCCACTATTCCGACCGCTTCCGCGTCAAATGTAACTGTCTCCTGTGAGATGAGTTCCTCAGGTTCCATTGTCGTACTCCATTTCGCGTCGCGTGGTTGTATCGCCCGGTTTCAACTGTCTATGCCGCAATCTTAGAAACGTAACGTTTGTGCGACGGCGACATTAGGAGGTGGACGTGGAAACTACCGCGTTCGAATTAGCTGAACACCAAATCGGTGAGAGGAGAAAAAAGATGAATACAGAAAATAACCAGCAGAGCCCGGCGATAGCGACAAGGGGCGGAGTCGCATCCGACGATAAATCAAAAGGCGCGGAATTTGGCGACTGGCAAGATTCCGCTGAGGGGAACGACGTGGCAGCGTCTGAACCGGCCCCGGTCGTGTCCAGCCATGTCGCTACTGATCGCGGCGGAACTGCACATGACGACCGAGCCAAAGAGTTCGAAGTGTTCGACGAACCGAAAGCGTAACCCACTTTCGTCTTGGCGCCGCTTTCATAGCAGCCGGCCGTTACAACTATCCAGGCGCTTCGGCAGCGAAACCGCGCAATGCGTTTCGCTGCTTTTTACTTCACTTTTCGCTCTTTCTGAGTGATATTAGCTCGCCTGAAGCGCCCTCGCAGAGCGCCGGTCTCAATTGGAACCGAATAACAGCGGCAAATTTCCCAGTAAGATTTGCTTTACGTCTGCAAATGAACGCCCAAACCCACCTGCTTTACGCGAGACTCCTCTTTATCTGTCTCCTGGTTGCCCTCTCGCAAAATTCTGAAAACAACCGAGTGAGAGGTTCGTTGGGTACGCCAACAAGTGGCTCAGCTTCAGGACGTAATCTGATCGTTGGAACCACGAATAGTGACGTGATATCCCCGGGCCAGAGCCGTTTTTATACTTTCAATGTGAGAGTAGGAGAGTTTGCGCGCATTGAACTAAAGCGACAGGATTTGCAGCTTACCGTTTCGGTCTGCAGTGATGAAGGGAAGTCATGCCGGCGAGCGCTCGGCCGACGTTTTGGCTCGCTCGATCTTTCTTTCGCTGCCGGCAGTTCAGGAATTCACAAGATTGAAATCAACTCGACAGAAAAAGAGCAGGGGGAAAAGTCCTACGAGCTGACTCTTTTAGAGATCACCACGACGACGCCAAAATTCCTCCTGGCTGATCAGGCAAGACTGGCGAAAGCGCAAGCCGAACAACTTCGCGAACAGCAAAGCGAATCATCACAACTTGCAGCGACCGCCAAATACATCGACGCCAGCCGCAAATGGCAAGCCGCCGGCGAGTTCGGAAAGGCCGCCGAGGCTCTTTGCGACACAGGTGATGTCTACTTCGCGCTCAGTCAATTTCAGCGGAGTTTGACGGAATACCAGAATGCACTCTCGCTAAGTAAGCGGAATAGCGATCCGCAGAGAGTGCTCGTAGCGCTGAATGGAATCGCCTATGCCTACGCGTATCTCGGGGAGAATGCCAAGGCGCGATCCTACGCGACGCAGGTGTTGGATACCGTGGAACGTCTTAAATCTTCGGGCGATTTCAGACGAGCGGAAGCTGCGGCCCTTAACACCATCGGAGAAGTCGAATACGCCGAAGTAGCGCTGCGCAAGTCTATTGAAGTGTTTGAGCGCGCCCACTCGTTATATGTCACAACTGGAGATCGCGGTGGTCAGGCACTCGCATTCCTGAATCTTGGCTATTCCCATAGCGATCTCGGTGAAGCACAAAAAGCGTCGGAGGATTACCAGCACGCGTTGCTTCAGTTTCAATCTGTTTCCGACGCGCGTGGCTCAACCTTGGCCCAAACTGCGCTGGGAGGCTTCTACTCGTTACTAGGTGAGGAAGACAAGGCGTTGAGTTTGCACAAAGCAGCTAGTGACTTCTTTCACCGCATGGGAAACAAACAAGGTGAGGCTGCGGCGTTGAACGGTATCGCGCGTGCCTATCAGAATCTGAACGACCACGATTCAGCGCTCGACAGCTACAACAAGGCGTTACGGCTTCATGAAGCACTAGGTCAACGCAGCAATATTGCACTGAGCAAGTTTCTCGTCGCTAGAGTCTTGTATCAAAAGGGGCAGGTAGAGCAGGCGACTAAGTACTACAGCGAGAGTCTCACCTTGAGCCGCGCAGCCGGCGATCGCATCACTGAGGCCCACGCGCTGAAAGGACTCGGCAGTGTCTCCTTCTCGCGCGAGGACATCAAAAACGCCGTGAGCCACTATGAAGCTGCTTTGCAGATCTATCGGGCGCTGGGTAATCGTCGCAGCGAAGCCTACGTTCTGAACGATCTCGCCCACATTAATAGTGACGCTCATAACTTCGTTGACGCTCTCGCTAATCTCGAACAGGCACTGCCCTTGATGCGGGCTACCGGCGACCGCCATGGGGAAGCTCTGACGCTTTTCAATACTGCAAAAGCCGAACTGGCGCAAGGAAGGCTCGTCGAAGCCCTGAAGTTGATCGAAGACTCGATAGCGATCGGAGAATCACTGCGGACGAAAACCAACAACTCCCAGCTCCGCACTTCTTATTTCGCTTCGGTGAACCAGCAGTATGAGCTTTATGTGGACATCCTGATGAGCTTGCACGCGCAGGATCAGAAAAAGGGATACGCGATCACCGCACTTTTGGCGAGCGAGCGCGGCCGCGCGCGATCGCTTTTGGATTCACTTCTTGCCAGCAAGATCGAATCCCAGAAAACGGCATCTGCGGAACTGCTGGCCCAACTCCAGAATGTTCTTGAGAACCTTAACGAGAAAGCTGAGTATCAAACTCGGTTGTTAGCACGGGAGCACAAGCAGGACGAGGCTGACAGAGTCGCTCAAGAGATGCGGGATCTCGTGATCCAGTACCAGGAGCTTCGGGCAAAACTGAGAACTCAAAATCCCAGCCAGGCAACTTTGATCGATCCCGCGGAGCTAAAGCTGGATGACGTGCAGAAACTGGTAAACGGCGTCGACGCCACCTTGCTGGAGTTTACTCTGTGCCATGATCGGAGCTACGTGTGGGCCATTAGTGGTACTGAGGTTGTCAGTCATGAATTGCCTGATCGCGCCACCATCGAGGCGCTGGCGCGTAAGGTGTACGACTCGGCAACTGTTCGCCAGTCCATTGAGCAAAACCTGATGCCGGAGCAACAGGAAAAGGTCATTCGTGACGCTGATGCCGCGTTCCGGGAACATTCAACGTCTCTCAGCAATATGCTGCTTGGCCCGGTCGCTTCGCACCTGCGCTCGAAACACATCCTGATCGTCGGTGATGGTTTACTACATTCTATTCCGTTTGACGCCTTGCCGCTGCCCGCGGGCGCACAAACGGGTGGTGAACCTCGGTTACTCGTTTCCGCTCACCAAATCACCATACTTCCATCAGCGTTGACACTGGTGGCGCTCCGCCTACGCAATTCTCCCGCGAACAAGACTATCGGAGTGATCGCCGATCCTGTCTTCGAACGGGACGACCCGCGTGTGTTGTCGCGCCAAAAGCAAGGCGCCGCCCATTCGCCGGACCAAAGTGCTAATGTTTACTTTTCGAGCGCGCTAAGAGACTTCAATGCGAATGGAACGGTGGACCACATTTCACGCTTGCCCGCAACGCTTCGTGAAGCGAAAGCGATTGACGAACTTGGGCCAGCCGGAGAGGTCGTGAGTAGCACTGGCTTTGATGCCAATAAGCAGAAATTCCTCAGCGCTCCGGCTCACGGTTATCGAGTGCTTCACATTGCTACTCATGGCCTAATCAACGTCGAACATCCCGACTTGTCCGGCCTGGTTTTTTCACTGCTCGATGAAGAAGGCCGGAACGTGGACGGCTTCCTGCGGCTAAATGATATCTACAATCTCGACTTGTCCGCGGATTTAGTGGTCCTGAGCGCATGTCGGACTGGGTTGGGCCCCGACGTGAAGGGAGAGGGAGTAGTCGGTCTCACCACGGGCTTCATGTACGCCGGTGCGAAAACTGTCGTTTCCAGTCTTTGGAAGGTAGACGACACCGCCACCGCCGAGTTCATGTCCTACTTTTATCGCGCATTACTGAGAGATGGGTTGTCACCCGCGGAAGCGTTAAGGACTGCCAAGTTGGAGATGCAAAGACAGGAACGCTGGCGCGCGCCGTTTTATTGGGCCGGGTTTGTACTGCAAGGTGAATATGCGAACCCGAGCATGATCCGGGAAAGCGCGAGTCGTTTTCCCTTGGCAGCGATAATCGCCGCGGTGCTCTTAATGGTCAGCACGACTTACGCTATTGCTCGTTACCGATGGAGAAAGTCGAGACTTTGATATTCGAGTGAGACACACAGCCTTGGTCCCGACTAAAGAGCAATTTGATGAACTGCTTAAGTGGCTTGACTCCGATCGAGATCATGCTGCGCGGCGGTATGAGGAGATCAGACGAAATCTCATTCGCGTCTTCCTCACTCGCGGCTGCACAGACGTTGAAGAACTGGCGGACGACACGATAAATCGTGTAACTCAGAAGATGCCTGGTTTAGGAGTATCGTATGTGGGTCCTCCGGAGAGTTATTTTCATGGTGTAGCCAAGAACGTAATTCGCGAACATCTCAGGAAGCGTGGTCGGAATAATCCGCCGCCGTTGGAAACCCCGTCGCGACAGGAACTGGAGATCTTCCTGCAATGTTTGGACGAGTGCCTGGCAAAGCTGCCTCGAAAGAGTTCCCAGTTGATTCTGCAATATTATGAGGCGGAGCGACGGGCAAAGATCGACTTGCATAAGAAGCTCAGCAGCATGTTGGGAGTAAGGCAAACTGCCTTGCGGGCGCGGGTGCATCGCGTTCGCGCCAAGCTGCGCGACTGCATCCTGGATTGCCTCCCGCGAAAAATCGGAAGTAATGATACCTTGTTCGCAGACATATAGACTGAGAGGGTTTATTGCGCTTTGTTTGACTGGAATTCAAAACGGCGGGGTGACGAAGAAGTGCGGTTGAGACGTTATCTGCTGGGCGAACTTGACGACCAGACGATGGATCAAGTCGAGATCCGGTTGCTTCGAGACGAGAGCTATGCCGACCTGCTGGTGACGACAGAGGACAATCTTATTGACGACTACGTTTTCGAGGGGTTATCCGAGAGCGAACTCGAAAGTTTTAGAAGCAAATTTCTTGTTAATGATGAGAGACGGAACAAGATAATGATCGCTCGCGCCATGGAAGTTTATGTCGACGAACGATCCGGGCACCAGCCGGAACCTGAGCCGGTGACGCTATCGCAGCGTTGGCACAACTCCCTCCGCTTCCTTCAGCACCATAAACTGACAGTGGCTTTCTCGGTGCTGATCATCGTTCTGCTGGCGATTTTTGTTCCGCTCCTGCTTAGGTCGCTGGCTCGCGACGGCGGAATGTCACCGTTACAGGCGCGGCGTGCCGATATTGAGCGCCGCATAGCGGAACTCAATCGGCAGAACACTGATGCCCGACAGTTGGTACAAGTATTTCTGCAACCGCTTGTTTTGCGCGAAGGAAATGAGATCCGAAAACTTGTGATTACCAGCGAGACGGAACCGGTTAATATCAACCTCCAATTACCACCGGGCAATCGTTACGAGAAATACCGCGCCGTAATGCAGACGGTCGAGGGCACTGAACTTTTCGCAATCGCAGATCTAAAAGCCGGTGAAGGTGTGGGGAGCAGCATCGTTGCCTTCAAACTTGCTGCAGACGTTCTCCCCCAAGGTGATTATCAGATCAAGCTCCTCGCCGACTCTTCTGAAAACGTTACGAGCGAAGTTGCCCGATACAACCTCAGAGTTATTCACTAGGCTGCGAGGGCAAGAAGGACCTCTCGCTGCGCAAGTACCGTCATAGACAGGTCCAGGATCTTCTGGAACACTCCGATCCAATCCGCGAGAAGTACCAGGACTTTATCGTCAGGGTTGCCCTTCAGCGAGAGCGTCTAACTGAAGAGAGCTGGACAGGGAAGCGTTGGTCGCCAGGCGGCATTTTCAAAGTTGGCACACTATAGGCCCACAAAACGACGAAGGGTCCAAGGTGGACGCCCTAAGTTATTGATAAGATTGGTGGAGCCGAGGGGGATCGAACCCCTGACCTCATGACTGCCAGTCATGCGCTCTCCCAGCTGAGCTACGGCCCCGTCTGCGAAAATCTCGCGATCGTAAATCCTTGTTGCAGAGTAGCGTAGCGTTCCGAAACGCGTCAAGCGACGGCCTGATTGCGTGTTGTCCTGATGCCTCGCATTAGACTACCCGCGTTTACGCTTCGGTGTTTCCGGTTACGTTCACTGGACATTATCGTTTCTGATCGACACTCGTAAGATGCTTAGTCGTTCCCTTCGGTCACACTGAAACCTGACGAAACGAATTCAGCTGTATCAGCGGCCCGCAGCGCGAGCGGGTTGGTGTCGGACCGCGTACAGATTCGCGCCGCAAACTTTGCAGAACTTCAACTCTTCGCTTTGGTTAGAACCACATCGTGGACAAAACATCCGTACGCTCCTGACAACCGTTTGCGGCGGAATACGAGAATTTCGCGAGCTATGTTCGCGGGCCGACCAGCACGTTGTCAACGATTCGAGTTGATGACCTAATCGTTGCTTCTCTGTGCCCCCTCAGTGTCCTTGAGCAAGCACAGCGGGTTTCAAACAGCGACTACGCATCTTGCGAGCAAATTTCTTCGTACCGTTACTTTGGATTAGACTAGGCGGTCCCTTTCTTTTGCGGAAGATGAAAGCGCTTGCGGAACAAACGATCGCGCATTACCGCGTCATGGAGCCGATTGGCGCCGGCGGCATGGGCGCGGTCTACAAAGCCTACGACAAGAAGCTCGAGCGCATCGTGGCGCTCAAAATCCTGCCGCCCGAATATCTCTCGCAACCGGATCGTCGTCGTCGTTTTCTGCTCGAAGCGCGCGCCGCTTCCGCGCTGAATCATCCGCACATTCTTACGGTTTACGAAGTCGGCGAAGACGACGGCAAGCCTTACATCGCGATGGAATTTGTCGAAGGCGAAACGCTGCGTCAAAGAGTCCGCGCCGGCGCGTTGCCGGTCAGGGAAACTCTCGACATCGCGATTCAGATCGCGGAGGGACTCGCGAAGGCCCATGAGGCGGGCATCATCCACCGCGATCTGAAACCGGAAAACCTCATGATCAGAAGCGACGGTTACGCGAAGATTCTTGACTTCGGCCTCGCCAAGCTGATCGCACAACGCGAGCGCGCGCTGGCAGCCAACAGTGAGGAGAAGACGCTTGTTCGTGTCGAAACGCAAGCGGGAACGCTGCTGGGCACGGTCAACTACATGTCGCCCGAGCAACTCCGCGGCGAGCGCGTCGATCGTCGCTGCGACATCTTCTCTTTTGGCGTGGTCCTGTGCGAGATGCTCACCGGCAGTTGTCCGTTCGTAAACGAAAATCGGATCGACACGATGCATGCCATCTTGCATCAGGAACCCAAACTCCCGGACACGAGCAAACGCGACTTTCCCGTCGACCTGTTGCGAATCCTCGCTAAAACCCTCGCAAAAACGCCTAAAAATCGCTATCAAGCGGTCACGGACCTCGCGGCGGAACTGCGAACACTCAGGCGCGATCTGGAGTTGGGCAAGGCGCTGCGCGCACCTGCAAAGAGCCGGCTGGTGATAAAACGCGCGAGCGCGACGGCGGGCGGAATCGACTACGAAAAGGAACTGAACGAATCTCAGTTGAACGCAGTGATGACGACGGAAGGGCCGCTCTTGATCGTTGCCGGCGCCGGCACGGGAAAAACGCGGACGCTGGTTTATCGCGTCGCGCGACTAATAGAAATTGGCGCGAAGCCCGAGTCGGTGCTGTTGCTCACCTTCACGCGGCGCGCGGCCACGAGCATGCTCGCGCGCGCCGCGGCGTTGGCAGACGCGCGTTGTCAACGCGTTTCAGGCGGCACGTTTCACTCGCTGGGCCATTCCGTCTTGCGGAAATTTGCGGACCAGGCGGGCGTCCGGCGCGACTTCACCGTGCTCGATCAAAGCGACACCGAAGACTTGATCGATTTACTGCGGAAGCAAATACAAGTGACCAAAGTCCGTCGCTTCCCGCGGAAGCGCACCATCGCTGCGATCTTCAGCATGATGGTCAACAAAGTGAGCTCGATGAAGAAAGTGCTGGACCAATCGTACCCGCAGTTCAGCGACGAGCGTCGCAGCCTCGATCGTTTGTTCAAGTCGTTCGAAGAATTCAAACGCACCCGCCAGATGCTTACTTACGATGACCTGCTCGTGCGTCTGCGCGAAGCGCTTGAGGGCAACACCGGATTGCGCGAGCAGCTCTCCGAACAGTATCGCTACATCATGGTCGATGAATATCAGGACACGAACAAACTGCAGGCGCAGATTGTGCGATTGATGACGGCGACGCACGACAACGTCGCGGTCGTCGGCGACGAGTTTCAATCGATCTACTCGTTTCGCGGCGCTACACATCGAAACATGCTCGAGTTTCCGAAGCTCTTTCCCGGCTCGCGGATCATAAAACTCGAAGAAAATTTTCGCAGTACGCAACCGATCCTCAATGTAGCCAACGCGATCATGGCCGACGTGAAAGAAGGTTATAAGAAGCGGCTTTACTCGCGCATTGACGGCGGCGACCCGCCGGTGATCGTCAGCGCGCACGATGAAAACGAGCAATCGCGATTTGTCGCCGAGCGCATTGAAGAGTTGCGTGAGCAGGGCACGGCGCTCAACGAAATCGCAGTTCTGTTTCGCTCGAGTTCCCACTCGTTCGATCTGGAAATCGAACTCGCGAAACATGGAATTCCGTTTCGCAAATTCGGCGGCATCAGGTTTGCCGAGTCGGCCCACATCAAAGACGCGCTCGCGTTTCTGCGCGTGGTCGTCAAACCTTCCGACACGCTCGCTTGGTTTCGCGCGCTCAAACTCATCGATCACATCGGCGACGCGACCGTTTATCAGATACTCGAATTTCTTGGCGTCGAGCAAAGAGAATTTCGATCGGCGCGGACGAAAGAGATGCTGTTCCGAAAGCTGCATCGGTTTCCGGCGCGCACGAGTTATCAGGCGCAGCTCAGCCGGCTGGCGCGCGTATTGACGAGTGTCCTCGAAAACAAATCGCCCGGCGAACAGCTTGCGGCCGTGCTGCGTTTTTACCGGCCACTGTTGAAAACGAAGTATGACGACTCGCAGCGACGCGGCCGCGATCTCGAACACTTGCAAGCGATCGCGAAACGTTACAAGAGCGCGGCAAAGTTGCTTGACGACGTCGCCCTTGACCCGTCGGGTTCGACCTCGGGCGATGGTGCGCGACGCGGCGGTTTCGTCACACTCTCGACGGTGCATTCCGCTAAAGGCTTGGAGTGGAACAGTTTGTTCGTGATCTGGATGGCGGACGGTTGGTTTCCTTCAAACCGCTTTCAGGACGAGTTTGACGATTTGGAAGAGGAGCGACGGCTGCTTTACGTCGCGACCACGCGGGCGCGGCGCGAGCTGCATTTCGTCTATCCGCTGAACGTTTATCGCGGTCCGGAAAGCGATTCGCTGCCGGCAGTGTCGCGTTTTCTCGAACCGATTCCCGCTGATATCCTGCCGCAGGGATCGCTGTTGGGCGCCGGCGACAATTGACGCGGTGCGCAAGCGGAACGTGTGCAAAGGATTTCGCAAACGACCGGAAGTAAACTGCAGAGCTTCGCGAGGAGATGAATGTGGAAGGAAAAGTCGCACTCGTAACCGGGGCGACGCGCGGCGTCGGCAAAGGCGTCGCGCTTGAACTTGCCGCAGCCGGTGCGATCGTTTATGCGACCGGGCGAACGATCCGCGAAGCAGACTTCGGCGCGAATTCGAACATTGTGCCGGTCCATTGCGATCACACCAGCGATTCAGAAGTTGATGCAGTCTTTGATCGAATTCTGAGAGAGCAGGGGCGCCTCGATGTCCTCGCGAACAACGTTTGGGGCGGTTACGAGCGCATGATCGAGAACGGCGAGTTCACCTGGATGCTGCCGTTTTGGAAACAACCGCTCTGGCGTTGGGACGCGATGTTTGCCGCCGGCGTCCGCGCGCATTACGTCGCTGGTTGTCGTGCCGCGCGGACGATGGTCCAACAGCGCGAGGGTTTGATAGTTAACGTTTCGTTTTGGGCGGCGCAGAAACATTTGGGGAATGTCGCGTACGGCGTGTCCAAGGCTGCGACCGACAAGTTGACAGCGGACATGGCGCATGAGCTGCGCGATCACAGCGTCGCTGTCGTCTCGCTGTATCCGGGCATGGTGCGGACCGAGAAAGTGATGGAAGCGGCTGCTTACTTGGACCTGAGCAACTCCGAATCGCCGCAGTTCATTGGACGCGCGGTCGTCGCGCTCGCGTCCGATCCGAACGTCATGCAGAAGTCGGGCGAGGTCCTCGTGGCGGCTGCGCTTGGTCAGCAATACGGTTTTGCGGACATCGACGGAAAGCAGCCGCGCCCGCTCACACTCGCGGACGTGTGAGATCAGGATCATTTCTCTGTGCCTCCTCCGTGTCCTCTGTGTCTCTGTGGTGAGTGTTTGCGGAGCGTTCTTCAACCAGAGACACAGAGGAGGCAGAGAGAGCTTCCAAATTCGTGTGGCGAACTCTACGGAGTAACGCGAAACCAATCGAAATCTGCGTAGCCGGTCTCGCGAGTCTTTCCGGTCCTCACGGCGAACAGGCCAACCTTTGCGCCGATCCACTTTCCTTTGCGCGCGGTGAACGGTTCGCCAACTGAAGAGAACGTTGTGCCGTCCGCGCTGTAACTGAAGCTGCAAACAGCATCTTTCGTGACCCGCACTCGCAGGTAAAACGCGTTGCCTTTCAGCACGACACCCGCGCTCTGCTTGCCGCGCGCGCCGCTCTCGGCGTCCTTCACAATCGTTTGCGCGACGAAAAGTCCTTCAGGTTTTTTCGTCACCGAGACGTATGCATAGTCGAGTCCCATCACGATCAGTCCCGTCTCTTCGTCGTCGGTGCGCGGCGTGAAAGTGACCCGAGTGGTCGCGGTGAATTCCGGCGCGGGAAATTTTTGCAGGAGCAGATTCGGCACCTCCCAAAAGTTTCTAAATCCTTCCGGCAGAGGCACATTGAAGAGCCGTAGAAAACCCGAACTGCCCGCTGGGAACGCCCAGTTTGACGAGGGATTCGCCTGCCATTGCCACTGCAACCCGAGTCCGTTTCCGTCAAACTCATCCGAGTCCGACGGCGTTACGATCGTTGCCGCGGCTTTTGTCCATGGCCCGCCTCGCATCACGTTTGGTTTCGCATGAGTCAACACCGGTTCGCCGGTGCCGTCGCCGTCAGGGTCGGCGCCGATCACCGGCCAGTCCGCGATCCACGTGAGCGGCTGCAGATGAAC
>Ga0070686_100000697_pt1 | contig 19487 bp, 44 predicted proteins | sample KBSS23LmetaG_FD_65654 | JGI IMG/M metagenome (GOLD analysis project Ga0070686, IMG submission 65654) | Switchgrass rhizosphere microbial communities from Kellogg Biological Station, Michigan, USA - KBS S2-3L metaG | ecosystem: Host-associated > Plants > Roots > Rhizosphere ... | reverse complement strand
CCTTGCCACCACAGCGCATTCCACCATTCGGGAATTGTCTCCCGATGCAATTCCCGCTTTGTGGGAATTTGGTTTTGTGCGTTGTGGTGGAGAGGCGTTATTCTTCTACAATTTCGAAATGAAGAGATTCGGGATCGATATTCGGCCGACTGTGTGCAAGAATTCCGCTTTGCGACATTGCCTGGTCGATTGCTTTTATGTTGCCACCGAAATCGTCAGAAATGGCTACACGCCATTCGAACGTTTCTGTCCATTTCATTACTAATGTTTTCATTACGAGTTCGCAATCGGCTTGATTTCGAATTTCTTGATTTCGAAATCTGTCACTGTCGATTCCTCGAAAATGAGTTTTTGAACAGCGAACAGAGTTTCAGGCGTCCCGTTGATTACCACGAAAAGAGAGTGAGTGCGCGAATTCTTTACTGGTTCTTTTTCTTCGTATTTGGGATATCCCATTATTTGTTCGCCGCCTCAATTCGCGTGGTTCGGGCAGGGCATGGGACCGCGGCAGATTTTGCACACGATGTGCACGGTGGTTGTGTTGGTGTTCACGGCGCGGTCGTTTCGAGCTGGTAGAGAGCCGACGTCCCGGGGATGAGCTGCATTCCGTCGAGCGGCGCGACGAACATGTTGCCTTCGCGAGAGATGCGCATTCCGGCGACGACAACGACGTCGTTGACAGTGATTCCGAGTCCGGGAACGGCAGCGACGGGCACGAAGATCCAGCACCACTGGCGGATGTTTTCGAACGTGGTGGAGTCGTCGACGACGAGAAATTCCAGGACGAGCGGTGCGGGGGTGTAGCGTTCGATGCTGTACATGCTTTTCCTCCTTATGGAACCGGGCGCCTCACACGACGTGTGAGGCGCCCGGAGAGTGGGTCAGTAGTTGAGGCTGCCGTCTTCGACACCGGCGATGAGCTGGGCCTTGGATTCGGGGGAGAGCTCGGCCCAGTCCTTTCGGAACTGGGCGATGTTGTAGCCGTTGCGGGTCTTCTTGCCGTTCTCCTGGACGACGGCGTCGGAGAAGTAGTCGTAGACCTTGAGCATTTCAGTTTCCTCCCTTGATGGTTACCAGCGCTTCGGTTTCGTAGCGCCAGTTCAGTTTGTGCCCGTTGACGTTAACGACAACGAACACGGCGTGTCCCTTGTGGAGCGGGTGTCCCCACACGGTAAAGTATCGGCGCTTGCCGTGTACGCGTTCGACGATGACCATTCCGTTGCGCAAGTCTCCGGCGCATACGGCGGCGAGGTCGTCGGCGGGCGCGATGGCGCGGTCGATGGCGTGGAGAATAGCGCCGAGGACGTCGCCGTCGGTTTCGACCGCGGCGGTCACAGGATTGCCTGCGCCGCGTCAGCTTCGCGCCGGTCGCACAGCCGGACGTAGGTGCGGATGGCGTGCATGACGAAATAGTGCGGCGCGCCGTTTTCGATGAGTTCGCGGAGTGTGGTCACCATGCATCCGTCATGTACGTCGAACGCGCGGTGAACGACGTTGGTGACGAGAGCGAGCTGTTCGTCTGTTGCGGTTCCGGCGTCGACGGCGTGAGACGCGTCCGCGAGTTCCTGCGTCGGCCCGACGGTAATCGAGCACATCAGTGCGAGGATTTCGGCGACCATGTTTTCGAAACTTTCGCGATTCACTTTTTGGTTTCCTTTGCAGGTGTGGGGATGACGGCGGGGTCGTCGGTTTCAGGCGATGCGGACGTGATGGAATCCTGGTTGTCTTGCGGTTTCCACGCGGGGTCAAGCCATCCTTTGCAGCCTTCCCAACTCACCGGCTCGACCTCCTTAGCATGTGTGCCCGTCCTTGACCATGTTACCGCAGGACTCGCAGCGATGGAACGAAGTAGACGTAGTTACTTTCTGACGTTTCCGCGCACGTACCATGTAGTGTATTTTCTGGCTCTTGTCCATTTCCGGTTTCGGTGTGTTTTTCTCAAACTGCGCGATAAGCGCTAACGCCTCCTTCTCGGTACCTCGCCAAATGAGTTTGGTAGCTCCTTTCCGCCACCCGCGGATGAGTTGGTCGTCAGCAAGGTCTCGTATCGCGTATCGCCCTTCCAGCGGGTGAAGAATGTATCGCCCTTTAGATCCCATTACGGTCCCACAATTCCGCGATGACTTCGGCAACGAGTTCGTAATCGTCGCTCGCGTCAACGCCCGAGAGCCGCTCGGCTATTGCAGGCCAGTCTACTACGTACGGCACCGTGACCTGCGGGAACAGCGACAGAAGCCGGTAGTAAATACCGCGCCACAAATACGGGTACCAGTATGTTTCCTTAGCTAGGTGCGGGAACTTTTCATTAGCTAGTTCGTAACCTTCCTGCCATACCGATTTAGCAGGCGGAAGTACATTAGTTGTTCGCCCGTCGATAACTGGATACCCGCCACGTTGGTATTCAGCGACCGACATATCTTTACCCATAGCTGCGCCAAGCGACTGACTGAACGACTTACCGATAGCGCCGACGACGTCGTTACTACGGTGCCGGGCAATACGGTCAGCAGCGACGACGGTAACGACTGTACCGACGAACGCCCCTGTACGCTGCCACGCGCTCTTGGTCATAGCACGTCACCCCAATCCGGTTGATCAGCCCAGGTCAATCTCTCTGCCGCTCGGATACCACCGATGACGCGATTGTATGGTTCGGAAGTTAGCTCGGGAGAACCCTCTATCATGCGAGTAGAAACGGATGTACCAATTCGCTCCGTACCCGCCCGTTTCGAAGACCAGTCGAACGAGACTGTCTTTGTCGTTTCGATCCACTGTCCGGCGGTGTGCGGCGCGTTGCGAGCGATCGCGAGACGTAACCCAATGAAGTTGCGCAGTGAGATCTTCACCGAACCTAAATACCCACTGTCCAGGTAGGTACTCCACACCTGACGGAACTCTTCCTCGTTTTCGATGACTTTGGATTGCGGCACGCCACGAGTCTTCGTGAACTTGTTTTTGGGCCGTTCGGCGTTCGATGGTAGAAAGTAGACCCCGGATTGCACGATGAACATGTCGGTGTGCTCTGTAAGTTCCCATTCGCCTAGCGCTCCTCCAGTTGCCACGGCTCGATTTTCTGTACAGAACAATCCGTCAGTCGCGAGCATAAGCACGTCCCGCCCGCCATTACCGCGCGACAATGCAGCATCGATGAGTTGACTGCGCACCGTAGACACAATAAGACCGGCCCAAATTGGGTTAGAATACGGCGCGCATCCCACGGATTGAGCAAGCTTCCCGTACAGCGACGCAAGTACGATCTTAATAGGATACCCTTGGACGTCTTTCCCCAGACGAATTCGTTCGTCGTAGAGGTCGTAGACGAAGTCAAACCACTGGCATCCGCATTTGTTGACATACTCCCACCCACCGAATGACTTGAGTTTTACTTCATATTTCTGCGCGATATCAAGCTCGGTGGACCAGTAACGGCCACGTCCTTTGGAAGGGAAAATGAGAGTTCCCTTCTTTGTCCGAATGGGGAGCGTTCCCCAATAGAACCCTCCCCCAGAATGATCGAATTCGACGTCCAACAATCGGATGGATCCCGAAAGTCCGAAGTGGCCAGGACGTATACGTTTCCACTCTCCGTGAATAAGACACGGCAACGAGCGATAAGTATTGGCATATGCTGAATTGATGTCATACTGGTATACCGGCCCTTCTATTTGCCCGAATGTGGAGACTTCGAAGCGTCCTCCGTAGTAGGCGGAATTCGCCATTTGCATGAGTTGAGGCATTGAGTCGAACAACTCAATGTCTTTGTTACCGGGAAGCTTAACCCGTTTGAATACAGAACTGACGAGATTCCCGGGTCCCTGCCATTTCGAAGGGCGCATGTCGAGCGAGCTACATAGGTCACGGAATTTCTCCATTAACCGCTCAAGCATTTTGATTTCGAGAATATTGTATTCGCGCTCATATTCGGTGACGGCACCGAACTTGTTACGTTCGTCCTTACCCTCTGCGATTTTCTCGATTACCGGCGCTAACTCCGGTTCGTCGGCGAACCACTTACGCAGAGCCGTAACGAATGACGACTGAAAGAAGGTTCCGGTATCGTGTATGACAGTCCAGGAAGCATACTTACGTGGTCCGAGACGGCGACGAACCCGGAATTCCTTGTGGGGCATATAGTCGATTTGGAATTGCCCGACATCGACAGGAAACGAGGAGCAAGGTTTGCCCGGCACGCGGCGGCAATCTGTGTCGAGAATCCGGATAAGTCGATCAACGGGCAGCTCCCGGAGCATCATAGTTACGTCGTAATCAAAAAAGAACGAGACGTAAATGCGGTCTTTCGGCAGATCCGCGAGGAACGCCAGACACTCGAACGTGCCGAGAGGACTACCGGTCTCTAGCGCGAATTCTCCGGCGCGCAAAAGCAAGTACTCGTGGTTGAGCACGGGCAGCAGGCCGACGTCGCCGCCCTCGCCGTCAACGCCGCAAAACGGCTTCGGCCCGGACCGACGTGTCCGATGCCGGTCGTTCTTTCGGAGCGACTGCATTTCGTTGCGGGTGGTCAATGCAAGTCCTATTTGTCGGTGAAAATGGAATCCACGAGAATTATGTAACCGGCCGCTGTGCTAATCCAGTATCGAGCACCCGTTTTATGCACGCTGCCATGTGCTACCGGACGATCGCAACGGTACTTACCATCAAATGTTTCGTGTCGACAAATCTTGTTTTGCGGCGATTTCATCGAATGGTCCCGTGGTAGTAGTAATACGGATCTGTACCCTTGGATGTGTACACGACGGCGGAGAATTTCTGCGCCATCTTGGCTTCGGCTTCGGCTTCCAGTTCGCCGCGGGATTGCCAACGGCTACGTCCGGGTTCGGCGTTGTGCCGGGTGAATTCCTTAATGGAGTCGTATTGGTCGGCGAGAACTGTGTGTAGGTAGTTGAATCCGTACATTTGGACGATGTCTTTAATCATGTCCGGTTCGAGGTACGGTCCGATGTCAACGCCGGATTCCATAATGGGGATTCGGTAGGCGTTGATTTTCGTCAACTGAGACGGCGTGAGACCGTATTCGTTCTTCGCCGTAGACTTGCGCTGAACGCGCTCCTTCTGAAGCGTCGTTTCCCGGTTCTCACCGCGACGTGCAGCGGCGAGATACCGGCGCCGTGTACGCGGCGCATAGTCTTTCAATTCGCGCGGGAGACCGAGCCTGCGCTGAACGAGGTCGAGATCTGCCTGTTCGTTGATGAACGGTTCTTGACCAGCGAGCAATTTATCGATAGCTCGCACAGCACCCGCTACTGCGTCTTGAACTGGACCGTCAGCCATGTCCGTGATACCATTCTGTTAGTGCCGTTCTCACAACTCAATCAGGTGCCTACCCACTGCGGGTACCGAAAAGAGGCCCCTCACCCTTCCGGTGAGGGGCCTCTTTCGATTACAGGTAGTACGTGACCGCGTCGCCGTATTCGTTGCTGTACTCGCTCTTCCGCAGGCCACGCCGCGCCTTGAGCGTGAAGAGATTCCCGCGGTGGTTCGTGATGAATTCCGGAACCACGTTTTCGCCCTGCTGCGCAGCCTGGCTGAACGACGCCCATTCGGTCCACGGCAGATCGAAACGGCCCGGGTCGTCTTCGTGGCCGACATCGATCAGCTGCGCGGTGTGCAGGATCTTGACGATGTCGCGCCGGATACCCGTCGATCCGTCGTTGAACAGAATTCGCTCTTCCGGCTTGAATGCGAGCTTGCCCGGAATCCAGCCGCGTTCCTCTGCTTCGGCGAGTTCGGCGTTTCCGCCGATGATAGCACGGCAGGAAACGTAATCCCGTGCGCCCGCCGGACGGCCCTTGTCAGCAACCGGCATTTGGAAGGTAACACCGACGATGATGAACGGAACGCCGAGAAGGTGATCCTTGTTGTCGACCAAATCCCATCCCGGAATTCGGTACTGGTCCGACGCGTTCAGTTCCGCGTAAGAAATGTTCATCAGGTCGACGTCGGAAGGAACAGCGAGCGCGTTTTCCGTCTCGTCAACGACCGCGATTTCCTTGGAATTGGCCATTAGCCGTCCGTTCTCTGTGAGGTTACCCACTGTAACCGCTCTGGCTAGTGTAGCACGACGGCCGCCATGGGACAATCACCAGGTAGGGGCCCGTATTGATCTTTGCGGGTGGTCCGGGCCCCTACACCCAGTAGCCAAAACCCGCATTTGGAGAAACGCGCATATGAGTAATCAGGAAATCGCGGAAGCGGAAGCGCGGTTGGCTGCGCTCCGCGCCGAACACGGCGAAGACAAGGCCGTAAACCCGCTTTTCGACTCGCTGAACTCGCTGCTTCACGGCGTCGTCAACCTTCTGCCGTGGCGACAGGAAAGCGACAAGCACGCGGCTCACGATGCCGTCAACGAACACGCGCCCGCTCCGGCGCAGGGACGAAACGAGACTCCCGCCGGAGTCGTCGAACAGAGCACGTCCGCGCAGAACGACAACACGGCGACCGCGGATTCTTTCCCCGGTTCCACCCCCACCACTCAGGAGTAACCCGCAATGGATGACGAGATCATTCCGGCCGAATTCAATTCGGTCGAACCGCCCGCCGTCACTGATGTCACGGAAGATCCCTCTGCCGGTATGAAGGCATGGGGGGAACTCTCCGATTCTGAGAAGCTCGACGTCCTGCATATGAAGGTCGATTCTATCGGGCAGTTGGTAGATTTCATCGGTCGGCAAGTCGCGTGGATCGGACAGACATTCCAGGGAGTCATCAATACCGTCGGTAAGATTTCGCCGGTTGACATCTTCAAGATGATGAGGGGAGGAAAGTAATCATGGCTGACGAACTCACCGCGGAACAGAAGCAACTGCTCGCGAAGGAAGAGGAAGAGCGAGCCTACGGCAAGTTCAAGGCGTGGCTCGACCGTTATGCGGACGAGAACAAGCCGGAAGAGCCTGCCCCGGACAAGACCACGAAGCCGTCCGGCGGTCTTTTCGGCACGCTTTTCGGAGGGTAACTCATGAGCGACACAATGCCCTCTTTCGAGGAAATGTTCAGCGGCGCAGAGACGGAAATCGTTGATCAGCCGACTGAAGACAATCCGGTCCGAACGCGCAAGCCGCGTTCGGACAAAGGCGTGCCTCGCGGCGCGCGCGGTCCACGAGGTACACGCGCGTCGTCGGATAAGAAGCTCGCGGATGATTTGCTGGGCCCGTGGGCCAAGTCAATCAAGGTAGTCGCTGTACCGTTCCCCACGCTCGCTGCCGTCATGGCAGAATCTGGGGAAAAGGCGACCGAAGGCATTGTGGCGCTCGCGTCGCCGAAGATGAAAGCCGCTTTGGCGAAGGTGTCCAAGGCGTCTCCGGCGCTGGATCTGGCGGAAATCATCGGTATGATGATCGTCGCTGTTCTGCTGGATATTCAGAAGCTGAACCCGGATGCGCCGCTGGTGCTGTTCTCGGGTGTGCGGAAGCATTTCGACGCTACGCATGAGATGACTCAGGAAGTCGTTCCCGACAACGTCATGTCTTTTCCGACGTCGCCGGTTTCGGGTTTCGCTCCTTTTCCGGGAGGGGCGTAAAAGATGTCGACGAACGCCGTTCCGACCCCGACTCAGGCCGCGGACCGCGATGTTCCGTGGCTTGATTGGAACGTCGTAGCCGACAAGGTGAATAAGGCATGGGATCCCGAAAACACCCCACACCACTCCATTATCGGGTTGACAGGTTCGGGTAAATCCTACCTTGGCATCAACGGCATTCTGAAGCCAATGTGTTCAATGGATCGCGTCGTTATTCTCGACGTGAAACGTGACGACAAATTGGTTTCCACCACTGGACGCGCAGTCAAAGAACTGCCGCGTTCTACGTGGTATTCCCGCATGGGACGTCGTCGGGACGAGCCTATGGATCATTGGTGGCGCATTCCAGTTTACGAGGAAACGCGCAAAGGCCAGCAGCAAGTCTACGACGTTCTCAACCGAGTATATCAGGAGGGCAACTATGTCCTCTTTGTGGACGAACTGCATTACGTCACGTCGCGCGAACGTGGGTTTCTCGGACTGGGCCCGATGATGGAAAAAATCTATCGGTACGGCCGGAACAAACACATTTCGGTAGTCGCCGCCACACAGTCCCCACGGTGGATCACCGGGTCTTTCTACGATCAGGCGTCTTTCGCGTGGATCGGTCACATCCGCGATGAGGTACGGCAAAAGCGACTCCTCGAAATCGGGGGGATGTCCAAAAAGGAACTTCCCTACATTTCCGAGCTGGAACGGCGACAGTGGTTGCTTTCAGCGGATGGCGGTCAGTTTTTCGCGCGTACGAAGGTCACGTAAGAGAGGAAAAGGGAATGGCTGGGGTTATCGGCTTCCTAGAACTGGGAGCCATCATCCTCGCATGGATGATTTTCTGGAATTTCGTTATCAAGGGTTTCACCGGTCTTCACGGTGGTTCCCCGGCCGCGGATGGCCTTGCTGCCATTCTGCACGCGTAAGGAAGGTAGAAAATGGGAGTCACTCTCCAGGCGGCTAACCCGGGGATGGGGACCGTTTCGCGGATGCCCCAGACCACGGCGGCCCCGCAGTCCGCGAACGTGCCTTTCCCGCGACTGTCGCGTCAGGGTCAGATCCTCGGTCCGACGATTGCCGGTCAGGCATTCGGTGGTCTGTGGACTCCGATTCTGAAGCCTGTCGGCGGGTACCTGCGTTCGCTGCGATTCAAGATTCAGGCGTCCGGTGGTAACTACAGTGCGTCTACCTACACGGCGGACGCTCCGTACAACACCATTCAGAACCTGTTCTTCCGCGACCCGTTCGGTCAGCCCATCATTCAGGCGTCCGGGTATTCCCTGCACCTGATCAACCTGTACGGTGGTCAGGTCGGTGCGCTCGGATTCGGCAACCTCGTTTCGGCGTTGCCGTCGTGGTCTGCTGGTTCGGCTACCACGGGTGCATTCACGGTCGCGCTTCAGATCCCGCTGGAACTCGATTCTTCGGGTTACTGCTCGCTTCCGGACATGAACGCGTCCTCGCAGCCGCAGATTCAGGTGCAGCTCAACCCGGCTACCACCGTGTACGCCACGAAGACCGGCACCGTGGACCCCACGCTGACGCTGACGCTCGACGAGCCGTTCTGGATGGCGCCCGTCGACAACCCCGCCGCCGCGCCCGCGGACGTCGGTTCGTCGGCGCAGTGGAGCGAATCTCGCGCCGCTGCGGGTGTCGGTTCCGCGCAGTTCCAGCGAATCCAGCTTCCGCGTGTCGGTACCTACATTCACACGCTGATTCTGGTCCTGCGGGACTCGACCGGTGCTCGCGTCGACTCGTGGCCGCTTTCGGACCTCTCGCTCTGGTTCGACGGCGTGCCGGTGCTTTTCGAGTCGTTCGACGAACGCGCCGATCTGATGTTCATGCAGTTCGGTGTGACGCGTCCGACCGGTGTCATCGTCTACACCTTCCGGAACAGCATTCAGTCGTTCGTGTCGAGCGGTGACACGTACGATCTGCTGGCCCCGACCACGCCCGCGACGCTGCTGGAAGTGTCCGGCACGTTCCAGACAATCGCGAACGCGCCCGCGACCATCACTGCCGTCGTCGGCGAACTGTTCCCGCTCGGCGGTATTCCCTACACCCATCTCGCCCAGTAAGGGGAATCGAATGTGTTCGTTCCCCGACCGAAAGCGGGTGAAGTAGTAATGGCCGGACTTGCGGCAGGCATCGTCACCGAAGCCGAAGTCAATACGGGCATGCCGGGAACGCCGTCGCGTTTCTCGGGGCTGCTCGCCAACCCCGCCACGTGGTCCTACATTTGGGCCATCGCCGCATTCGCGTATCTCATCGCTATCTACATGGGTACGCTTGTCATCCGAAAGAAGGGCTGATTTCATGCTTACCAACGCAACGTTTTGGGCCGGTGTCATCGCCGGGCTGGTGGGTCTCTGGGCGTACCACAAGTGGCAGGCTCGGAACGCTAGCTAGTTCCACGGGAAGGGAGTGAAGTGGTGTCGAAAACTATCGTCATTTGCGCGACCGTAGCGTTTACGGTGGTGATTGCTGCGTTCGTATTCCTGTCGTACCGGCATATCGACACCACTTCACTCGTTACCTTTGCCCTCGGCCTGATGTCCGGCGTCGCGCCCAACATCGCGTCTTATCTCAAGACGCACAGCCTGGCGAAAGACGTCAACGTGGTGAAGGAACAAACGAACGGACCGCTGACACAAGGTCTCAAGGAGATTTCGGAACTCAAGGAAACTATCCGGGAAATCCAGGATCTTCAGAGGGGATCGGGCGAATGAACATCATCGCAATGGCGTTCATCTCCGTCGGGTATGCCGTGTTCTATTGGGGAGCGAACCAGATCAAGCATTGGAACCGTTCGGTGACAGACACCGAAGCGGCTACCCTCAAATTGCTGTTCGGCTTCCCCATGGATTCGGATTACCAGACAATTCATGCCATTCCGTTCCCCTTCCAGACGACGAACGGCGCGACCACGTCGCCGCCGTCGAGCGGCGGCGTAGGGAAAAAGAACGGGGGAGCGCAACTGTCCCCTAACTATCCGGGCGGTTCCAATGGAACCATTCCGACGCCGTCTATTCCCGGAGGTTTGCTGGCATGAGCGCCAATCGCATTCTTGCTTCTGAGTTCGTTGTTGCCGTCGGATTCAGTTCGTGGGCAGCGCTCAAGAGTCGTCAACTCCCGTGGCCGCCTACCATCATCCGAACCGCGCTCGCGTTCGGGATTCTGTATATCTTGGCTCAAGCCTCGCCCGAGCTGGCCAGTGCGTTAGGCGCGGGATTCCTGCTAGCCCAGCTGATTAAGGTCTTGGAAAACAAGACTCCGTACACGGGAGGTACTCCGGAACGAATGGATACCGGCGACTCCAAAACCCCCAACGCTCACTTGCCGGGAGACTCCAAGCACTCTTTCGGTATCATCGGATTCTAGGAGAAATCATGCGTGGCGTTCTCAACCTGGCCGTCATCGTCGCGGGCGGTGTCATGCTCGCAGACCTCGTTATCCATTCCCAGGGCACCACTGCGCTTTTCAACGGCGTCGGCAACCTGTGGAAGATCTCGGTTAACGGGATGCTCGGCAAGACGTCCTAAGTCCCATTCCAGACTCTACGAAAGGAGGCGCGGCAATGCTCGGTAATGTGGGCGTCCCGCCGTTCTCGTCTTTGGGGCGGAGCATTGAGGCATACCAGCCTTATGCCGCGCCTCCTACTTTCCCGCAGACGAACTACATCAACGGTTCGTCTCCGCTCGCGACCGTCAACCCGCCGGTTTACACGCTCGCTACCACGCCGAACGGTAGCGCAACCGTCAGCTCCAAGTTCCGCACGGCGGGTATGGACTACCTTTATTCGCGCGGCGCGCAGGTAAAGAAGTGGTTCAAAATGGTTGCAACCGGACAGGTTGAATCTACGTCGTTCCAGCCCATTACGGACTCGACGTGGTTCAACATGTTCAACGGCACGCTGTACGCCGCAGGGTATCCGCGGAACCTTGGCTGGTCCGAAAAGGTGCCAACGATTCCGCCGGAAGCTCTCGGTATCTCGCCTACTCAGATGGCTGCGCGCCCGCAGATCACGCGGAACGTTTTCACGCGCCGGTCGTTCGCTACGGCGCCGTCTATTCCCGCGAAGCCGTACAACGGATAAGGACCGAACGTGGATATCAAGGAAGTGATGCGGCGGCAATACGGTCCCATGCCCGTGTGGGCGTGGACTGCATTGTTCGCGTCGTTCGTCGCGGGAATCGTGCTCTTCCGCAAGCGCATGGCAGGCTCGGCCCCCGCCGACACAAGCGGAAACGGAGCCCCGGCCGCGTCGTCGCCTGTCGGCGAATTCAACTCGGGACAGAGCACAACCACGACTGACCCTGCCACCGGCAATCAGATCACCACGCAATACAACGCCAGTGGCCCGCTCACCGGCTTTCCCGGCTACCTCACCACACAGGCTGGTGCCATGCCGTATTCCGCGGGTGACGTCTACGTGAACTATCCGGCAACGAACGCGACTGCTCCACCGCCCGCGCAGCAGACGCAGACGTATCGTCAGCTTTTGGACACCAGCAAGTTCAATCCGTCGACGGAAGCAGGCGTTCCGTTTACGATGATGCCTGCGCTTCCGGGCGAAACGTGGAAAGACGTTGCGGCGCGAGCGTGGGGATACGCGGATAATTTCTCGAAAATCCAGGATCAGGCCACGCGTGACAAGGTTACGAGTCTCGCGAACTACATTCGTAATAACAACAACCGGCCCGGCTCTACTGGCGAGGGTCCTGCGCCCGGCCAGATTGTCCTTTTCCACTAGGAGGTGAAACCGTGGACAAGAAAACTACCATCAATTCCAGTATTCTTCTGTTGGGGATGGCGTCGGGAATCTTCGCCGGGTTTTGCCCTTCGTGGTTTACCGTCGCGTCGCCATTCTTCCACGCGCAGGATGCAAGGGAAGGAAACGTCAAGCGAATTCGGTGGGGCGAAACCGCCGCAACGTTTATCGTTCTGGCTCTGGGCTTGGCTGTTGCTGACGCTCATGGCTCGACCATCCCATTCGTTGCCGCCGTACTCATTTCACTCATCTTCGTCGCCGGATACGAATACATGATCGCTCACCCTGCGATTGACGGGTGATGAAATGGGGAATCCTGTAGCCGACGCCATTCTCGGGGCGACAAACGACGCTCATGTCCGCGCCGCTATGTTGATGGGCGCCATGCTCGAATCTGGCATGACCACTACCGCCGTCGGTGATAACGGCAAATCGTTCGGACCGTTTCAAATCTATTTGGTTGCGCATCCGAATGTGTCGGCTTCGCAGGCAAAGGATCCCGGTTGGGCTACCGCATTTATGCTTCCGTCTTACCAGTCGGGAGTGAACAAGGTGGCGCCGTCGCTTTGGACCGCAGACCCGGCCAAGGCGGCGGCGACCGCCGCTTACTATGCAGAACGCCCGAAGGTTATGTACCCGGATTCCCGTATTCGATCTGCGTGGCCTACCGTGCAAAGCGCGCTTAACGGTCAGACCATCGGGCCGACCACAGGAACCGGCGGAGTCGTCAATGTGTCCGACCCTCTTGGAATCAACCAATCCGTAGACAACGCGGTTTCGTCGTTCCGTAAGGGAATCATGATTCTTGCCAACATGTCGCTATTCTTCACCGCGGCATTTCTCGGCGGGCTCATGGTCCTGGTGGGCCTCATTCTGATTTTCCGGGAAACGTCCGTATCAGGAGCTACCGGACGAGTTATGTCCGCGGTCCGAGTCGTCTCCCCTGCACGATTGGTGAAAAACAATGGCTGAAATCACGCGAGACATGTTTCCCCCGAACATGATGCATCGCATTCAGACGCCCATCACGGGGCGCGCCGTCGTCGGCGATCTGTTCGTGACGCGGGAACGGCCGTGGGGAGGCATGTTGTACCCGGAACCGCAGCAGTCGCCAACGACTCGGCGCCGGGGGTTGTGGCGGAAGCGCAATGGCTAAGCCGGAAACAGTCGCCGAAGTCGTCGGCGCCATTCTGTACTGCGTTTTCATGTACCGGCAACTGACTACGGACGAGCCTGTCGGAATCACATACGCGCGCGTTATGCGCGGAACGGCTCGCGTGTGCCAGGCCATTGCCCGTCGGATTGGCCAGGTAGGTATTGCCGCTGAACTGGAATATCGTAAGGCTATGGACACGGAGAGGATGAATTAAATGGAGGTGTCTTTCGATCTCGGCGCAAAGTTCGACCTCGCCACTACCGGCGAATTGGACGAACGCTTTGAAGATCTGAAGTCGTCGATGCGACGCAAGCCGTTGAAGCCATTCTACAATACAGGTATCGCGGCGGGGCTGATTCCCACTGGAAATACTCCCCTGAATCTGGACTGCGGTTCGCCCAACACGGGACGAATTTGGAACGTTACCGGAATCACGCTGCTTGGCGCCGACGACAACACGGTCCTAGCCAACGCTAAGGCTGCGCTGTATTTCGGCGACAGTGACACGCCTGCGCTGTCTACGTGCAAGGTTCCGGGAATGGTCATTCCGACGTTTCAGACGTTCAGCGACAAGGTGTTGTGGTGCCATTCCACCGCTAACGCCGTCGTGGTCGTCACCGGTACCGCAACCGTCGGCTCGCAGGTCATCGCAATGGTGCATTACACGGACTGGCCGGAAGAGGCTATTTCTGGGAATTCGGGGCGGTGAATTTGAGTGACGGCCCTTACTAAATCTGCGCAAGCCTCTGCGGCTGGAACGGCGACTGTAAACATCTCGCCGGACAAGTCCGGGATTCAGTGGGCCGTCGCTCAAATTTCTGTCGAATGCAGGCCGTCTCGGGTAACGCAGCAAGTCACCACGCGGCTTAATGGGAATTACTACACATCGTCGGCCGTGCTGCCGTCCGTGGCTTCGGGGTCGCCTGCACAGCTGTTACAGGCAATCGACGTTCTGTCGTTTGAGTTCATCGGTTGCACTGTAGGAGATTCTTGCATCGTGACAATTTCCTATACGGAATCCCCGTGGGGAACGATTCCGCGTGTGGACGTGGTGTAGATGCAATTTCCTAATCCCATCATCAGATCCCTGATTCTGTACGACAATAGTGGCAACGCTGTCATTGTTCTAGGGCCCGGCCCTTTTATCAAAATTATTAACCCAACATCAGGAGCCGAACTAGATCTCGACGCAGGTACGACCTTTCCCGAAGCCGTATTTTGGAATACGGCGCATACAGACTTCGGTAAAATCAGTCTAGAAGTCAGTCCTTTTTCCGCTAATCAAATGATGCTGATTCGTTCCCCGGCGGAGCCTTCTCCCATCCTGCCGGGTAACCCGCTGATCCAAATGCGTATGTTCATGACGTCTTTCTTGCAACTAGGCGACGTCAAGCCTCCCAATACCAATGATGGTATCGGCGGGCAACTTGTTTTGGATGAGGGGTCATGGTCTCTTTCCAGAAGAGACAACGCGACGCAATCAGACGTTGTATACATTCGTCATATTCAGAATGACGAAATTGAGATCGCGTGCGAGACTTCTGCCGGACTCGTTATCATCGCACAAAACGATCCTTTCAGTCATAAAGGCATTGTGTACGACGCGTCTGATCAAGAACTCAAAGCGTGGGATTCCGGCGTTCTGGACTGGACTAACCTTACCATCACCGGTGGCTGGTCTGCGTCGGCAGGATATTACACACCGCAATATCGGTTCACACCGGACGGCCTCATTGAATTGCGCGGAAACATGACAGCCGGAACAACGGCGGATGCAACGGCAGTTATCACCATGCCTGTGGTACCAGCGAAATTCGGACTCATTCGGCCTGCGTTGGAAGCAGGCGGTACCGTCAACGCGCGACTGTTCTACAACACGGACGGCAAGATCTACGTATTCGGGTGTGCCGGAGCCACGAAGATGAGTCTCGACGGAATGCGTTTTAACTACAAGTAAGGGTACATGGTTGGTTGGAAACCAACGTGATCATGTCGTGACCGCATTCCCCCGATTGGGGGATTGCGGTCATTCCTGTATTCCAGTAGTTTTGAGTCATCAGGGAAACGGGCAAGGGAGAGATAATGAAGTCGCCGAACACGATCCTTCGCCACATCGTCAATTCAATCTCTGACAGTAATGTGCGATACCTCCTCTTATACGCAAAGACTCTTCAACAGTGGTCCGCTGCAAAAGAGGTTATGTGCGACGACGGTATGTGGCACACCGCGTGGTTCTCCGACCCGTATCCCAATCAGCTCGGAGCACGCAACGCGATCACGATTTACCACGGTGTCTGACTAGTCTTATCCAATGCGGGTGTGCTACTATTCACGTAGTAGCCACCCGCATTTGTTGAGAGGACCCGCACCGTGCCCGATCAGGGACCCGAAGCACGCATGGGAGTCGCCGTTTCCTCACAGGGAAAGGGCGAATTCGTCGCGCTTCACATCGATTTGCCCGGCAGTTCCTACGTGGCAGCGTTCCCGTACCAGTACGCGGAACAGCTCCGCGACGAATTGCCGGACATGCTCACCGCGGCTTTGCAGGCTGCGGAGGAAGACCGATCCGTTTCCGCTCTCGTTCTCCCGCACAATGCAGGCGAACTGATCACCCCGAAAGGTAATTAAATGCCCGCGAAGACCACCCCCGCCGCCGTCGCCGACCCGTTCGCCGGTCTCCTCGAAACCGCCGAGGTCGCCGAGAAGCGGACCACGATCGACCGTTCCGCCATCGTCGTCCCGCCGGAATGGATCGCTCGCGTGGAACAGGCGTACGACAAGTCCGAGCGTGTCACGTTGAAGGTGACGGACAAGGAGACGTACACCAACGTCTCGAACCTCATCCGCGCTGCCGCCGACAAGTCGGAAAAGAACATCACCGCCACCTGCGTCGCGAAGTACGAAGGCGACGGCGACGCGGCGAAGCTTGTCGGCCTGACGTTCACGGTCGGCAACCGGCGCGGGCAAAAGAAGGGCAAGGGCACTGCGAGTGCCGACGCTGCCAAGTAGCGGCGTCTCTGACGCCCACATCCCGGGTACCGAACGCCGGTACTCGGGATTTGGGCTGCCTTGTTTCGTGTGCGGTTACGGGGTTGACGAGTTCGTCCATTTCGCACGCGGAACCGTCATGCTACACCACGGGCGCAAATGCATTCTTTGGAAAGAAGGCGTACATGCGAAAAATGTACGACTCGGTGAATCCGGCGAGAATCCCGCGTGACGCGCAGATTGTTGCCGGGTATGTCAACGGACCTTACAAATGGTCCGATACCGATTGGGCTCTATTCCCAAATGCCATCCACGTTGGCATTGCCGTACGCGCATCGTTTGACGGCGGAGAAGTGCTCGACGTTGAACCTGGTGACGCTACGCCTGCACAGGCGCCCAATTGGGTCCTTATGCGGCGTGCACGCGGAGTTGATCCCACGATTTACTGCAACGAATCTACATGGCCGACAGTGGTTCGTGCGTTCGATGCCGCGGGTGTGGTCCCTCCTCATTACTGGATTGCCCATTATGACGGCGACGAGCGAATCCCCATCGGAGCGGTAGCCAAGCAGTACCGAAACACCGCGGACTGGGATATCTCCAGTGTCGCGGATTACTGGCCAGGAATCGACAAGAAAGGACCGGCACGCGATATGCAGCAAGCCGACATCGTCCGATACTGGGATCCTAACATCCCTTCGGGCACCAACAATGCTCCCTCGTTCAATCAGTACCTGTCCGGCGTGAAGGGACTGCTCGACGACCTCACGCGAAACATGGCTGCTCTTCAGGCCACGGTCGCCGGAATCGCCAACGACCCGGACGTGTCGCCGGAAGCTCTGCGTCAAATGATCAACGACGCTGTTTCCCAGCATATTTCCATCACGGGCGACGTGCACATCGGTCCGGCGGAGTAGCCATGACAATGCACGCGCAATCCGAAATAGGATTGATTGAAGCGCGTGCGCGTTTTCGGTGGGAACGGTACCGCGAGCATTACCAGGATGAACACTGGCACACCGGTACCGTTCCCCCTGAATGGGACAGCCTGCCTTACGTCGAGCGAATCATACTTCTCAAAACTGAGACGGACATGTACGATGAATATCTTCTCCACCGTTCGTGACAAGTTCGTTGAATGGTTTTCTTACCTGTTTCTCACGGAAAGGGTACGCAATGCCGGATCACGGAGTGATGCTGGACCCGGGGAATCTTCCGCCGCGGGACCAGACGGAGCCGACGTTCACGACGGTTCTTCTCGGGATCATCGCTGATTACATCGACAAGAACAGTGCCGAAAACGCGAAACCGCACATCACCCGAATGGAGGATAACCGCTTCTTGTGGCAGACTGGTAAGCTGAGTATGTCAGTAACCATCAACGATGTCAGCCGGGAATACAGCCTCTAATGGGAACGAGAATCAACGTGGCAAAACCGTCGAACGACCCCGAAAAGTTCTGTCACTGCGGAAAACGACTTCCGTGTTCCGACCACACGGGAACCGACGGCGACACGGCGGACGAATACAACCCGCAGAAAGACGACGTGGACAATTGGCACACGAAGAACTGACCATCTACGACGTGTTACGGGCACTCGTCGAAAATACCAAATGGCGCACTGAGACCGAAGTGTTACGAATGCGCGAAGCAATCAACCGGGCACAAGAATCCGAAATCTTCAGAACCGAAGGGCGATTCAAGATATGAGTAACGCACTCATCTGCGACACCTGCACACAGGTCTTCCCCGAAGGCGCCGAAGGCAGCGTCTCCGGAAACGGTACCTTCACCCGCACAGTCGACGGCGTTCGCAAGGAACTCAACAAACGACAGGACCAGTGCCCCACCTGCGCCGACACGCAAAACCAGCGCTGGAACGGGGCGCGGACGCTGGAAGCGCCGAAGATGCCTGATGTTCCGATGCGAGAAGCTCCCACGCGCGGAAAGTTCGTCGACGTGGAGCCTGGCAACGGGCGCAACTTCACACTTGGCGGAGACTACTCATGAGTGGACTCTACGCCGCGATTCTCGCGTCGGCAACGGCACTCGGATGCGGAATCCGCGTTTCCTATCAGGAATGGCGGATGCGCCGTAAGTAGCTCGTGATATTGGCGCGAGGGAAGGCGCTGCCTTATCACACATTGAGAGCCCCTGTCTCCGCCCCGCCCGTGTCGGGAGACAGGGGCTCTCCCATGGCAAAGAAAGCGAAATACAATGGCACGAAAAGACGGTAGCAGATCCCCCGACCGCAGCGACGAACCCGCAAATCCCTACGGAGGTCGACGACCACGTTCCTCTCCTCCCATGCCCAACGTATGCACCGAATGCGGATATCACAGTTCCCATTCCCCCACGTGCAGCAAGAAACCCAAAGGAAACTAATTCTAACCCCTTGCGGGAATGCGGGTTTCCGTGCTAAGCTGAAAGCACAACAGAGAGACAGGGAGAACCAAATGGGAAAGCACAGCAAGCCCGACAACGACAACAACACCAACGACTCGCGAAACGCCCCCGCACCCGGAAGCGACTTCACCCCCCGAACCAAACACTGCGGAATCCACGGACCCTACAACGGCAACCTCGACACGTGCCCCAACTGCCGCTGACCGCCCGCCCCGCCCCGGGAGTGCCGGGGCGGGGCCTTCCCCCTTTGAAAGGGAACAGCGCGACGAGGCGCAAAAAGAGAAATAACGTCTTGCTCCGATTCGCGCCATCGTGCTACACTGAACACATGGAAAACACCGAGTACGCAGACATCGCAGTTGGGGACATCGTCGAATTCGGAAGTCGAACCTCCGAATGGGTCGTCATCGAACACCCCGACAACGGTGCAGATTACAAAATGATCCGATGCATTAAAGGCTATACCATCGGAAATACGGGAGCTACTCGATTGGTTTACTCCGGCGAAACGAAATTGTTTCTTGTGGAGCCTCGTAAATTCTAACGCCTCTCCACCACAACGCACAAAACCAAATTCCCACAAAGCGGGAATTGCATCGGGAGACAATTCCCGAATGGTGGAATGCGCTGTGGTGGCAAGG
>Ga0070686_100000694_pt1 | contig 19529 bp, 13 predicted proteins | sample KBSS23LmetaG_FD_65654 | JGI IMG/M metagenome (GOLD analysis project Ga0070686, IMG submission 65654) | Switchgrass rhizosphere microbial communities from Kellogg Biological Station, Michigan, USA - KBS S2-3L metaG | ecosystem: Host-associated > Plants > Roots > Rhizosphere ... | reverse complement strand
CTCATCTTCGGCGCTCATTGTTTGGATTTGCTTGATAAGGACGCGCAAAGCGCTCGCGGACGTGGTCCTGAGGGACATGACAGTTGGTCCAAAAAAGAAGATGAAATGACGTGAGAGATCAAGCAGGCGGTGCAAGGCGCGGGCATTAGTGACGAGGATAGGATTCGGTCGTCCGAGAAATCATATGCGTAAGTTCACCTATTTCAGGATCAGCAAAATGGTGGTGTTGCTGCTGGTCTTGTACGGCGGACAGACAATAGCCCACGCACAACAGACAATTTTCAATGTACCCACTACAGACGTTTTGGATAAAGGAAAGGTCTACTTTGAGCTGGACATTAGCGCCAAGCCAAACGATTCCGATGCCCTGAACAAGTTCTCATCGTTTGTGCCCCGTGTTGTTGTGGGCACTGGTCATAACATCGAGATCGGTTTGAACATCGCCGGCAACGTTCAACCAGGAGCGGATTCCACGACGCTCGTGCCAGTATTGAAGTGGCGCGTCTATAACGGTGGCGATAACGGATGGGCCATCGTCGTGGGTACCCACGTCTTCATTCCCGTTCATAACAAAGCTTATGACGTTGGCAACTATACCTACACGATGGTCCAAAAGACTTTCAAAACCAAAACGCGTGTCGGATTTGGCAGCGGGTTCTTCACCAAAGATGTCGTGGTGCCGAACGCGGTGCGCGGGGTTGGCCAGTTTACGTTCGAGCAACCGGTTACCAACAAATTCACGATCGCGTCTGACTGGTACACAGGAAAGCATGCCACTGGCTACTGGACCTCTGGTGGGATCTACAAAGTGACTAAGAAATTGACTGCTTACTCAGGTTACTCGGTCGGAAATGCCAATGCGTCGAAGGGCAACGATTTCTTGCTGGTTGAGATTGGCTACAACTTTAACTGAGCGGCACAAAGTGGTGAAAGGACAATGAAGGTGATAGCGCTTAGCAGATCGTGGAGGCGGACCATAGCTATCGTAATCGTCGATCTGGGTCGACTCATTTCGTTCTACCGCGCGCGAGCTATCGTGCGGCGCGCGCTGGCCAATGAGCGCGACGCCGCCGAGATGAACTTTAAGGAATTGAGAAACGTGCAGTCTGTGCATAGCGGCAGCACGCGCGGGAATCGGTAATAGGTCGTTGGCCTGGGTTTTGTCATGTCAAGTTGGAGGCTGAGATGCTCGATCTGGTTTTTATAGCACTAACCGTACTTTTCTTTTTAATTGCTCTTGCGTACGTGCGTGGCTGCGAGAAGCTGCGGTGAGGATTGAGTAATGAACATGGAGACGTCTTTAGGAGTAATCGCATCGGCACTGCTGCTTATTTACCTGGTCTACGCACTACTGCGTCCGGAGAAGTTCTGATATGACGCCGAACGGGTGGTTTCAAATCCTGATTTACATAGCGATCGTGATCGCATTGGCGAAACCTGTTGGTATTTTCATGACGCACGTCTTCAACGGAGAACGGACATTTCTCCATCCACTGCTGCGGCCTATTGAACGGTTGCTCTACCGATTGACCTGCGTCGATGAAAAGAGAGAGATGCACTGGACCGAGTACGCCGTCGCGATGCTTCTGTTCAGCGTTGTCTCGTTGGTGTTGCTGTATCTAATTCAACGACTACAAGGTTACCTACCATTTAATCCGCAGAAGCTACCAGGAGTGGATTCGAGCGCCAGCGCCACGGGAGGTTTTGTCGCCTCCGCTTTCAACACGGCCGCATCTTTCACCACAAATACAAACTGGCAAAGCTATGTGCCTGAAGTCACGATGAGTTATCTGACGCAGATGGCCGGCCTCGCGTATCACAATTTTGCATCGGCAGCTACCGGCATCGTGCTCGCGATCGCTTTCATTCGCGGCATCGCCAGGCGCGAAATGGAGACGATCGGAAACTTCTGGGTCGACTTTGTTCGCTGCAATCTATACGTGCTACTGCCGGTTTGTGTGGTCGGCGCACTGCTTTTGGTTTCACAAGGCGTGGTCCAAAACCTAAGACCGTACGATACGGCGAAACTACTCGAAGCTCAGACCATTGAAGTCGACAAAAAGGACGAGACGGGCAAGGTATTAACGAATCCTGACGGCTCAAACCAAAAAGAAACTAAACAGATCACTGAACAAACAATCGCCCAGGGACCGGTTGCTTCACAGGAGTTCATCAAAGAACTGGGAACAAACGGTGGCGGTTTCTATAACGCAAATAGTGCCCACCCATTCGAGAATCCTACTCCGTTCACAAACTTCATCGAGTTACTGGCGATCTTCTCGATCGGCGGGGGCTTAACTTACACGCTCGGCCGGATGACGGGTTCGCAGAAACACGGTTGGGCGGTTCTCGCTGCGATGGTCGTTGTCTTTTTCGCCGGCGTAATTACGGCTTACTGGTCTGAGGCGCATGGCAACCCGATCCTGTCACGGTTGGGAGCGGACCAATCTATTACGGCAACTCAGTCGGGCGGCAACATGGAAGGAAAGGAAGTCCGGTTCGGACTGGCTAACAGTGCACTCTTTGCCACAGTCACAACTGACGCGAGCTGCGGTGCGGTCAACTCCATGCACGATTCATACACGCCGCTCGGCGGATTAGTTCCGCTCGTAAATATCATGCTTGGCGAAATCATTTTCGGAGGAGTTGGAAGCGGTCTCTACGGAATGCTGATCTTTGTGGTCCTGGCCGTCTTCATTGCCGGACTGATGGTTGGGCGAACACCTGAGTATCTCGGTAAGAAGATCGAATCCTATGACGTAAAGATGTCGATGCTCTACGTGTTGATCTTCCCGCTGGTCATTCTGGTGCTCACGGCGATCTCAGTGCTGTCACCAGGATTTGGAACGTCACAATTGAACAATGCTGGACCACACGGTCTATCGGAGATTCTCTACGCTTTCACCTCGGCCACTGGAAACAATGGTTCGGCTTTCGCTGGCATCTCTGCTAACACGTACTGGTACAACACCACGATCGGAATGGCAATGCTCGTGGGGAGATTCCTGATGATCGTTCCCATGCTAGCCGTCGTTGGAAATCTTGCTCGTAAGAAACTGGTGCCGCCCTCGTTAGGAACGTTTCCCGTAACAACGCCGCTGTTCACAGTGCTGCTGGTGAGCGTAATCGTAGTCGTTGGGGCGTTGACGTTTTTCCCCGCACTGAGTCTGGGACCGATCGTCGAACACTTCCTGATGCATGCAGGAACAACCTTTTAAGTAAACTTATGGCTACGAGGAAAAAACAGGCTATTTGGGACACGAAGATCGTCCAGCGCGCGGTCGGGGATTCATTTAGAAAACTCAATCCACGCACGATGATGAAGAACCCAGTCATGTTCGTCGTTGAGGTGGGAAGTGTCGTGACCACTCTTCAGTTAATCCGCGGAATCATTTCACCGATTCCCGGGGTGACGAACACCGGGTTTGAACTTCAGATCACATTGTGGCTCTGGTTCACGGTGCTGTTTGCAAACTTTGCCGAGGCAATGGCTGAGGGTCGCGGCAAAGCGCAAGCTGACAATCTTCGAAAGTCGAAGACGGAAACTATTGCACACCGATTAGTCTCGGGCGACATAACCGAAGACGTGCCCGCTCCGAAGTTACGCAAGGATGATGTGGTCATCGTTTCTGCGGGCGAGTTCATTCCTGGCGATGGGGAAATCATTCAGGGCGTCGCATCCGTAGATGAGTCCGCCATTACTGGCGAGTCTGCTCCCGTCATTCGTGAAGCGGGCGGTGATCGGTCGGCCGTGACCGGTGGCACACGGGTTCTTTCAGACCAGATTCGAGTGAAGATCACATCCAATCCGGGAGAGACATTCATCGACCGCATGATCGCGTTGGTCGAAGGTGCCGAACGCCAGAAGACGCCAAACGAGATTGCCCTGAATATTCTCCTCTGCGGTTTGACGATCATCTTTCTGCTGGCGGTCGTCACCTTGCAACCATTCGCTATCTACTCGAACGCCTCGCAAACGATTTTCGTGCTCGTTTCGCTCCTCGTCTGTCTGATCCCGACAACCATCGGCGGATTGCTTTCGGCGATTGGTATTGCGGGCATGGACCGACTTATTCAACACAACGTTCTCGCGATGTCCGGCCGTGCAGTTGAAGCTGCCGGTGACGTGAACACATTGCTGCTTGATAAGACCGGCACCATCACACTCGGCAATCGGCAAGCAACAGCTTTCATTCCATTACCCGGCGTGGACGAAAGAGAATTAGCGGAAGCTGCGCAACTGTCTTCCTTAGCCGACGAAACACCTGAGGGTCGCTCGATCGTGGTGCTCGCAAAAGAAAAATATGGATTGCGAGGTCGTGAGATCACAGGTCACGAGCCGGCATTTGTGCCGTTTACTGCGCAAACGCGTATGTCGGGAGTCAACTATGACTCTCGAGAAATTCGCAAGGGCGCTGCGGATGCGATTTACAAATATCTCGGAAACGGTGCCGTCCATCTGAGCAGCGACTTGAATGCGATTGTAGAGGCCATCTCTCGTGAAGGCGGTACGCCCTTGGTGGTTGCTGAAGATCATCTGCCACTCGGCGTGATCGAACTACGAGACATCATCAAGGGTGGGATGAGGGAGCGATTCAATCAAATGCGCCAAATGGGCATCCGCACAGTGATGATCACCGGAGACAATCCGTTGACCGCCGCTACGATTGCTCGAGAAGCAGGGGTCGACGATTTTCTGGCCCAGGCGACTCCGGAAGACAAAATGGCGTTGATCAAGCGCGAGCAGGAAGGTGGAAAACTCGTCGCCATGACGGGTGACGGAACGAACGACGCGCCTGCATTGGCCCAAGCCGATGTAGGTGTCGCCATGAATACCGGAACACAGGCAGCGAAGGAAGCTGGCAACATGGTGGATCTCGACTCGAATCCTACCAAGCTGATCGAAGTTGTTGAGATCGGCAAACAGCTTCTGATTACTCGCGGAGCATTGACGACGTTTTCCATAGCGAACGACGTGGCAAAGTATTTCGCGATCATTCCTGCAATGTTTGCGGCAGCGTTCCCAGTACTGAATGCATTGAACATCATGGGCTTGCGAACACCTCAATCAGCAATTCTTTCCGCAGTGATCTTCAATGCGTTGATCATCATTGCGCTTATTCCATTGGCGTTGAGAGGTGTCAAATACCGTCCGTTGAGTGCAGCGGCGCTATTGAGACGTAACTTACTGATCTACGGATTGGGGGGAATTATCGCGCCGTTCGTAGGAATAAAGATCGTTGACGTGATCATTCATGCCGTCGGGCTAGCGTAGTGAGGAAGTGCGATGAAGAAGAATGTCATAACAGCAGTCTTAATGACGATTGTGACGACAGTGCTCCTCGGTTTGGTTTATCCGTTGGTCGTTACTGGCCTGGCACAGGTGATCTTTCCCGAAAAAGCGAACGGTCAACTGATTCAGCGCGGTGACGGCACTCTAATAGGTTCACGAATCATCGGCCAACCTTTCGTTGGACCGGGTTACTTCCACTCACGTCCCAGTGCTGCCGGCGCTGGTTATGACGCCGGCGCGTCTTCAGGATCGAACCTCGGGCCCACGAGTCAGAAACTTAAGGATCGCGTACAGCTCGACATTCTAAGAGTACAGGCTGAGAACCCCGGACAGCCTGTGCCGATTGATCTGGTAACTGCGTCCGGCTCGGGACTCGATCCGCACATCTCGCCGGCAGGCGCAGAGTTTCAACTCGCTCGCGTTGCTCGCGATCGGGGAATCACTGCGGACCAGGTGCGGCAGTTGGTTACTACTCATACTGAAGGCCGACAGTTCGGTTTTTTAGGTGAGCCGAGAGTCAATGTGCTTGAGCTTAATTTGGACTTGGATGACAAATACCCAATGAGGAAATAGAACTTTGTCCTTTGTGCTTTGAACTTGGTGCTTGGACCTCTCAGCGAATTGAATCAAAGTACAAAGCACTAAGCACAAAGCGCAAAATTCTAAAACGCAGGGAGTCATGAATTCGAACGGTAACCGGCCAACGCCAGAATCTCTTCTCGCGAAGCTTCGGCAGGGCGAGCGGGCCAATCTTCGTGTCTACATTGGAGCTGCTCCCGGCGTAGGTAAGACCTATCAAATGCTTGAAGACGCTCACCTGCTTAAGAAGCAGGGAGTCGATATCGTTGTCGCAGTAGTGGAGCCTCATGGCCGAGAAGACACGAGAGCGATGATCGGGAACCTGGAATGTGTGCCGCTACGTCGAATTGAATATCGCGGCGTCACTCTTGAAGATATGGACCTCGATGCCATCATCGCTCGACATCCCACCGTTGCGATCGTCGATGAATTGGCCCACACGAATGTTCCGGGCTCAAAGAATCGAAAGCGTTACCAGGATGTTCTCGACCTGCTCGATGCGGGCATCTCTGTAATCACCGCGGTGAATATCCAACACCTTGAGTCCCTCAACGACGTGGTGAATCGCACGACAGGCGTGCGCGTTAGAGAGACCATACCAGATCACTTTTTGCGGCGCGCGGATGAGGTCGTGAATATAGATGTGTCGGTAGAAACCCTGCGCACGCGTCTGCGTCAGGGGAAGATCTACGACGTTGTTAAGATCGAACAGGCGCTCAATAATTTTTTCCGTAAAGGAAATCTCTCCGCTCTGCGCGAATTAGCCTTGCGCCAGGTGGCGACTGATCAAGCGACGAAGGCGCAGGGGTATCGCGAGCGCGAGGGGCTGGAGCAGGCAGTGATCCCCGAGAAGGTGATGGTGGCGATGGCGTCAAGAGGAAGTGCCAAGAAACTGTTGCGGATTGGATCTCGGATAGCGGGCCGTTTAGCGAGTGACTGGTTTGCAGTTTACGTGGAGACGCCAAATGAAGAACTAGGACGAATCAAACCCGAGGATTACGCTGCGCTTCAAGAGAACATTAGATTCGCACAAGAGCTCGGGGCAAAGATCGTTCGATTGAAGTCCAGGAAAGTTGCCGACGCTTTGATCGACTTCGCGAGGCGTGAAGGTATTACGCATGTTGTGTTTGGTCAGACCTCAAGGTCTCGCTGGGACATTTTGTTGCATGGTTCAGTCATCAACAGGTTCCTGCGGGAGGTGCGTGATGCAACCGTTCAAGTAGTACCAACCGAAAGTCATAACGGAAACGCACAACAGCAAGAGCGCGTGGCGATGGACGAGCACGAGCTGTCATGAGCAAATCCGATGAGTTTAAGGAGCAAACTTCTATTCAGTTATCTGGTCTTCGTCGCAGCACTGGTTGTGCTTGGCGCTTGGGGAGCGTGGCGCCTCCGTGAAATGGGTGGCGTATCGCGTCGGATCATTTCGAACAATTACGATTCGGTAGTTGCGGCGCAGGAGATGAAGGAGAGTCTGGAACGCCAGGACTCAGCTGCTCTGTTTGCTCTTCTCGGCGCGCACGATAAAGCAATTGCGCAACTTCGTGATCACCGGGCGCGATTCGATCAGAGTTTTCAAAAGGCAGCGAACAACATAACCGAAATCGGTGAACCGGCGGCGATAGAGACGATTCGAACTGACCGGGACATCTATTACCAGTTGTTCGACGCCTTTATGAGCCGTGTTGAAGCGGCAACTGTTTCACCTGCGCATCAGACAGAACGGCGCGACGAGATCTCGGAACGGGAAGAATATTTCACGCGTCTTGAACCGCAATTCAACAAACTGCGGGCGGAGTGTGAACATCTGCTGCAACTCAATCAACGCGCGATGGTCGCCAAATCAGAAGCCGCTGCTGGAGTGGCGCAACTATGGTTCTACCGCACGTTACTGATTGCAGGTGTCCTCGTCGCCGCCGGTCTCTACCTCGCTTTCTTTCTCGCAAAACGCATTATTGAACCGTTGCGACAGTTGACCGAGAGCACGGTAAAAATTGCCGGTGGGGATCTGAATGCCAAGGTGGCTGTGACTTCGCGCGATGAAGTCGGCGTGCTGGCTGCCGAATACAATCGCATGGCCGAGCGCATTCGCCAATTGCGTAGTTCTGATATGGGCCAACTAATGGTCGCGCAACAGACCACCGAAGCCGCAATCGATTCTCTGTACGATCCCATCATTGTTACGGACGGTGAAGGGCAGGTAACTAAACTCAACCCTGCCGCCGAGGAGATATTCGGTTCCGAAAAAGACAATGCAGGTAGGCACATTGGTGAGGTCGCGCGTGATGTGCGTATCGCCGGTGCCGTAGCCGAGGCGATCGAGTCTCAGCGACCTGTGGCCGGGGAAGGCATGGCTTCAGTTCTACCTCTGGCAGTCGACGGCTCAGAGCGGGCGTATCGTTTGCGCACCACGCCGATGCGTGATAACGGAAGTCGTTTACTCGGCGCGGTCACGTTGCTGGAGGACGTCACGCACCTCCGTCAGATTGATCGTCTCAAATCAGAGTTCATCGCCAACGCTTCACATGAATTACGCACTCCGCTGACGAGTGTTCAGATGGGTGTTCATCTGTTACTGGAAGGTGCGGTTGGAGAGTTGAATGATCGACAAACAGAAGTTCTCACTGCTTGTCGCGAAGATTGTGAACGCCTCGACAAGCTAATGCGAGACCTACTCGATCTTTCTCGAATTGAAGCAGGCGAGAGCCAGCCCACCCCGAAAACAATCCGAACCCGCGAGTTCATCATCAACGCGACTGAAGGTTTGCGACCACAGGTGGAAGCGAAGGGGATTTCCTTTGCCGTTTTGATTCCCATAGGCCTGCCGGACGTGACTGTCGATCCGTCACAAATCGAACGCGTCCTGGCAAATCTCGTCGTTAATGCGATTCGTTACACAAAGCAGGGTGAAATTCGAATCGGCGCAGAAACTCGCGGGAATTACATCGCAGTCTCGGTTTCTGATACAGGCACAGGAATTCCACAAGAGTATCTGCCGCACATCTTCGACAAGTTCGTTCAAGTGCCGGGAGCCGCGACGGGCGGTGCCGGTTTAGGTCTCGCAATTTCACGATTAATCATCGAGGCACATGGCGGGCAAATCAGTGCCCAGTCACAGTTAGGCCTCGGTTCCACCTTTACCTTTACTTTGCCTGTCGGCCGTCAGAGTTCATAGGAGTGGCTGCATGCCAAGACGAATCTTGATCATTGATGACGAAGAGCACATCCGTCGCATGATGCGCATCACGCTCGAAGCATCTGGATACACAGTCGGCGAGGCGCCGGATGGACCAGAAGGTTTGAAGCTTTACGATGATGGATCTAACTGGGATGTCATTGTGTTGGACCAACGCATGCCCGGAATGGACGGCCTTGAGACCCTGAAGCACATCAAGAGTGTTAGCGCGGGCGCACGGGTTGTGATGGCGACGGCTTACGCCTCAATTGAACTGGCGGTCGACGCAATGAAACTCGGTGCCACCGATTTCGTGCGCAAGCCGCTCACGCCTGAAGTGTTACGAAATTCTGTGTCGGCAGCATTGACGAAATCGCCGTTAGCAACACATGCGGACGTAGGTCCAACGAGATTCGATTCAGCGCAACCGCTAATTCAGACTGTCACGATGAATGGCTTCACTATCTTCGACGACAACAAGACAGCGACATTAGAACACCACCAGCGACGGTTTGTTGTTGTGAGTCCGGGTGGTCAGAAGGACGATGTGGTGGTTGAGATTGAAAGTGAACCGATCGAGTATGTAGAACGAATGACCGAACGCCGTCTTGGTCCTCACAGCTCTTTTTGGACGGCGCAAGCCATGCGCTTGCTCGGTGATTTTCTCTGGAACGAGGGCAAAGTCCCAGCTACGCACAGATTGGTATTGAAGAGTCTTGACCCTGATAAGCTCCCGCTCGCCGCTCGCTGGAAAGCATAAGAACTTGGGTGGCCAGCGGCTGCCCTTTGATTGCGCAAGCCTGGCCCGGTTTCACTTTTTGGACGGAACTTCGATCGTTACCGGCGATTCGGTGTCGAAGGTTGTTGTTAGAGTTTTGATCGGACCATTCGGATTCCGACAACGGTCACGAGCTTGTACGAATACACAAGTGCCGGCACGCCGTTGACCGATTCCTCACCCAGAGATTTCACATCAGAGATCGATTTCAAGGCCTCCTCGGTGAAAGAGATGCTCCCGTTCAGTTCAGATTACCCTTGACAGATGACGGAGCACTCCATAAAAATACGAACGTTCGTTTTTCTTACTTGTGCCCAAACTCAGCGAAAACGCGGTAGAGCGGCGAAAAGACCGCATCGAAGAAGCCGCAAAGCAACTCTTTATCAGACAGGGGTTCCACGCGACGTCTATGCGTAACATCGCGTCGAAGGCGGGTACGTCGCTAGGCAATCTCTATAATTACTATCCGACCAAAGAAGCAATTCTAGGTTCGATCATTTCCAAGTACCAGCAGGTCATTGATGAGAAACTGCGTTCCATTTTTGATCAGGTCCGCGATCCATTGAGTCGCGATGACCTGACCAGGTTCGCATTACTGGTCAAGCAGATGGTGAACAATCATCATGACTTTTGGTTGTTGATGTACATCGACGTGCTCGAGTTCGAAAACCGTCACTTTCGGAAAGTCTTTGAGAATGTCGCGCAGAAACTGCGCCGCCGCTTTGCCGACTCGTTCGAAGATTTGAAAAGAACAGGAGCGCTGCATGACGGTGTCGACCCCGCCATCGGGTTCACTGCAGCGTACATGCAGTTCTTCAACTATTTCATCGTGGAAAAGCTCTTCGGCGGAAACCTGCATTTCGGGATTAGCGACGATCGGGTGATCGCACGTCTAACGGACATTTATTGCCGGGGACTCTTGCGAGAGCCGCATGGAAACGGACGGACGCCAAAAACACGAACGACCAAAGTGACCCACCGCAAGCGGAAGAGAGCCAGCACATAAGCAGCAGCATTAAGAGTAGTTGGCAAAAGTGCATGAGAATAAAAAACGAACGTTCGTGTTTATTTGTTGAAGAGGAGAAGACGTAGCCATGCGGGGTGGACAAGGAACGGTACCTGGCCCTTTTTTAAGCGTCAGACGTGAAGCGCGTGGGAAAGTTTCCGGCGACGGAGTTGAGTTGGCGTTTGGGTTTTGGCCTGGACACGGCGCACCGGTGGTCGCAATTCACGGATTGACCGCATCGTTTGTGAGCTACGTGGGCGTCGCGGAGTGTTTGCGCGGTCGGCGGCCTTTACTGGGTTTCGATCTGCGTGGGCGCGGTGACTCGGCCAAACCGCAAGGTCCTTATGGAATGGTGCAACACGCGCGTGATGTAGCTGAAGCGATGCGAAGCTTCGGCTTGAGATCAAGCGTGATAGTTGGTCACTCGATGGGGGCTTTCGTAGCGACTGCGTTGGCCGTGCAAAACCCGGAACTTGTGAGCGGGATCATTATGATTGATGGAGGATATGTTCCTGACCTCCCGATGGGTGTTGATGCGACGCAGATGCTCGACGCCACGTTAGCTCTGCGGATTGCACAGCTCAGCAAGAGCTACGAATCGAAGAAAGCCTACGTGGAATTCTGGCGGAGTCAACCTAACTTTCCCACCAACGATTGGAACGCATGGACAGAGGCGTTCCTGGATTACGAGGTCTCGGGAGAAGGAACCGTCCAGCCGAAAGCTTCAGCCAATGCCGTTCGAGTTGACATCGCCGAAGCTTTCAAAGGGGACGAGATTACGCGCCGTTTGCAGTCGCTCCGAGTTCCTGTATTGCTGCTGCGTGCTGAGAAAGGATTGGAGCCGGCGCAGCCACCGATCTATCCAGAGGCAATGATGGATCGGTTCCGGCAATGTATTCCGCACATGAAAGACGAAGTGATTTCGGGCACGACGCATTTCACGATCACGCTTGGTGAGCGGGGGGCCTCCAGAGTGGCCGATCTGATTGTTGAGTTTGCCGAGGCTTGCGAGAACGCATGAAGTTAACACGCATCACATTTTTATTGGTTGTGCTCTTGTTGGTGAGCGGGTCTGCGAGCGCAGGAACATGGGTTAGCGGCTCAGCCAAGACCGGGGCGGGATCACTCCAATACAAATTGTGGATTCCATCTGTGTACAAGAAAGAGAAAGCCGTTCCTCTGATGTTGATGCTCCATGGATGTACTCAGAACGCGGAAGCGCTCGCATCGCTCTCGGGAATGAATGAGCTGTCAGAGAAAAATAATTTCCTGGTTGTTTACCCTGAGCAGAGTACTGCGGCTAACCCGCTCAAATGTTGGAACTGGTTTGATCCGAAACACCAGGCACGTGACGCAGGCGAGCCTTCGTTGATTGCCGCAGTTATCCAGGACGTTCGTACTTCTTTAAAAGTGGACAACCAAAGAATATTTGTCGCCGGAATATCTGCCGGCGGTGCAATGGCTGTCGTCATGACAGCAACCTATCCCGACATTTTTGCCGGCGTTGGTGTGATCGCCGGCACCGAGTTCAAAGCCGCGACGGGCGTCCAGGGTGGTCTGGCGGCGATGAAGTCAGGTGGGCCAGATCCTAATCAGCAGGGCTTGCTTGCGTTTGAATCGATTTCAAGCGCTGCCCCGCAAAAAAAACGGATTCCGCTTATCGCTTTCCAGGGTGCAAAAGATCCTTACGTCAATCCCATGAATGTGGATCAGTTGATTACTCAATGGGCTCAGACGAATGACTATCTAGACGACCAGAAAGATAACGACAGTGTGAGTGTCAAGCCTGCGACCGAATCCAAAGGTGTCGTCCCGAATGGGTATGGCTACACGAAATACACTTACAACGATAGCAGCGGGCGTTTGCTGATGGAGAAGTGGATCGTAGATGACCTCGGTCATGCGTGGCCGGGCAGCAAAATCGCCGACCAGTTCGCCGACGCCAAGGGACCTGATGCGACCACCGAGATTTGGCGATTCCTAAATGAAGTAGTTTCGAGTGTGAAACCAAAAGGAGGGAACGAATGAATGTAGGTTCTCTCCTTGCGAGGAACGCTCGTTATCGCCCAAATCATCCAGCGATCGTCTTTGGTGACGATCGGCTCACATTCCTGGAGTTCAATCAGAACGTCAACCGGGTGGCCAATGCCTTACTAGAACTAGGAGTTCGAAAAGGCGATAAGGTCGCGACCATTCTGCCGAATTGCCGGGAGTTACTCGAGAGCTATTGGGCCATAGTAAAGATTGGCGCGGTGATTGTGCCGTTGAGTCAATTATTGCGCGGCAAGGGACTACTGAACCTACTGCGAGACTCGGAAACGTCGGCGGTCATCACTAACTCGTCGATGAAGCCCGAATTGGATTCGATCCGTTCGCAACTAGTCGCCATTTCCCCCGAACGCTACATTTCGACCGATCATGCCGAAGGCTATCGAAGCTTCGCAGCCATGTCCGCCGCAGCAAGCTGCGATGAACCGCCATTGACTCAAATCTCAGATGAAGATCCATTCAACATCATTTACAGCAGCGGAACCACGGGACAGCCGAAGGGTATCGTGCACACGCATTACATCCGGGCGATGTACTGCACGCTCTTCGCCTCGGCCTTTCGGATGCGACCGGAGAGCGTTGTCCTCCACGCCGGATCGATCGTTTTCAATGGCGCGTGGGTAATGATGATGCCGGCGCTGTACCTCGGGGCGACGTACGTTCTACAAAAACAATTCGATCCAGAATCCTTCATCGCGGCCATCGAAAACGAGCGCGTTACCCACATGATGCTCGTGCCTTCACAAATCATTTCGCTGCTTAATTCCGACGGTTTCGCGGCTGAGCGACTCAGGTCAGTCGAAGCCATTTGCTCGGTGGGTGCGCCGCTCCATCGTGAGTTCAAAGAAACGCTCACGCGAGTCGTGCCGGATCGTTTCTACGAATTATACGGACTGACTGAAGGCTTTATCACAATCCTGGACAAGAACGATTACCCAGCCAAACCCGATTCGGTGGGCGTGCCGATCCCTTTCTCTGAAATGCGAATAGTCAACGAGAACGGAGTTGACGCAGCGGCGGGAGAAGTCGGCGAGATCGTCGGCTACACGTCCGCTTTGATGCCCGGTTACTACAAACAACCGGAGTTAACCGCTCAGACAATTGTTGATGGTTGGCTGCATAGCGGCGATCTCGGCTATGTCGATGAGGACGGGTTTCTTTATCTAGTAGATCGTCAGAAGGACTTAATTATCTCGGGAGGTGCGAATGTGTTTCCCAGGGATATCGAAGAAGTAATTGTCCAGCATCCGGCTGTCCGCGAAGTAGCGGTCTTTGGCATACCCAGCGAGAAGTGGGGTGAGACACCGCTTGCTGCTGTGATTCTTCATCGTGCGGGTGAAATCACTGAGGCCGAGTTGTGCGAATGGATCAATCAGCGCGTTGACGGTAAGCATCAACGCGTTCACGCGGTTGTCTTCGTGCCGGATTTTCCGCGCAGTACAGCAGGCAAGACATTGAAGCGTGAAATGCGCGAGCCGTATTGGGCTGGCATGAAGGCGCGGATTTAGGCGCGCAACCTCGAGAACAAGGTTGCGCAGGTTCAGGGGGCCGAGGGAGCTGCCTGTGCGATTTACCTTCGTTGCCCTACCGGAGTCGAACTACATCACTGGTCAATCTTTAGTTTGCAGCGGCGGCTTTGTGATGCGATCAGGATTTCACTAATGGAGGTCGGACATGAGTTGGAAAAAGAGTCTATTCAGTCTGCTCGCGATTGGTTTTATTTTGAGTTGCGCGAGCTCCTTCAGCGCGCAAGTCACCACTGGAACGATAAGTGGTTCCGTGACTGATCCGAACGGTGCGGTTGTTACGGGCGCAACAGTCAAGGCAACCAATCTGGAAACAAATGCGGTGCGCGATTCTATATCGGATGACGATGGGCATTTTGCATTCACGCTGATGCCCCCAGGTCGGTATCGCATAGACGTAAGCGCGCAGAATTTCCAAGCCTTTCAAGCGGAAGTTGTCGTTAACATCACTCAGACCACTACGGTGACCGCAAGGCTCGGAATCGCTGGGACTACGACTAACGTGACGGTTACTGCCGAAGCTCCAATTCTACAAGCTGAAACCTCGCAAAACGGCCGCGTTATCGAGGGACAAACGATCCGGCAATTACCTCTCTCCACGAGAAACTTTCAGCAACTGCTCGTGCTCCAGGCCGGTGCGCAAGCTTCCGTCCCCAACAGCACAGATTTGGGACGCGGCGACACTGCCTTCAGCGTAAATGGACAGCGTCCGACGAGCAACACCGTCAAGATAAATGGAGTTGACGCCAATTCAATCGGAACCAACTCGACCCCGAACCTGGCAGTGCCGTCAACAGAAAGTTTGCAGGAATTCATCGTGCAGACTTCGCTCTATGACGCCTCGAACGGACGCAGCGCTGGTGGCAACGTCGAAGCGGTGACGCGCTCGGGTGGAAACGACTTTCACGGAAATGTCTTTTATTTTCTGCGGAACAAAGCGCTGAACGCGAACGAACCGTTTATCAAAGCGCGCGGCTTAGAGAGACCAGTTCTGACGCGTAATCAATTCGGCGGAACGTTCGGCGGAAGAATCGTTCGGGATAGAGCATTCTTTTTCGCCTCTTATCAAGGAACTCGCGAAACCAACGGACTTTCGTTGTCGAACAGTTTGACGTTCCCCGCGGTTCCCGCCGGTCTGCAGGATAACAACCGCACGGCTGCCGCGCTCGCAGCGACCTTCGGTCTTCCGCAGGCGAGCATTAGTCCAGTGGCAGTGAACATCTTGAACGCACGACTCCCGGGCGGCGCGTTTGCGATTCCATCGTCGGGCCTGACTGGCGCCACGGGCACAGGTGCGAGAGTACCGACTCAGGTACCCCAATCGGGTGTGTCGCGCTTTCGCGAGAATCAGTTCAACGGTAACCTCGATTTCAACATCAGTAACGAACATTCGTTATCCAGCAAATTGTTCTATGCCAAGAACCCGACGTTTCAGGCGATCTATAACTTTGCAGGAACTGGAAATCGACTCGAAGGTCAACCCGTCAATCAACTGATTGGGTTTGGCGGCGATATCCCAATCACTCAAGTACTCTATTCGTTGACGGACAACTATGCTTTTAGTCCGAGCATTACTAACCAAGCTCGGTTTGGGATCAACTCAATCGAAGCGACCTCCACTCCTGAAGAGCCGTTTACGGCGGCCCAACTTGGAATAACCACGCCATTTGCAAGTCTGTATCCGGGTGCGCCGACATTACAAGTGGCTGGTACTGATTCTTCATTCTTCTTTGGTTCCTCGCCACTAGGCGACCAGCACTCGAAGATTACCGCGTGGATGGCCCAGGACACTCTTTCGTGGATCAAAGGCAAACATCGCTTGCGGTTCGGTGGGGAGTTTCGTCATTCGGACATTGATTTCTTTTTCAATGCCTTCACGCGCGGCCAGATCATTTTCAGTAGCTTCAATAACTTCTTAATTGGCAACGGCGTGTCGATCCTGGGGTCAGGTGTTTTCGATCGACATTACAAGGTCAATGACTTCGGGGCATTCATTCAAGACGATTACAAAGTGAATGATCGTCTGACTCTCAATTTGGGATTGCGCTACGAATTGTTTGGACTGCCCGTCGACACGCAGGGTCGGTTAGTGAATTTCCTTCCCGATCAATTTCGTCAGGGCGCACCACCGAACGGAATAGTTCAGGCAGAAGGTGGTCAGTTGGCCGGAGTCCCGACGGTCGCTGACTCTATAGTGCCAAAGGACAAGAACAACTTTGCACCACGCTTTGGCTTTGCATATCGTCTTGACGATGAAGGCAAGTTAGTCGTTCGCGGAGGATATGGAATTTATTACGACCGCTTCTCTACACGAACGTACAACACGCAGCTGTTCAACTTTCCATATTTGGCATTGGGTGTAGGGTTGCCAGGTATCTTGAGGACCTTTGCAGATCCGTTTGTCCCGCTGCCGCAGCCATCGTCTTTCCCAACGGCAGCCAACATTCCCTCAGTCCTGTCGCCAGTGGCTCCGTTGGTCGGCGTGCCAGTCAGCGGAATTTTCGTGGATCCAGATTTGGCCACGCCTTATCTGCAGCAATACAACGCCGGTGTGCAATGGGAGTTTGCCAGAAACACTGTGCTCGAGGTCGGCTACGTAGGGAACAAGGGTACGAAGCTGCTACAAATCATCAATGTCAATCAGCCGATTTATAACCAGGCGACGAACAGTTTTGTGCCCCGGCTGGCTGCGGGCACAATTTTGTCAACCAACAAGAATGTGAGCGGCGGCATGCACCAGGTTCAGACTTCCTCAAACTCACATTACAACTCGCTGCAAGTAACTTTAGCGCGACGCTTTTCGGAGGGTTTGCAATTTACTGCGGCCTACACCTTTGGCAAGTCGTATGACTACTACAACGGGACCAACGTGAATGAACTCGCCAGCTTATCGGGCGACCAATTCGATTGGAAAACAAACTATGGGCGTTCCGACTTTAATCGCGAACACCGTTTCGTGATTAGTGGTGCTTACGATTTGCCGAAAACCGGATCGGATTCGGCTGTAGTTCGCGCGCTCGTGAACAATTGGCAAATTGCCGGTATTGGAGTCTTTCAATCCGGCCTGCCGTTCTCAGTAATCGACAATCCCGGCAATGCGGTGTTCAGTCGCGCAAATCGCAACACGTCCTTCAATGGTGAGATCTTGTGCAGTAGTGGAACGGCGAATTGTCTGAATAATTATTTCAATCAAAGCGCATTCGTCATTTCCCGTCCGCTGTTGAGCGGAGCCGGTGTTGGCGCAGTGAACAATCCAGCTTTTGATCCCGCACATCCGTTCGGTAATACACAGCGAAACTTCGTGACCGGTCCGGGACAGAAAAACATCGATCTTTCGATAATCAAATTCATCCCGATTAAAGAACAGATCCGCGGTGAAGTACGCATGGAAATGTTCAACGCCTTCAACTGGGTGAACTACGCGAATCCGGTTACCAACATCGCGGTCGCATCCTTTGGAAGAATTACCTCGGCCAGCACTGGACCGCGGGTGATTCAGTTTGGTTTCAAGCTCAATTTCTAAGGCTGCTAAGACACGGACACGGAGAAGGTACGCGGTACGCGTCATTAAGGCCTTCTCCGTGACACTGTGCCTTCGGGTCATATTCTCTTCATGCCTCAAATAACCCACGATAACATTCAATTTCACTACTCAATCGAAGGCCACGGTGCGCCGTTGGTGTTAATACCTGGCTTCTCTGCAGGAGCATGGATTTGGTTCCAACAGATGTCTATGCTTTCCAGGGTATTTCAAACGATCACATTTGATCCTCCGGGAATAGGCCCATCGCCATATTGTGAGCGTCCCGCGGAGATGCGTTTCATTGCTGAAGATATAGCCGCTTTACTTCAAAGTTTGGAAATCAAACAAGCACATATCCTCGGCGCGTCGTTCGGCGGATTCGTGGCGCAGGAGTTCGCTCTGAATTATCCCGAAATGACTCGCACGCTCAATTTGTGCTGTACGAGCTTTGGTGGTCCAAATCATGTTCATCCCTCGATGGAGATCCTGGGTGCGGTGACTTCAGACAATGGATTCAATACCGAAGCGCGAATCCGTCGATTGCTGATGCCCGCTTTTTCGCCCGACTTTGCGCTCAATCAACCTGATCAAGTTAATGCGTTGGTTGATAGACGATTGGAGAATCCAGTTGATGAGCGTGCTTATCGTTGGCAGCTGATGGCCGCGATGGCGTTCAACACAGAATCGAGAATTCCCGACCTGCGAATTCCGACACTTGTCATCAGCGGCGATTCGGATCAAATTGTGCCGCCTCAGAACTCGCGCAACCTTGCGGCCAGGATACCTGATGCCCAACTGAGTTTGATCAAAGGCGGCAGTCACTTGTTCTTTCTCGAACAACCGCGGGAATTCAACGCGGTGCTCGAGACATTCTTGCTTGCACACTGAAATGACTTTTGCTCGGATCAACGGTACTGGCATCTACGTCCCGGAAAGAATTCTTACGAATGATGATCTCAGTCGCATGCTCGGCGAGGACATCGACGAATTTGTTTCTCAAGTGGTGGGCATTCGCGAGCGTCACATTTGTGCAGATGAAGAGAGTACGGCGGACTTGGCGACTGCCGCCGCCCGCGCCGCTTTATCAGCGTCGGGAATCGAACCTGGTCAACTGGATCTAATCATCCTTGCCACGGACACGCCCGAACAACTTTCGCCCGCGACCTCGGTAATTGTGCAGCGTCGTCTCGCAGCTACCGGCGCAGGCACATTCGACATCAACTCTGCGTGCGCCGGCTTCGTTACCGCACTGGACACCGCGGCGAAATACATTATTGCCGACCCGCAGTACCAGAATATTCTGGTGATTGGCGCCTATGCGATGAGCAAGTACATCGACTGGAAAGACAAAAAGACGGCGACGATCTTCGCCGATGGCGCCGGCGCCGTTGTGCTGCAGGCTGCTGATGAGCCGGGCTTGCTTGCCTCGAAACTGATCGCTGACGGCAGCTATTCAGATTACATGGGGGTTTATGCCGGGGGCACGCGCATGCCGGTCACTGAAGATGTTCTGCGCGAAGGTCGCTGGACCAAGGTACGCTTCGCGCGAAAGTATCCCCCCGAAGTAAACATCCAGGGTTGGCCGATGATAATTCACGAC
>Ga0070686_100000693_pt1 | contig 19551 bp, 36 predicted proteins | sample KBSS23LmetaG_FD_65654 | JGI IMG/M metagenome (GOLD analysis project Ga0070686, IMG submission 65654) | Switchgrass rhizosphere microbial communities from Kellogg Biological Station, Michigan, USA - KBS S2-3L metaG | ecosystem: Host-associated > Plants > Roots > Rhizosphere ... | reverse complement strand
GTTCGATCCGTACTTTGACATGGGGCCAAACATGAAAATGATCTTGGAAACCTGACATGGCTGCAGTCGATCTGATCGTGACCGCGCGCAACGACGAGTTCGCCGCCCGGGTGATGATGATTTCCTACAAGGTGGCGCAGATGGTTTCGACTGAAGACCCAGCCACGCCCAGCCACAGCGTGCGGGTGAGCTACGCCGGCCGCGTCATCCGCGGCGGCGACAATCCCAAGCAGATGTCGGCGCACGTCATCAGCAGCAACCCGACGATCGCTGCTGCAATCGAGGGCAACCCCAGCGCCTATGGCGCCAACGTGCCCGATGCCGACATCGAGTTTGCGCTGTCGTCAATCTGGACAGCACGCGCCAACGCCTTTGCTGCTTCTCCAACTTCGGCGGTATGACCTATGCCTAGTGAAGATGTTCAATCTTGGTCGCCGACTGCCGTCAACAACGGCACCGCCGACAGCGGCATCAACTGGATCGAGGGGATGCCGCGTGCCGACGTGAACAATTCCGCGCGCTCGATGATGGCGGCGATCGCCAAGGACAGAAACCTCAAGAACGGCTCGATTGTCACCGCCGGCACTCCCAACGCGCAAACCTTCAGTTCCGGCCTGACGCCGCCCTACACCACCATCCCCACCGGCATGCGGGTCAAGCTCAAGATCGGCGCCGCACTCACCAACACCGACGCTGCCACCTTGAGCATGGACAGCATCACCCCAGTGGCGGTGAAGGACAACAACGGCTTTCCGGTCGGCGCCGGTGCCATGCTGGCGGGCGCCTATCTTGATTTCCTCTACGACGGCACGGTCTGGATATTGCTCAACGATCAATCCGCGGCCGGCATCGTGCCGCAGTCGGGGCGGTTGACGGTGACGAGCAGCAGCACGCTCGCGTTCCTGCCCTTCAATGGCGACTTGATCAAAATCAACGGGCAATTTTTCCGCATCCCTACCACTGGGATCGTGGGGCTGGTCGGCGCTGGTGGTTATGTCAATGGCGTGGCCGGAAGCACAGTCGCATCCGACACGCTGTACTACGTCTACGCCTTCAGCAATGCGGGAGTGGTGACGGCAGATTTCCGTACCGGCGGCCACGCCACCAGCGTTACGCCGGGAAATGTCGGGGTAGAAACACTCGTCGGCGACGACAGCCGTACCCTGATCGGCATGGTGCGAACGTGGGGGTCGTCATTCGTTGCCGACAGCTTCCGCAAGCTGTGCATCAGTTGGTTCAACCGCCGTAACATCTGCTCGACCGGCCAGCGCATCCAGGCCACGACCTCGGGCGGGCCGACCGAATTGAGCAGCAACGCGCGGGCGCATTTCCTGGCTTGGGGCGATGAGGCGGTGCACCTCGGCCTGTTCGGCAGCACTCGGCACCAAGAGGGGCCGGGCTTTAGTTGCTACACCAGCATCGGCATCGACGGCCCCACCAACGCTTTCAGTGTGGTGAGCATCTACGATGCGCTGGCGGCCAATGCTTTCGTGCCGGTGGCGGCCAGTGGTGCGATCGAGGTGGCCGAGGGCTTTCACTATGCCACGCCGCTCGCCGGCAACAATGGCGGCACCGCGCTGTGGGATATGTCCTGCACCGCGATGACGAGGGGCTAGTGCAGTTTATTCCGATCCCGACCGTGTGGGATGAATTGGTGAAGTACGAGCCGCTGTGGTTTCCGTTTCTCAAGGACATCGCCAAGCGATCGAAAGAACCGATCTCGACGCTGTGGGATCAGATCATGCGCGGCGATGTGCAGATCGCGCTGGTGTGGGATGGCAGCAAGCCGCATGCGCTGATCGGCATTCGCTATCACCGTCGCGGCGCTGACCTGATCGCGGAGATCATCTGGTTGACCGGACGCGGCATGAAGCAGTGGACGCATCTGCTGCCGCAGATGGAAAAGTATCTCAAGGAGCATGTCGGCTGCGTCGTCATCCGGCCGATCTGCCGGCCGGGCTGGGCGCGGCTGATCAAGCCGCGCGGATACAAGCTCACGCACTACGTAATGGAAAAACCTCTTTAAGCAGTAAAGACGGGCGTGAACGCCCTTTCGTTGTAAGGATCGAGCCATGGGCGGAAGCAGCGGACAGCAACCAGCGCAAACCACGCAGACCAGTTCACCTTGGTCCGGCGCGCAGGGTTTTCTCTCCTCGATGTACGGCGCAGCGCAAAACTTGCGCGATGCTGATGTCGGCTATCAGCCGTGGCCGAATTCGACCCAGGCGCCGATGAACCAAAGCTTGTCGGATGCGCTGCAAATTCAAAATCAAATCGCATTCAGCGAGCGCGGCGGCACGCCGGGTGTACGGGCCGGACTAGACCTGGGCACCAGCCAGATCAGCAGTGCGGGCCTCACCCCACAATTGCAGTCGCTGCTGCAAATGCAGCAGGGGCCGAATAACCCGTTTCTGCAGAACATTCTCGACACCAGCAATCGCCGCATCGGCGACCGCGTCAATGCCAGCATGTCAGGCGCCGGGCGCTACGGCAGCGGGCAGCACACCGATGTGATGTCGCGGGCGCTGGCGGAAACCGCTGATCCGATCCTGGCGCAGGACTACCAGGCGCGCCAGCAGATGCAGAAGGACATCATGGAGGGCGGCCTGCAGCGCGCCGGGCAGTGGGCGCAACTGATGCCGCAGCTTGACGCCGCGCGCTACGCGCCGCTGGAGCGCATGCAGGGGATCGGGCAGTTCTACACCAACCGCGATCAGTTGGCCTTGCAGGACGCCATCAGCCTGTTCAACGCCCAGCAAGCACGGCCGTGGGAGCAACTGTCGCGCGAGGCCAACATCCTGGCCGGCGCCGGTGGGCTCGGCGGCACCAAGACCACGGTGTCGAACCCCTACACTCCGTCCGCGCTGCAAGCCGGCTTCGGCGGCGCCGCGGCGGGTGCCGGCCTGGGTGCCTCGTTCGGTGGCCTGCCAGGCGCCGGCATCGGCGCAGTCGGCGGCGGGCTGCTCGGGCTATTGAACAGGTAACGCCATGCCGCTCGGCTCATGGTACTCGCAACTACCGTCGTTTGGTTGGTTCGATCCCGGTGACCGGCCGAGATCGAACGCGCTCGGCGTGCCGGACAGCCAGCAGGGCATTGCGCTGCCGACGCGGCGCGGGCTCGGCAAGTGGTTTCTGGTTACGCCGCCTGGCGGCAATCAGCCGTTTCCGCTGCAGCAGACCGATACCGGCCCGGCACCCTGGACCGGCCGCGGCGTCGATATCAGCGCCGCCGGCGCCCACCAGATGGGCTACACGCCGAAAAACTTTCCCACCGATGCAAATTTTGATGTCAAGCCGATCGACACGACCGGCCTGGGCTTGGCCGCCGGCTACATGGGCGGCGTTCCCGGTGCCAACGACACGGCGGTTGCCGAAGGACCAACACAGGGGCGGAAAATGCCTGGATTGATGGACATGTTCCAGCCGCGCGACCTCGGCGGCGAAAATAAGCCGGTCAGTTTCGCCGACGCCCTGGCGCAGCGGTCGAATTCTCTGATCGGGCTTGGGCTCGGGCTGATGTCGCCATCATGGCCGGGGCAGGCCACCGGCATTGCCGCCGGGCTAGAGGGCTATCAGCGCGGCGCCGGCCAGGACGCGCAGGCGGCACAGGCGGCGGCGGCACTCAGGGAACGCCGGGCCGAGCGGGCGCAGGCGCAGGCCAATCTGCAGATCACCGACGCGCAGCGGGCCATGCGCGATGTGCTCGGGCCGAATGCTACACCCGAGCAAAAATCCGAATTCATGAAAAACTACTACGCCAGCAAGACCGATCCCGGCGCCTGGATACTCAAGGACATCATCGACCCGAATGACCCCGAGGGCGAGCGCAAGATCACGGTGCAGGAGCACAACCGCACCGGCCAGATCCGGCCGCCGTCACTGCCGGGTCAGGTCGGCGCCGCAGCGGGGCCGCCAGCCACCAACTGGGCGCCGGGCGCCAGCAATGCGCCGGTCTATGGCGGGGGTAGTGCCGGCTTCAGCGCCACGCCAAGCGGAGCACCACCGCCGGCCGCGCCCCGCGGAGCCGTCACCATGCCCAATGGGGAGGTGGTGACACCGCCACCGGGCCTGAACCAGGCCGGCCGCAAGGCGTGGACGAACCACATCGCCACCACGGCTGCCAAGGTGGCGTCCGGCGAAATGACCGAGGCGCAAGGCAACTCCAACTTGTTCGCCGGCAAGATGGAGATTGCCAAGAGCATGCTGGACCCGGAAACGGAAAAGAAAGGCCTGGACCCGATCTGGAACCGGGTTGAACGCTACGGCGGCTGGGTTGGCAACACGCTCGCGCTGCCCAACGACTACAAGCAATACCAGACCGCCAAGGACGCCTTCCTTAATGCGTTCCTGCGGCGGGTGTCGGGTGCGACCGTCCACGACGCCGAATACTACCGCGAGGAGAAAGTCTATTTTCCGCAGCCCGGCGATGATGAAAAGCGGATCGAATACAAGCGGCAACTGCGCGACGACGCCATCATGCGGATGAAGCAGCAGGTCGGGCCAGGCTATCGGCCGCCGCCGGAAGCGCCATCGAAAAAGCAGGAGGGCACTGGCGGGGGCGGCGGCGGCTCCAGCGGCACGGTCAAGTGGGGCCGTGATGCCAATGGCAACCCGGTGCCATTGCCATGATCGTGGAATTCGAGGGCCAGAAGCACGATTTTCCTGACAACTTCTCGCAGGACGATATTGCCAAGGCGCTCGGTACCTACAAGCCGACCAGCACCGGGGAGGCGGTCGGCCACGGCATCATGCAGGGCGCCTCGTTCGGGTTGCGCGACGAGGGCCAGGGTCTGATCGAGGCTGGCGGCGGCGGTCAGGACACCAAGTACAGCAAGGACGCGCTGACCAACCTCGGCTACCTGGCGCGCGGTGCCTACCGCAAGCTGACCGGCGATCCCGAGGCCGAGGCGCGCTACAAGGCGGCAGTCGAGCGCGAGCGCGCCTACACCAAGCAGATCGAGCAGGAGCACCCCGGCGCCTATCTGGGCGGCAACGTGCTGGGCGCGCTGGCCATGCCGGTAGGCTTTGCGGCGCGGGCGCCGACGTTTGGCGCGCGAGTGGCGGCTGGCGCCAAGACCGGCGCGCTGACGGGCGCCTTGACCGGCTTTGGCGAGGGCGAGGGTCTGGGCGGCAGTCTGACGGGCGCGGCGATCGGCGCTCCGGTGGGCGGCGCGATCGGCACCGCCGCAGTGCCGGTGGTCGAGGGCCTGGCGCGCGGCGCCGGCGCGGCAATGTCCTACCCGGTGAGCGTGGCGCGCGGGCTGCTGACCCCTGGCGATGCCTCCGAGCGGGCGATTGGACGCGCGCTGCAGCAAGCTGCGCATTCCGACCCGACCGGCATCAACCGGATCACCAGCGGCCAATTCGTTCGCGGCGAAGCGCCGGACGCCGTGATCGGCGACGTGCTGGGCGAGCCCGGCCGCAAGCTGGCGCGATCGGCGGCCAATATCTCGCCGGAAGCCAAAGAAACCATGAACCAGGCGCTGAACGCCCGCGGCGCGGCGCAGGGTGAGCGGGCAATTTCTTGGCTGGACAATCAATTTGCCTTTCCCAACGCGCACGCCCAGCAGCAGGCGCTCGACGCCACCCGCAGGAGTGCGACCGGGCAAGCCTATCAGGCGGCCGAGCGGCAGGGCGCCGGCGGGCTGTGGTCACCGGAGCTTGAACGGCTGGCCAGCAGCGAGGCCGTCAGCGGCGCCATGAAGACCGCGATCAAGACCAGCCAGGACGAGGCGGTGCGCCGCGGCATGGGCGGCTTTAATCCGAAGATCAGCTTCACCCCGGACGGCCGCGTGCAGTTCAACCGCGGCCCGACCGGCGTGCCGACCTATCCCGACCTGCGCTACTGGGATCAGGTGCGGCGCGAACTCAGCGATGCGGCGCAGAAGGCCGGCCGCGGCACCGAGGAGAACATGCGCCTGGGCGGTCTGGCCACTGCACTCAACGCCGAATTGGACAATCTGGTGCCGGCCTATCGGGTGGCGCGCAGGACCGCGGCTGGGTTCTTCGATGCGCGCGATGCGCTGGAGGCGGGGCAGAATTTTGCCACCCAGCGGTATGCCAACGACGAGGCGCGGGCGGCTTTGGCCGGCATGAGCCCGACCGAGCGGGCACTGTTTCGTGACGGCTATATCTCCCGCATGAAAGACGTGCTGGGGGCAACCAAGGACAACCGCGACATCACCAAGATCCTTGGCGCCTCGGCCGAGGACCGCAACAAGATGGTGATTGCGCTCGGGCCGCAGCGGGCGCGCGAATTCCAGGCCGTGCTGCGCGCCGAAGAAATCATGCAGAAGCTCAAGGAGGCGGTGCAGGGCAATTCATCGACTGTGATGCAACTGCTGGGGGCGGGCGCCGCCGGCGCCGGCGCTGGCGGCTATCTCGGCTTTGATCCCACCACCTCGGGGGTTGGCAGCGCGGTGGTCGCCGGGCTCAAGAAGGGCGCCGACGCCAACATGGCGCGGCACATCACCCGGCTGATGATGTCGCGCGATCCGGCGGTGCTGCAGGCCGGCATCCGGCAGCTTGCCCGCAACGGCCGCAATCTGGAAATCTTGCAGCGGGTGAGCAACGCGATTGCTCGCGCCGCGGCCGAGCCGACAGTGGAGCGGCTCCCGCGCATGCAGTACGGTGGTCGACCGACCGGCCCGACGATCGTGGGCGAGGACGGCCCCGAGGTGTTTGTGCCCGACCAGCCCGGCACCGTCGTGAACAACGACGAGGTCCGGCGTTATCTGCGCGCGACCACGCAGGACTATCCCAAGTTCGGCCCCGGCGGCATTCCGGTCAATTCGGAGGCCTTCACGGCTGCAGTCGGTGGCTGGCCCGAGAGCCAGAACATCGAGGATCGGCGCCCCGAGCGCGCCGCGGCCGAGGCGCAGGCAGCGCGGGAGGCCGCCGCCGCCAGGACGGGCCGCAGAGGCCGTCAGGAGGGCGCCGGTACAGCATTCGTGGAGGGGGGCTACGGTATCCCCTCCTTGTACAAAATGCTCGACAAGGGCGCCCAGGACGCCTTTGAGAGCGCCGGCAAAATCCAGCACTACGGCAACGAGTACTACGACCCTGCGCCGGTGGTGCAGCAGGCGATCGGCGCTGCGGGCGCTCCGCTGGTGGCGCCGGCAATGGAGGGCGCGGTGCTGGGCGCTGGGGCAATCAGGCGGGCGGCAATTCCCCAGACCAGCAAGCAGGCGCTGAAGGAGGCCGCACCGTACCCGCAATATGCCGAGCAGTATCCGCCCAACGTCGAGGGCGGCGTGATGAAGGCCGACAAGAAGACCGGCAAACCGTACCGCAGCCGGCTGACCGCGCCCGAAACCGACGAATTCATGGCCGCCCGCGAAGGCATCAGCGAGAACATGAAGGGCGGGTACGATCCCTACTACGATCCGACCAAACGCACCCTGGTCGATCCCAGCAACTATCCCGGCCGCAACGTCGACACGCTCACGCTCAAGCCGGCCCGGCAGTCTACGATCGACACCTACCTGAAGGACATCGACGCCCCGATCACGCGCGAGCGGCTGCGCGAGGCGCATCGCCGCGGCACTGAGCTAGGCAATGCCGACAACTGGTACTTCATGGGGCAACTGGAAAAGGACTTCGTGAAGGAGCTTGGGCCGAAGGAGGGGCGCAAGGCATTCCTCGATCGGTTCGCCTCGGGTATGGCGGCGACCACCTCGGGGCAGCAGCCGACGACGAACTATCTGATGTCGCACTACCTCAACTATCTGGAGCAGACCGGCAAGCCGATGCCGAAGGGTGGTTGGGAAATCCCTGCTCCGGTCAGCGGCCAGTACATGATGAGCAATGTGGACGACTACATGCGGATGCGGAACGCTGGCGGCTATGCCGGCCTGGGCGCCGATCAGCCGAAAATGCACAACTTCGCGCGCTCGTTCATCGGCGACCTCGACCGTGCGGTGATGGACGACCAGATGGCCAAAGGCATGCTCTCGCATTCCGCCGACAAGAACATGGCCAACAATGCGCGCAAGACTGCGTTCGGTCTGCTGGAGGCGCCGTTACATGCGGAAGCCGCCGCGGCTGGCGTGCGGCCCGGCGCCTATCAGGACGTGGCCTGGGCCGGCTTCAAGAGCCCGGTCGGCAAGCCAAATGTTCCGGGTAAGCCGATGATCAGCCACATCAACGATGCGATCGAGCGCACGCATCGGCTCACCGGCATGTCGAAGGAGGAGATCGTGCGCCGCGGCGTCATCCGCAACGAGATACCCGTGTACGGGTTCAGCGCGCCGATGCCGACGCCGTTCAAGTCTACGGAAGAATAGCGCGCCAGCCGAAGGGATCGAGGCTTTCCCAGATGCCGCCGGCATCTTCGTAGGAATAGCGCAGGCCGTTCAGGACGCGGTTGATCATCGCGCGCTCGGCTTTGCTCGCGCCCTGCTTGCGCTCGACCAGTTCGGCGATGATTTTCTCCAGATCGTCCATACGCCAGACTACCACAATCTGTGACCGGGAGGCAACTATGGGTGCAAATATCTGGTTCTGGTTGATCTATGTGCTTGTCGGGGTTTTCGGCATTTTTGGCATAAGCCCCTGGGGTGGAGATCGCCTTGGTACATGGGGTCCGTTTGGTAGCTGGCTCGTTCTGTTCATTCTCACCGGCATCCTCGGCCTTAGTGTCTACGGTAGTCCGATCAGATGAACCAAGAGCGGTTCATCGGCATTGTCGTTGGCTTCACCACTGTGGCCATCACGCTTGCCGTGCTCGCGTTCTTTGAACGCGAAGCAGTGAGCAAGGTGTCCTACGACTGTGTCGATCCGACCGAGCGCGAGCGGGTGCGCGACATCGCGTTGCGCGGCATCGATGACGGCCTGCAGAAGGCGATGACGCACCTATTCGACATTTGGCAGAAAGACCCGAATCAGGATCAGCCGGCGCGCGCACAGGTCGGCACTACCAACGCCATTAACGCGCACAATCGCGCGCGCAAGTATGCGCTCGCCTGGAACCCGCAAACCTGTCCATCGGAGAAATGATATGGCAATTGAGGTATTGAACGGCCCCAACATTGCGCCAGGCGAGAGCCTGTCGGATGCGCTCGATTGCAGCGCCGGCAAGATCATCAAGATTACCATGCCGGGCGATTGGACGTTTGCGCCGATCACGTTTCAAACGTCGAGCGACGGCGTCGGCTTCAACGACATCATGAAGCCGGACGGCCGCGAGGTGATGTGTACGGTGTTCGAGGGCACCGCCATCATCGGGATGGAGCTTGTCACCGGGTTTCTTAAAATACGTTCTGGCACCCGCGATGCGCCGGTGGCGCAGGAGGCAATCCGCACCTTTGCCATAGCGATCGACACTGGGGCATCGGCGCCGGCTGGCAACGAATTGCGGGTGCGGCTACTGGGAGGCTTTGCGCCATGAAAGTTGTGATCAGCGCCGGGCACGGCAAGAAGATCCGCGGCATGTCATCGGAGTGGCTGGACGAGGTTGATGAGGCGCGCAAGGTCACGACCGCGGTCGGCGAAAATCTGAAGGAGGCCGGCGTGGATGTCGTCACCTACTGGGACGACGTGTCCGACGACCAGCAAGAGAACCTGAAGCGCATCTGTGATTTTCACAACGCGCAGGGCTCGCACGATTTGGATGTCAGCGTACACTTCAATGCCAGCAACGGTCAGGGCCACGGCGTCGAGGTGTTCTACACGTCGAGCGCGGGCCACGAATATGCCGAGGCGATCTGTGATGCGATTGCCGAGGCCTCGGGCCTGACCAACCGCGGCGCCAAGAATGACGACAGCATCGGCGGGCTGTATTTTTTGTCAAACACGAATGAGGTAGCTGTCCTTCTGGAAATTTGCTTCGGCGATAACGAAACCGACTGCATAACCTATTTCGATGAATTCGATGTCATTGCAGAAGCAATCTCCGAGGCAATCACCACAGTGGGCGACCACGACGACGGCGTGATCAAGCCACCCGATCCCGTTGAGCCCGACGACGACGTGCTGTTCAGCGCGCGCGGAACGTGCAGCACCTTCGGCGGCCCCGACGATACCGGCGTCAGCCCGAGCGAGGGGCTGGCATTCTTTTACGAGGTGGAAGACGCGCCCTGGCTGTTCCTGAAATCGCAGCCGCCTGGAACGAGCGGCCTCGCGCGGCGCATGGATATGAGCGTGTTCTATCTGGCGTGCCGCTGGGACTACGATATCACGTCGAAGGATATGCTGGCGAACAGTGGCCAGATGGCGCTGGTGACTAACACCAAGACCGGCGTTGCACGATTGGCCCACCCTGCCGATTGGGGGCCGCATGAGGCGGAAACCGGCCGCGCGGCCGATCTGAGTCCGGCGCTGGCCAAAAGCCTCGGCGTGAGCACTGACGACGAGGTCAGCGTCATTTATCCTTATCGAGCACCGGCGTAGGCAACATCCGCTCGATCTCGCGGAACATTCCGGTGATGGTGGCGGCCTGATCGTTGATGGTCTGGCGCAGCCGCTCGTTTTCTTTCTGCCACCTGATGTTGTCCTCGGCTAGCCGCAGGAGCTCGGCGCGCAGCCGCTTGATGACTGCGCTTGTGGTGCTCATGGCTTTGGCTCCAGGCGTCCCAGACATATGGGGCAAATATCCCGCAGCTTGTAGCGGTCCCCAAGCAGCGCCCGCAGCCGCTCGACCTCGGCGGCGGCATCGCCGCGCAGTTTGGCGCATCCGACCGTACAGTATGTGCCATCGCGCAGCCGCTCGACAATGTCGGTCATGGCTTTGGCTCCAGGGCGCGGCCTTCTGCCAGCGTGTTGATCAGTTCGCGCATTTCGGCGTTGTCCTGCCGCAGCTGCTCGATCTCGGCATCTTTCTCGGCGCGCAGGGTCATGTTCTCCCGCGCGTGGATGTGATCCTCGGCGGTCAACTGCGCATCAACTTCATACAGTCTGCGCCGTAGATGCTCGATCTCGTCAATCAGTTCGTCTATTTTATCGTGCGCTCGCACGGTTTCCCCGGATGCTACGGCGTTTGCACGCCATGCCTTTGCGGCCGCTCGCATGTTAGCGATATCACCCATGTCGGTCATCGCAGTGGCACCGCGCAGCCGGTGATAAATACGATGATGACCGTGAGCGACAGGAACAATGCCGTCCACCACAGCAGCGAGTGCAACGGGTTACTCATCTGCTTTTTTCCGGCTTGGTTGGTTTGGGCAGGAGCAGCGTCAGCGCATGCATGCGGTCGACATTCCATCTGATGTAGGAATTGTCTGACTGAAAATGGCTCAAGCGCAGCGCATAGATTTGGATCATTGCCTGCAACTCACGCTCACTGACCGTGACTGGGATGTCGAATTTTGGCGGTTTACACGTCATCTGCGCTTCTCGATGGTGCCATCCATCCGGCGCTTGTACGGACCTTTGCGGTTGGTCGGAAACCTTCCGGGCTTATCGATACCGCTGCGCTTGCGTCTGATGCGCCGGCCTTTTGCAATAGTTTTGATATCTGATCGAGTAATTTCTCGATGACATCGTTTGTGCAGGCAAACTGCATTCGACAGTGAACTGTCGCGGGAAATTTCCCAGGGAATTCGGTGGTGGTATTCCGGCCGCTCTCCTCCGATCGGCAATCCGCAGTGCTCACAGCACCCCCCTGCTCGTTCATAGGCTTGGCTCCTAACGCTCACACTGAATTCAACCCTCGCCATTGCCGCGCTCCAGCAATTGCGTTGTGGTGACCCCGATCATGTCGGCGAGCAGATCGAGCACCGCGGTTTTGCTTTTGGCGAACTCCTCCTTGCCCATGGCTCGGTAGGATTGCGACCTGGCCTGATAGATCGTCGTTACGCCATCCTCCTCGCAGACGATCGCATAGCCGTCGACCGGCACGCGCTTGGTGCCCACCACCTTGGTGATGGTGCAAAAGCCCGCTTTGATCAGCAGGTACTTCCGCAAGTGTTCCTCGGTCGGAAACGCGATATCCCACGGCTCGGGCAACTGCATCCAGCCTTCATGCACCGCCGCCATGTATTGCCGATGGCTGGCGCCGCTGCGCTCCTCCTCCACGATCATGCGATAGGCGTGGCCCGACGTGAAGGTGCGCTCGGCCAGCCGCGAAAACCTGTCCATTGGCTCCATCGCCTCGCCGTTCCATGTGAAGTAGATCGGTGAGGGCACGCTCATTCATTGACCTCCACATAAGCCTTCCTGGCGGCCCGCAGGCTATCGACAAAAGTGTCGGTGTCGATCTCGTAATGCTCCAGCATCCAGGCAAGCTGGTAGGTCAGCACGAACAGCACGTCATTACCAAACGCGGACGGCTTGAGGCCGGCCATACGGTAAAGCTCCAAGCTGTCTTTCCACCACACCATGTGTTTATCCTTGATGCGGTCAAGCAGATCATTGCGCAGAGTGTTACGGACGATCGGGATGCGGTCTGTCATGCTGCCGCCCTCTGGCCATAGGCGCGCACGCGGGCGACCATCGCCTGTAGTTCGTTGTTGAACTTGGCGAGTTCGTCCATCAGCATGTCGATGTAGGTTTCATCGCGCTCGGTGCGCTTCACGAACATCGGCATGCCCGGCCAGTACACGCACAGATCAACCCACTTGCGGCCGGTGACTAGCAGCGCGCCCTGGCACTGCGCCACATGCTCTGGCGGGAAGCGGTCGGCGTCGTGGGTGGCAATCAGCAGCTCGGGCTTTTGCGTCTTGATCTCCAGCACGCCGTCGTCGCCCAGCAAGGCGTCGGGGCTGCAACCGACATAGGCCCGCCGCACGAAGCCCACGCGCGTCGGCCGGGTATTGTTCCAGCCGAAAATGTAGTTGGCGCGGGCTTCATCCTCCATCCGGTTGCCGCGCTCCATTTCGGGAGAGCGGAATGTTTCGGCCGGCTGGCCGGTGATGATCTCGCCGGCAAGGCGGCGCATGTAGGTTGCGCGCACCTTGCCCTCACCCTTGGCCAGCACGTCCTTGAAGCACGACGCGGTTGGAATGCCCAACCGCGCCTGAAACCATTCCGGCGTGCCCTGCACGCAGTCGATGATCTCCACCGTCATTGCGTTTTCCACTTGCTGGCGCCCGGCGATTTCGGCCAGGCGATGATCTTCTGCCGCAGCATCTCGAACAGCGATGCCGGCACCTCGGCCAGATTATCGTGGCCCAGCGTCTTGACCAGCAGTTCCACCCATTCCTGCTGCACGTCGGGATCGCAGTATTCGCGCGCCTTCTCCCACACGAATTGCATCTGCTCGGTGTTGAGCAATTCGCCGGTGTTGGCCTTGCCGCGGCTGGCGGCGTTGCCGTCGTCATCCTCGACCGCGAGGTTGAAGATGCCCAGCAGCAGGTAGCGGCGGCCGTAGGTGAAGGCCGAGCCGGTGGCGTGGGTGCGGGTCATCACATCGCGCCCCTGTGCACCTTTGCCATCGGCCGGCATATCGATGTGATAGGTGCGCTTGTAGCCGGCTTGATGCGACAGGAACGCCAGCACCCTGATCCAGCCATCCTGATCGGCGGGGCCGGTGTCGAACTCAACGATGATGCCGTGCTTGGAGTAGATCGGCCGCACCGCCTGGATCACGGCCGCGAGGGTGGCGTACTTGGAGCGGGTGGAGGGGTTGCTGGCGTCCTTGGCGACCGGCTCCAGTTCCTGCTCCACCAGGGAGCGAGCGCGGATATATTCCTGCTCGGCGAGGTCGGCCTCGATCTCGCGCTTGAGGGCGTAGATTTCCCGCACGCGCTCAAGCGGCATCGACACGTCGCGCAACGCGCGTTCGAACACATGCAGGATCGGCGGTATTTGGTTTTGCAAATTATCCGGTAGGTGGTTCGGTTTTACGTCCAAGGTGAGGCGCTGGGCTTCGATGGTCATGGTTGTTTGTCCTTGTAGGCGTATGTCGATTTGCCGCTCAGGATCAGTTTCAAAGTATCGCTGGTCCGGTTGGTAGCTTCTGCCTCACGGCGCATGGCATCCCAGGCGCGGCGCTGACGGCGGTTGCCGTTGGGCTTGGGTTGGGCGACGTGCCGGTGAATGGTTTGCTTGAAGTTTCGCAGCACACCCTTGATGCCGGCGGTTTGGGTGGCGCCTTTACTCATCGCTTCCTCCTCTTCTTGCTGGCGGTAAGTTCCTCGCGCACGACCGCCCTCACGGCGGCCATCAAAGCCTCGGCCTCGGTCGCGATCTGATGGTCGATGTATTTCTTGTAGCCGTCGGTGACCGACCAGAAGTTGCTGGTGTGCTCGATCGCCTCGACCATGCCGGTCTTGCATGCTTCGCGGATCATGGGCCTGAGCATGTGCTCCTGCACACGGATTGGCTTGGGCGGCTTGGGCTTGGGCGGACGCCGTGGCCGACCGCTTTCGCGTGTTAGGCGACGTTTTTGACTGCGAGTTGCGGTCGCATATTTGGGGGGCGTGCTCACAGCGGTATCTCGTCGTTGAGGCCGTCGACGGCACCGCCACCCATGCCAGTGAGTTGCTCGCCCTTGTAGACAAGCTTGCCCTTGCTGGGATTAAGCAACCGCTTGCGCTGGGCGACGAGCTTCTGCAGTTCGTTGGCGGCGCGGAACAGCTTGCGCTGCCACCGCTCGATCGCCTCGGCGTTGGCGGCGAGCTTGCCCTGCCGGCTCTCGATCCGCAGGTCGACGCGCTCGGGATCGTAGTCGGTCATTGTGAACACTCCTCGCAGGCCCATGTTTCAAGCTGGTAGGCCCATGTGCGCGATAGTGGGCGTTTCTTGCCGCAGCAGTCGCACTCGCCGAAAGGCTGATCGTCGTCGCGCTCGTCGTCGGGCGAGGCCAGTTTCCAGAGATCGTAGTTGCTAAAGCAGGGCATCAACTCCACCCCCTCGGCCTTAGCGATGGCGGCGCGGGCGGTGTCTACAAGTTCCTTCGGCCCGATGTAGTGAGTTGCCTCGCCGTTGAGATAGTCGGCGCGCGGATGCGCCTTGTTGACGATGGCTTGTAGCGCCGCCAGCAGATCGGGCGCGGCTGCGATCAGGCGGGCGTTGGCCTTGGTGCTGTCGGCATGCATTGTGCCCAAGCGAACCACGACGTGATGACCGCCCCGTATTTCACTGTTGATAGGGCTACCGCTCGCGGCGTTCGCCGCCTCGCTGTGGATCGTCCACGGCCCCGGTGTGTGCGTGCTCATCACTCTGCTCCATCCGATGCGTCCAACTCGGCGTCCTTGCGGGCCTGCTCGACCTGCTCGCGCAGTTCCTTCACGCGCTCGCGGTCCAGCGGCATCGCCATTCCAAACTCGGCGATCTCGAGCCGGATTTGGAGGGCGCGGAAGTGCTGTTTGGGGGTCATTTGGTCACCAGTTTTTGCAGATACCGCTCAGCGGCGCGCTTGGTGGCAAACCGCGCACGGACGTAGTAGCCCGACACGTATTCGTCGGTGACCACGTATTCCTTGGTGGCGGGATCGCGAGAGATACCGCACCACAAGCGGGTGCCGAGGGGGGTACGGTAGTCGCGCTGGGCGTGCTCGGTGGGGGTCATGTCACGCTTCCACTTCGGTGACGGTGATGCTGTCACCAGCCCGCATGGGGCATCCGGCGGCGATGTCGAGGACGGCGGCGCGGATGTCTTCCTCGTCATCCACGATGCGGACATCGAGGGTGCCCGCGCTATTTCGAAGTTCGATCTTGTAGGTCATGTCACAGCCCTCCCCAGCTATGAACGGCAAGCTGCGCCTGCTCGATGGTCTTGGCGTCGAACTCGACGGCATGCTCGGAGGCATCGCACCACACCAGCCATTGGCCATGCAGCTTGCGGGCGCGATATTCGTCATGGCTGTGGGGGGTGCTGAAGGCGGCGGCGAGGTACTTGGCGACTGCTTGGTTCATCTGCTTGCTCCTGTTTCGATGACCTCGTATGTCACAAACTGTGACACCTGTCAACAGGAATATACCGGGGCGGCGTGCGTCACCACCGCCCCGGGCCATAGTTGCGGGAGCCTTACGGCGGGGCTATATATCACACTCTTGAAAACAGCCACATGGTGTGTCATGGCTAGGCGGATGAATATCGCCACCGCAACCGAAGCAATCAACGCACTGGGCGGCACCAACAAGGTGGCCAAGCTGTTCGGTCTGTCCTATCGGGTGGTCAGCAACTGGCACACCCGCGGCCTGCCGCCGGATACCTACTACGTGATGGCGCCGCGGTTGACCGCGCGCGGCTGCAAGTTTTCCCCGCTGCTGTTCGCGCAGAAGGAAACCCGCCGCCGGCTCACCCCGGCGAACTCGCCCACGCCCTAACCACAGGAGTTAGCATGGCCGACCGATTGCACGACCTCGTCGTGGGCCTGCAGCGCATGGCCGAGAGCGCCCGCGCCCGCAGCGACGATCTGCGCTACATCCAGCAGCGCGATACCGACGAGCATCTGCAATGGCTCGACAGCCTGCTGGCCATGGTGGAGAAGGTGCGGGGCGTGCTGATCGAGGAGCGGCAGGCGTTCCTGCCGGGGCAGCGCGAGCGGCCGACGCAAATTCCGCAAACTCCGCAGCAAACTCAGCAAATGCCGCGGGTGGTCCGGCAGGGCCCGAAGGAAGCCGCCGGGTGACGCGCATCGCGCCCGGCTCGACCGTGTTTCGGATCGAGCTGGTGGCGCGGCCGGGGGTGGACGCCGTGCGCGCATTGCGGGCGCTGCTCAAGATCGCATTGCGCACGTTCGATCTGCGCTGCGTCGAGGCGCGCGAGATCGAATAACGCCCGGGAGGCGACGGTGAGCCTCGATCCGGCAACATTGCAGCGGCTCATCCGCCTGCTCGGCATGCTGGGCTCGGCCCACGACGGCGAGGTCGCCAATGCCGGCCGCATGGCCGACCGGCTGATCCGCCAGCACGGCGTGACCTGGGCGCAGGTCGTGCTGCCGGTGCTGGTCAAGCCACCACCGCCTGAGGACAGCGAGCCGGCAAGCGCGGACCAGTGGCGCGAGGTGGCGCGCACCATTCTCGATCGCTGGGGCGACATGCTGCGCGAGCGCGAACTGCATTTCGTGGAGCAAATGACGGAGTGGCGCGGCCGGCCAACCGAGAAGCAACAGGCCTGGTTGCTCAACATCGCCGCGCGCTTCAAGGGCCGATAGAATAATCCTCTACACCATATCTGGTAGCATTTACCTTATCCACAACTAGTGACATTTTCCGATCTTTACCGTTGCCGACTCGCGGCAAATCAGCCGTTATGGCTGCAGCCGGGGCCTGGGGCAGGCCAGCCCTGTCGTCTTCCCGAATAGGACGACGCCCCGGCAACCTATTCGGGCAGATCATGACATTAGGCCGGGCAGAACGAGAGCAATGGGAGCGCGAGAGCGGCCAGGATCGCTACACCAATGGCAATGGCCAGGGGGTGTTCGAGCCGCTTGATGTATGGGATGCCGGCCGAGCAAACCTGAGTGCCATCCCGCCGCGACAATGGCTGCTCGGCAACCAATTCTGCCGCGGCTATCTCTCCTCGATCACCGGCGCCGGGGCGGTCGGCAAGACCGCGCTGCGGTTGCTGCAGTTCATATCGCTGGCCACCGGCCGAGAACTGTCGGGCCAGCACGTCTTCAAGCGATCGCGCGTGCTGATGATCAGCCTGGAGGATGACGACGAGGAAATGGGGCGCCGGATCAAGGCGATGCTCGATTGCTACCAAATCCCGCAGAGCGAACTTGATGACTACCTGTTCTGCTGCTGCCCCAAAGGCAGCAAACTTGCTTTGTTGCACCAGCGTCAACGCATCATCGGGCCGCTCAAAGCGCAAATCTGCGAGGCCATCGAGCGGTTCGAGCCCGACCTCTTGAGCCTCGATCCGTTCGTGAAGACGCACTCCCTGTCAGAGAACGACAACGGCGACATGGACTACGTCTGTGATCTGCTGGCGGCGATCGCGATCGACTACAACATCGCCGTCGATACTCCGCACCACGTCCACAAGGGCACCCTAACACCAGGCGATGCCAATGCCGGCCGCGGTGCCTCCGGCATCAAGGATGCCGCCCGGCTGGTCTACACCCTCTCCACCATGAGCAAGGAGGAGGGCGAGCAGTTCGACATCGGCCCAGATGATCGCGCCAGTTATGTCCGGCTCGATCCCGCCAAGATCAACATCGCCAAGCACGCCAGCGTGGCGATCTGGTTCCGACTGCACAGCCAGCCGATCGGCAACGGCACAGAGGACTATCCCGGGGGCGACGACATGCAGGTCGCCAGGCCGTGGACACCGCCCTCCGCATGGGAAGGTACCTCCTCGCCTAGCCTCAACGCCGTCTTGGACGACCTCGCCGCCGGCAATGACAAGGGCCAGCGATATTCCGATGCCGGCGCCGCCAAGGATCGCGCCGCCTGGCGCGTGATCCAAAACCACCACCCCGACAAGACCGAGGAGCAGTGCAAGGCCATCATCCGCGCCTGGCTCAAAACCGGCCTGCTCTACGTCGATGACTGCAAAGACCCGGTCAGGCGGGAAGACACCCGCGGCATCTTCGTCAACAACACCAAAAGACCATCGTGAAAACCGCCCCAATGACCCAATTTCATTCGAGCGCCCATTCGGGCAATTTTGCCCGCCCGAATGAACCTTGGCCTATAGTAAAGTTCATTCGGGCAAGTGCGCCCGATTGCCCTTTGACCGCTTGGGCGTTCAATCGGGCGGCCCGGATGAAACTTTACTATAGGCCAGGAGCCAACCGCGCGTCTGACGGGCAGCAAAGGAGGAACTATGACCACGCCTACCCCTATGCCAAAACACCCGCTCGATCGCGAATGGGAATTTCTCGCCAGCGAGAGCGAGGAGGAGGAAATCTCCTTCCTTGATCGCATGCGCGTGCCCGGTGGCTGGATTTATCGGCATCGGACCTGGCAAACGGACGGCCCCTTGCTCAACACCAGCATCGTGTTTGCACCCGATGGACCTCGCTAAACGCCGGGCGGAAATCACCGCCATCCTCACCGACATCGAAACCGCGAAAGACCGCTTGATGCACATGCCAGAAACCGACGCCGCCGAAGCTCTGGAGATCATCGAGCGCATCGAGCGAAAATTATTCCCAGCCGGAATGCCGAGGTAAGCGCCCAAATGGATGAACCCTGCAGCAATGTCGTGCCGATTTTCGTCGGTGAACGGCTAAAAACCGCCAACCTATTGCTGGTGTTCAAGCAAATCGCGGCCTACAAGCGGTTGGAGCAGCGCAAGTTCAAGCTGATGCTCGACACCTTGAGGGCAGGTCATGGTGGGCAAGCGGCGCCGGGGGCGACCTCGGAAGAACGGCCATCGCTACCGCAACGGCAACCTGAGGCCGAGCCATGATCCGGCGATATCGCCCGCCCAGGTCGCGGCGACACAGCCGCACCGCCAGGGTCTTGGCGATCATGCAGCAGACCAGCTTGCGGAGAGCGAACTCGGTCGGATGGTTATCCGGGGCGTCATCACCCGGCTGCAGTGCCTCGCCGGCCAGAGGTACGCCGCGCAGTGGCGAGCCTACCTCGCCACCCTCGATGGCCCCAGGAGCCCGCAGCGAGGCCAAGGGCGCGGAAACCCCTGCGGCGGATGTCCCACAGCCACCGACCAGCGAACCTGCGCTTGCGACCTCGCCAGGCGCTTGTGGGCCCGTTC